>Ga0209639_1001670_pt1 | contig 20615 bp, 25 predicted proteins | sample EPASupsiteHSE605_FD_187268 | JGI IMG/M metagenome (GOLD analysis project Ga0209639, IMG submission 187268) | Bioremediated contaminated groundwater from EPA Superfund site, New Mexico - Sample HSE6-05 (SPAdes) (version 2) | ecosystem: Environmental > Aquatic > Deep subsurface > Groundwater >...
AGCTTAGGCCGGGGTTTCCTCTCGCATAGGTGTTTCCGCGCGCATAACGGTAGAAGTGCCCGCCGAAATACAGGTCATCCTCGGTCGGGGCAACGGCGCTCGATGTGGCGGTAATGGTCTGCTTGGTCGTGCCGTCAGGCGTGTAGAGAATCTCGCTGAGCAGGGCCTCGGCCTCGGAAACGCTCGTAAAGGAAAAGACGGCGCTGTCATACCGGGCGTTGGCGTCATAGCTGTCGAGGTAGTTTGCTCCGCTTGTGCCGCCGAGGAAATTGAGCGCGGTGCCGAGCGACGGAACAGAGAAAGAACCGCTGTCAACGGAGATGGTCACCATTGCTGCGGATACCGGCAGCGTGAGGTCGCAGGTGTAGGTGTCGCTGCTTGTCCAGATAACGTTGTCCAGTACGATTTCAGTTTGACCCGCCGGGGTGCCGCTGGCCGAGCTGTAGGCGGCGCTGCCTGCTCCGCTGTCGCCCGTTGTCAAGTCGCCGTATTCCACGAAGTAGCCGTTTGCATCCCACTCGCCACTTCCGGCGGCGTCATAGCGCTTGTCGTTCCAGGAAAACGCAGTGCCGCTTTTCCCTTGGTTGCCCGCGACATTCAGGGTCGTCAGGCAGGTTTCGTAATCGGCGTTGGCGGTATCAACCGACGCCGTTTTATTGTTCGGCTCATAGGATATCGACCCGCGCGCCCAGTTGTAATAGGTCGTGCTGTTATTGGCGTCCGTGCCGCTGGCGTCGGTTTGGTCGGCGCTGGGGTAAAGCGAATTCACATTGTAGAAGGTAGTGCCCTTTTCAGGTCCGCAGGCCCAGTACCAGCCGGAAGAAACGACCTGGCTCGTATCGAAGCCGTCGTAGTACAGCGCATCGGTGCCGCCGGTGTTTTGCAGAATCGTACCGCCCAGCCAGCCCGTCTTTCCGGCGGCCAGTGTGTTTATAAAGCTGTCCTCCTCAACGGTCGTGACAGTTGCAAGGTAGCCCGTCCGGCCCATGTAGTGCAGCGCCTTCGCGTTGTCATAGGCGTCCGTCCAGCCGGTTGTCGTGTCGGGTATGTACTGGTAATAGTGCCCGGTCGCGGCATTATAAAACGTGTCATAGGCCACGCTGTCCGTCGTGACGGTGATGTTCACCGACTGCGCCGCGTTCGAAATTCGGAAACCGATGCTTCGAATATAATCCTGCACCTCGGTCGCCGTGACGGAATCGGCAAGGCTCAGGCGCTTTGAATACGGGTTGGTACTCGAGCTGGTTGAGAGGGTAAAGCCGGTCGGCAAAGCCGGCAGTATAATCTCGTCCGTATCGCCCACAGTGCCGGAGAAGCTGACCAAAATGGTCTTAATCCCAGCGCCGTCCGTGCTTTCCGTCACAAGAGCGCTGTTGTAGTAATAGCTGCCGCCGGAATAAGTTGCGCTGCCCAGTGTGAGGCCGAGGGTGCCCGTAGGCGATAGTTTTGCCTGAGAAGTAAGCTCAAATATCGGCAGCAAGGCCAATACAAAAGCGGCGATCAGCAGGGCCGACAAAATACTTTTACCTGTCCGTTTCAAAAAAATCCCTCCAAAAATAGAAGTTGTTAATACGGGGATTGCGGCGGAAAAGCGAGGGCGGGTGCCGGAACGCGCGCGGGGTTATGTTTTTAATCAGTATAAGCCTTTTTTCGACGTTTTTCAACAAAAAATATGCAGGATTTGCCAAAGATTAAGTGCAAAAGGCGGCGAAAAAACGGCACAGGGAAAGCCCCTGTGCCGTTGCATTTGCGTGTGCCGCTCAATATTTTTTGTGGTAGATCCCCACCGCGGTGAAATAGACCGTCGGCATGAAGAACAGGGTCACGATCAGAAACGGCAGAAGCGGAATTGTGACGAGGTTATAGGCAATGGTTGCGATAAAGATATACCAATAGCTGACCCAAAACGCGGTATGCCCCGCCCTGGCGTTAATGAACTTGTTCCGCTCTTCATTTTCAAGCTGGATGTTCTTTTGCATCTGTGGGCTTTTCTTGGAATACTGAGACAGGATCAGTCCGCCCGCCCCGGTTGGCAGAAAGCCGCAGGTCAGACCTGTCATCAGCTCCCGGTGGTAGTCAAAAACAAAGCCCGTGATGGCCGCCGCCAGCCCAATTAACATGAAAATAAGATAAAAGACAGAGCTCCTTTTAATGGATCTTTCAATGTTCATAGTGCGCCTCCTCAAAAATAAATACGCTTTCGATGCTCGTGTTAAACAGTTGTGCGATGTGGTAGGCCAGAAAAATGGACGGATTGTATTTTCCGGCCTCCAGCGAAATAATGGTCTGTCTGGAGACCCCGACACTGTCGGCTACATATTGCTGGGTGTATCCGAATTGCTCCCGCAGAAGCTTCATGTTGTTGTTCAAGCACGCAGGCCCCTTTCTGTCTAAAATATGTAAAGTTAACTTTACATTAAGAGCATAGCACCATCAGCACAAAATGTCAAGTGAGCTTTACATTAATTTTTACACGATTTTTATTTGGAAGTCATGGGCGCAAAAAAGCGCCTCCTGCATCGCAAAAGGCGCGGTTTGTGTGGTTTATAGGCAGTTGGGGGCGATGAACGTGGCGCAAGGAGGGGCGTTTGTGGTAAAAAGCATAACCAGCAACTGAGCAACTAATAATTTCATGAAAACGCGATTACCAACGCACCCACGGGGGCGTTTGACAAAATATTAAAAGTAGGATAAGGTACAATTTGGGGATAAAAGACATATTTTTATCAAACATTTGGTGGGAATATGGAATTAGTTATGAAACTTGGATAAGAGAGGGCGGCTGCTATGAATGCCTTAGAGTTAGTCAATATTTCTAAGAAGTACCCGTCATTTTTATTGGAGAACATCAACATAAGCCTACCTATGGGTAAAATTATGGGTTTGTTGGGCCAAAATGGCGCCGGAAAAACAACGCTGCTTCAAGTCATTAATAATGAAATAGAAGCGGATTCCGGGCAGGTGTATGTGCTTGGAAAATCAAATAAGGCTGTGTCCGTCAAACAATTCGTGGGAATAGTAACCGACGCAATCCCTTTTCCAAATATGTGGACCCCAATTTCTATCGAAAAGAATATGGGCCAGTTTTATTCCAATTGGGATACAAAAAAATATCACAATCATTTAATGTTTTTTAATCTCGAAGCAAATAAAAAGATCTCTGAATTGTCGCGAGGCATGAAAGTCAAGCTCATGATTTCATTTGCATGTGCTTATGATGCAAAGCTATTGGTGCTTGATGAGCCAACAAGCGGCCTTGACCCGGTTTCACGGCGGGAATTGCTCATCTATTTTAAACAATACGTATCAGATGGAAAACACAGTATTTTATTTTCCTCTCATATAACATCGGATTTAGATAAAGTTGCAGATTTTGTGGCGTTTTTGGTGGAAGGGAAACTTTGTTTATATAGCGAAAAAAGTGCGTTAACCGATTGTTGCATTATTCATGGGAACATTGAAGATGCAGATAGAATAAACAGCGAGGCCATTTATTTTTCCATTGACGGTCATATTTTTAGCGCTTTAATAAAAAAAGAGAAAGTGCCAGAATCCAACCGATTTAGCGCTTTGCCAGCTGAATTAGATGATATTATGATTTTACTCGATAGGAGTTATAAAAATGAAGAAAGCAATCAAACTTGAATTGTCGTTTTATGAAGGCCATATTAAATTGATGGCGTATCCTTTGCTTGCGGCAGTTGTATTTGCTTATTTCACTCAAAATATTATATATGCAACCTTAATGTCAGCACTCTTCTTCTCAATGAGTGTTATACCCTTGCCGTTTGATGTACTTAGTCAAAATGATGCGTCGCGACATCTGTATAATCTTTTACCGCTTACTATAAATGAAATTGTGACAGCACGATATTTTGCTATTTTTCTAGTCGGCTGTTGCCTTGTTATACTTGGTATAGTTCTGCAGTCAATGGTTATGTTTGTTTTTCAACTTCCTTTTGTTGTTGACGATGTATTAACAGCGGCTATTGTAGGCATCGCCGCGTTTCTGCTGCTGCTGTCTTTGCAAATTCCCTTTATTTATCAACAGGGCGTTATCAAAGGGAGAATGTCCGGCAGGGGTATCATTATTTTGGCTTCTTTATTGGTCTTCACCTATGGGTATAAGTATTTAAAGGCTATGGACTTAAATACCCAACTTTTATTGCTGCTATTTTGCATGGTATCGCTTGTGACCTTTTTGATCTCAAGATCCATTTCCGTCAAAATCGTTCGATCTAAGGGATTTTGAATAGAAAGGATGCCTTGTTCCGAGGAGGCGGTTTTATATAGGGGCGTGCCCCCCTGTCCCGCTCCCCCGCTTCGTTCCTACAGGTTGCGGATCAGCTGGATGACTTCGCCGATGATGTGGCAGTGCTCAAGCTCCGCGCCCTCGATGCACTTGACCTTGTATTCGGGGTTAAACGGGATCAGCTCCAGCGCCTTGCCCTGCAAATATTTGACCTTCTTAATCGTCGCTTCCTCGCCGTTGTAGATCACGACGGCGATTTTGCCGTTTTCGACCATGCTGGCCCGGCGCACGAGCACCCGGTCGCCGTCGATCAGGCGGGGATACATGCTGTCGCCCTCGACCTGAAGCACGAAATACTCCTCCGGATGACCGCGCAGCCCCGCGAAGGGAATCAGCTCAATGTCCCCCGTGTATTTTTCAACCGCCACGCAGCCGTAGCCCGCGGAGATCGAGCCGATGACGGGAAACTGCACCAGCCGCGCGTCCTCGAGAATGGCGAAGCTCGCCCCGCCCTCCGCAAGCTCCGCGGCCCGCTGGCGGGGGTCCGGCCCCAGCAGGGAATCAACCGAGACGCCGAAATAATTTGCAATCTTGTTAAGCGTGTCGCCCTGGGGCGTCGCGCCTGTTTTTTTCCATTTGGTCGCCAGAGAGTTTGAAAGCCCCATGTCGGTGACAGCCCGCTTGCAGCTGACCCCGCGCCGGTCGCACAGTGCCTTAAATGTATCAAAAAACACAACAGATAACCCCTTTTTGTGTGCAAAACATAGAAGCTAACCAAATTACGCCAATTAGACTTGAAAAAATAACCAAAGTGCGCTATTCTATCAGAAGAGAGCTAACTGCGGTTATCTTTCTGGACGGTCAGCTTTTAGGAGGCACAATTTTCCTATAGCCCCATTCTACCCCCAAAGCTAACCAAAGTCAACTATTAATTGAAAGGGGATGAATAATGTATGCCTGAACTGTGGACGGCGGTGCTCGTCGGGACAATGCACCGCTACAACATCACCGCAAACAGGCTCGCCGAGCAGGTGGGCTGGAATCCCAAATATCTCAGCGCGGTGCTAAACGGCCACCGCAGCCCGAAAAACGCCGAGCGGGCGCTCACCCGCGCGCTCAATGCGCTCATTGACGAGGCCGCGGTCTAGCAAAGCATCCCGGAAAGGAGCGCACAACATGGAACGACACCATCAGCACTGCGCCGTCTGCGGCCTGCGCTGGAACGTCAGCCGTCTGCGGAACCCGCAGCTCGCCTTTGTCTGCCCTGTCTGCGAGGCGCGGGCGCTGTTACACCCGAAGGGGGGGCGCGCGCAATGCCGATAGAGCCGCCCACGTTCCGGCTGAATCTGGAACACCTCAACGCGCTGTTTCCGGGCCGGGAGACCCTGACGAAGCAGGACATTGAAAACTGCACGGGCCTGTCCCGCAAGACGGTGCTGAAGGAATTTCCCTTCAAGGGCCGTTATATCTCGAAGGTCAATTTTGCCTGGCTGCTCTCCGAAAAGGGGGCGCCGCAATGAGGCACAAGGGGGGCGGGGCCTGATATGGAGCAATTGCAGCATGTGCTCGTCACGCAGATCGAGCGGACAGGCTACCCCGCGGCCCTGCGGATTGACAGGGCGCCGCTTTGCGCGCGCTGCGGACAGGCCATCGCGCCCTTCACGGCCTACGGACAGTATGACGGACGCGCCGTCTGTCCGGACTGCATCGACGACGAGTGGCGCGAGCTCACGGCGCGGGAGAAATTTGCCGCGCTGGGCTTTGACTTGAAATTTGACGGCTAGCAAAGAGCCGACGGGAGGTGACGGGTTGGCGGAACGCAGAATGTTCGCAAAGACCATCGTCGACAGCGACGCGTTTCTGGACATGCCGCTGTCGGCGCAATGCCTGTATTTCCATCTGAATATGCGGGCCGATGACGACGGCTTCATCAACAATGCCAGAATGATTCAGCACGTGATTGGCGCCTCGGAGGCGGACAGGGCGCTGCTGCTGCAAAAGCGCTTTATTCTGGCCTTCGATTCCGGCGTCGTTGTCATTAAGCACTGGCGGGTTCACAACTACATCCGCCGCGATACCTATCGGGAAACCCTGTACACCGAGGAAAAAGCGGCCCTTGACGTCAAGGCGGACGGGGCCTATACCGACTGCGTCCCGTGCCCGTCACAGGGCCGTGACGAAGCCGTCGACGCGCCGTTGACGCAGGATAGGATAGGTCAGGATAGGATAGGTAAGGATAGGATAGGTCAGGATAGTTTAGGTCAGGAAAGAAAAAAACAGGCAAAAACGGCGGAGCCGGAAAGGAGCAGGCATGGAGACAGTTGCACAGATTCTGGCAGAGCTGCCGCAGAACGTTGGCATCTGCCCGAGTGACCCGGCGCAGATGAAGGCCGAGGCGATCAACGCGCTGCCGGGCGCGCTCAAGGGTTTTGACTGCCCGGTGTGCAAAAACAAGGGCTTCGAGGCCGTCGTTTCGGCGGGGGACGTCCGCTGTGTGGCCTGTGGCTGTATGCCGAAGCGCCGCAGTCTGCTCCGCATCGCGGAAAGCGGCCTCCAAGCCGCACTGGAGGCCTGCAGCTTCGAGACGTTTCAAACGCCGGAGCCCTGGCAGGCGGAGGCCAAGTCCCGCGCCCTGCGCTACGCCGCGGACCCCGCGGGTAAATGGTTTCTCATCTGCGGGGCGGTCGGCAGCGGCAAAACCCACCTGTGCACCGCCATCTGCGCACAGTTGCTCAAGGCGGGGCTGGAGCTGCGCTATATGCGCTGGCGGGACGAGGCGGTCCGGCTCAAAGCGTGCGTCAACGATGCGGCGGAATATGCCCGGCTGATCGATCCGCTCAAAACCGTGCCGGTTCTGTACATTGACGACTTTTTCAAAATGCCGAAGCAGGTCGATGAGGCCACAGGCCGGGCCAGAGAGCTTGTCCCCACGCAGGCGGATATTAACCTCGCCTTTGAAATCCTGAACGCCCGCTACATTGACAAGCGGCGCCTCACGCTCATCAGCACGGAGCGCACGCCGGAAAAGCTGCTGGACATTGACGAAGCGCTCGGCAGCCGGATTTATGAGCGCAGCCGCGGCAACACCCTTCGCATCACAGGAGGCGATAAAAATTGGAGACTGAAATAAATGTCTATGCCACAAGGCCCTGGGCCTACCCCATGCGGCCCCCCGGCGGTAAAAAAGCGGGGCGGCCAAACCGCAGCGCAACGCCGGAGAACATTGACCGCTGTCTTGCCTGCACGTACCCGGACTGCAAATATGAGTCCGAACGGGCGTGCAGAGAAAAGCAGAACGAGGCCTGAAAGCGGGCGGGGCCAAAGGGCGCCCGGCTTTCGTCCGAACAGCGTACAACCGCATACATCAGAGCCATTGAGCCGACACGGGGGAATTTTTCCGCCATGTCGGCTCTTGCTTTAGAGAAGGAGGAAACAGATTGAAGTTAGAAATTTGGCAGAACCCGACCTGGGAAAGGGGGCGCTCGAACTGATGGGAACAAGCGAGCAATCCGGCAGGGACAGTGCGGTGCGGACAGGCTATCTCGACCGGCTCATTGCACAGAACGCCGCCGCGCTGAAAACAAGTCCGAATGACCCGGAGCTTCGGGCCGAACGCAGGCGGCTGCAGGAACAGAAGCTGCTTTACCAGCCGAGAACCGGCAGCACGCGCAGCAGCGAAACCCCGCCGGTCAAACAGACCAGTCCTTCAACGACCGCCTATATGGGAACGACCGCCGACACGACGCAGCGCGCGGGAAGGATTGCTCCGGGCCTTATGAACGCCGGGCCTGACAGTTGGAGGCCCGTGCTTGATGCGTTTAAGACGGAACAAAAGGCAACGGACACGGCGCTTTTTAAAGCGCTTTCGACAGGTGGGGTCCAGAGACCGACCCAGTACATCCCGGATGCCAAAACCAGATTGGCACAGGGAATCAGACTCCCGGCAGTGCCCCCTGCACTCAGCGCAGCCCAAAACACCGCAAGTACCCCGACCATTTCGGAGACAAATGCGCCTACAACAAATGAGGAGTCATTATTTGAAAAAATCGTACGCTATTCTTCCGGCAACACCGACACAACGCTTCCATTGGCTCTGATCAATACGAATCCCGAAACCCAAAGGGCCGCTGAATATCTGGCCGGGAGGAGCATTTCCGGCGCGATCGACGTGGCAAGAGGAGCGGCAAACTATGTGGGGTATCTTGGCCAGGAGTATGCTAAAGGGGCGTACGCCACTGCTGCAGCTCAGAATAAAATGGACGATGCGCTAAGTGCCGGACTTACAGGAGAAGACACAGAGCATTGGGCGCCGTCTAACTTTACGCTGAATAGAGAAAAGATAGCAAAAGAACAGTCAGATAAGCCGCTTGAAACGTATGTCGATTGGGGAAGGGATTACAAGAAGGGCTTATCTCAATACGGTTATGACAATGACAAGGGGATGCAAGATCTAGGGAAAATCGCGGAGGGCCTCGGTGGGATGGCCCCAGCAATCGTGTCTAACTACATTCTTCCGGGTTCGTCCCTGTTCATCGTGGCAACGGGGGCTGCTGGAAATGCCACAAATGAAGCACTGTTAAACGGTGCTGATGCAGAAACTGCGCTTGCATATGGCACGGTCATAGGGCTTTCTGAGGCCGCAACAGAGAAAATATTTGACGGACTTGGCGGTATTTTCGGAAAAGGCTGGACCGATGACTGGCTGAAGTCTGCTATATCCAACTATGCAAAAGATCCGTCCGTTCAAAAGGCTGTGCTCAGCCTTGCGGATATGCTTGGTGAGGGCTTTGAAGAATGGCTTGCTGAATATGCCGAAGCATACGCGAACAAACTGATTATCAATCAAGACACGCGCAGCTTTAAGGAAATTTCCAGTGATGCTATTTACTCAGCCGCTATAGGCTCTTTCATATCCATGGTCATGCAGGGTACAGGCGTGGCTAGTAAGTCTGGTAAAACCGCTGGAGAAATGGCTGCGGATGAAACAATAGCAACAGTGAGCGGTGCAAGCTCACAGATTGAGCAGAATACAGAAAGCCAATCCGAAAACACAAGCGCCTCCCCGCAGACGTCGCAGGAGCAAGCCGTCATCAGCGCGTCTCAAAATACCGATGCAAAAAAAGCAGAGGCCAGCAATCCAACCCCTGCGCAAAGTGTATTGACGCAAGCCCCTGAGACTGGAGAAAGCGGCGCTTTAAGCAATGCTGTACCGCAAGGTGATCTTACTATCGGTGCGAGTACCTTTGCACGCAGTGGCAATCCAATCTTCCAAGCGCTGCAAAATAGGCAGCAGGAAATCCAGCAGGCGCGGGAGAGCTGGCGCGCGGCGTTGTTTTCAAGGCAACCCACCGCACAGCAGAATGCGGCAGCGTCGGCAGAAGTATCCGGAACCCTGCCCGGCGGTACGCAGGCCACGCCGCGAAACGCGCTTCTTCAGGTGCTCAGAAATGGGGCACCGCCGGACAGCACGGTCAGCGACCCCGTCGTCGATAGCCCCGCGCTTATAGTTGACGGCAAAAGCCCCCCGGGCTATACTGAAGGTGCCACCGAGGGTGTGGGGGACGTAGGACAATATACTCAAAAAATAAAATGGGGCATACAAGATGTCGAGGTCAGACTTGCAGGAAAGGGATTTTTTGGCCAGAGGATACAGCAGATTAATCCTAGAGTAGATGCTTATGAGCTTAAAATAAATCCCAATAACGAGAGCTATTATCTTAAATCCCCGACTGGCGGTTACGTTCAGTACGAAAACATGGTAAATGATGTCGTAATGGACGGAAAACTTGTCATACAACAAAAATCGTTTTACCATGTTAATGACTTACCTGATTTCGCAAGAAATAAGGTTTTACAAGAAGCCATGAGACAGGTTGAAGCAGCAAATAATGTCGGATATACCGTTGAGTGGCTTATTTCTGATCCGAAAGCTGTTGCACAATTGACCGACTTTTTCAAAAGCAAGAACATAAACATCGTTGTCAAGTACTTCCCGGAATAGAGAAGGAGGATTATCATGGAAATAATAATTGCTGACAAGATCGAGCAGATTATCCGAGCGCTGAATTTTAAGGATTCAGAAGCAGAGAAGATTGAGGATCCGTTGTTGGGCAAGTACCTTAAGTATGTCCATGTCTTAGGGCAACTGGAGACTAAGGCTATTAAAGAAAATAGCTTATCGGAGATCAGCAACTTGTTTTACAGCCGATATTATTGGTTTAATCAGTTTAAGGAAAGGTATGCTGTATTGTTCGGCCACGATGAGGGTTTGGAACAACAGAGTTTTAAGATGCTAAGCGACTATAACGAGCGATTTCCCGAGAAAATGGACTGGGGTATAATAGAACAGATCGAGAATGGTTCCATTTGATGCTCAGGGTTTGCTCGTGATATGAACAGCAAGCAAGGGGACGGTTCATTTGCTTACATTGGGCGTTTGGAAACGCTGATAAGGTGACTGCCACAAATCCTTTTGGTACCGGCTTGTAACGGGCTTCCAAGCACCGGACTGACGTCAAAGCAGCAATCCGACCACCGCGTAATAACCATACAGCCCGCCTGTCCTTGCCGGATGGGCGGGCTGCTTCGTTTCTCTATCAAACAGGCATGTCTATCGCATACAGTACGATCTTGATTGCAACAATGGGGTCGGCGTCTGTCTACTTTATGGGGGCAAACGCGGCAGCGGCAAAGCAAAAAGATATTCTTGACAGCGGCGGGACAAACAGTCAGGCAATATGGGGGGGACTTGCAGCAGGTGCAGCGGAGGTAATCTTTGAAAAAGTCAGCGTCGGAAACCTCCTCAAAACAAAAAACATAACAGATATCAGAGCGCTGCTGAATTCCACCATCAAGCAGGCGGGGGTCGAGGCTTCAGAAGAAGCCCTGACTTCTATTTCAAACATTATATTGGATGCCGTAATTTTGGGCCAAAACTCGGACTACAGCAGAGCGGTACAAACCTATATCTCGCGTGGCTTGAGCAGACAAAAAGCAGAAGAAAAGGCCATGCTCGATTTGATCGGACAAGTCGTGCGCGACAGTGCCGGCGGACTGCTCTCAGGTGGCTTTATGGGCGGAACCGTTGCCTCATATTCTGGAATGACAAATAATACGACATCCCGGAGCGCAGAAACCGAGAGCCGGTTGACGCAGAATACAGAAGGCCAATCCGAAAACACAAGCGCCTCCCCGCAGACGTCGCAGGAGCAAGCCGTCATCAGCGCGTCTCAAAATACCAATGCAAAAAAAGCAGAGGCCAGCAATCCAACCCCTGCACAAAGTGCATTGACGTACACCCCTGGGAGTGGAGAAAGCGGCGCTTTAAGCACTGCTCTACCGCAAGGTGATCTTACTATCGGCGCGAGCACCTTTGCGCGCAGTGGTAATCCCATCCTTCAAGCGCTGCAAAACAGGCAGCAGGAAATCCAGCAGGCGCGGGAGGTCTGGCGCAAGGCGCTGTTTTCAAGGCAGCCCGCCGCGGAGCAGAACGTGGCAGCGTCGGCAGAAGTATCAGGAACCCTGCCAACGGAAACGCAGGCGACGCCGCGAAACGCGCTTCTCCGGGTGCTCAGAAATGGGGCGCCGCCGGACAGCACGGTCAGCGCCCCCGTCGTCGATAGCCCCGCGCTTATAGTTGACGGCAAAAGCCCCCCGGGCTATACTGAAAGTGCCATCGAGGGCGCGGGAGAGCTGACCGTAAGTAATGATGCGGAATTTAAATCCGCCTTCGCAAAAAATATTAATGGCACTTTGGCAAAGCAAGGAACCACATTAGATAAGTTTAATGCACTCAGACTTAAAGATGTGGCTACATTAAGCAATACTGAAAAGTCAACGCTCAGGGCAGTCAGAGAAAGTATGCCAATGCCAGATCAGAACACAGAGATGCAAAAAGTAATTCCTGCTGGGGATATCCAGAAATATTTGGATGGAACATATACTCAGGTTGGCGGATACGTAGCAAAAGCGGAAGATGTATCGCATTTAAAAACATATAAGGATATTTATAATAGCATGCGTTTTGACTATCCGAATTCTGCTTATAACCCGAAAACAGATAGTTCTTTAGGAATTATAAGATTTAAAACACCGGATTCATCACAGATGGAAATCCCATATAGTCCCGAAATGGGAGGAACAACAAAAGCTGCTCAACCATTTACAGGCAATGGATTTATTAAAGCTACGAATGGACAGATAATCCCGGAATTAAAAGCGAAGAATTACATGACGTTAACGGATGGCTCGGAATTATATGAAATTTCAAGTAATGGGACATGGAAATTAGAGGCCATTTACGATGCAGACCTAAAGAGGTTTATAGCAGTTTCTTAAAGGAGTAAAATCATGAGAGATACAACGACGGCAATTTATAATAAAAAAATTTATGATGCATCTATAAAACCAGATGGGACAGTCACACTGATTTCATATGATAAAGCGGATGAGCAAAACGGGTTTGGTTTATATAAAGGTATGGCTTATATTAAAAATGTAAATAGGACGGCCTTAACTGATCTGTTTAAGACAATTAGCAAGGTCGAATATAAAGGGCATGCTGGCAATATTCTTGAAGACCAGGGAAACAAAATCCTCATTGAAATCGATAATCTGTTGGAAGACGAAGCTCAGGCATTCAAAATGGACTATGCAACAGATAAAGGGATTTATGCTAAGTGGGTTAATAAGTCGGAAGTTAAAATCAACATAGAAAAAATCAAATTATAAAGACACCACATGTAATATTAGGTGCACTTGTGTATAGAGTTGACTTCAACCTACGGAGGTTACAGGTATACAGATTTAAATGCCTTGAATCTTTTAAACACATGCTCTTCTAAAAATCCGGCATAATAAATCGTGCTACTCCCCAAAAAGTTATGTCATTCCGCAATCTCCCAACGGCTTTGCCGGTCGGTGTTTATCGGCTTTGTCAGGGCACGTGGGATAAAGCCTTGAACCAGCATGGAACCGGCTTAAAATAAGGGACATTTCTAAGAAGTACATTACCCTACAATCTAACAGCCCGCCTATCCGACAAGGACAGGCGGGCTGATTTTTGCTGAATCCAGCAGGCTAGGCAGTCTCATCAAAACGCGCTTCTCCAGGTGCTCAGAAATGGGGCGCCGCCGGACAGCACGGTCAGCGGCTCCGTCGTCGATAGTCCCGCGCTTTCTGTTGACGGCAAAAGCCCCCCGGGCTATACTGAAGGTGCCACAGGGGATGCGGGAGACGTAATTTATTCTCCGATTAGCCCGGGTCCGTTAGAGAACAAAATCGCAAGCACCTTTAGAGGCTCCACTTACACAAAAAAAGTGTTGACGGAAGATACCGTGTTTTACAGGGTATATGGAGGAAATGCTGAGATTGTCGGCAACTACATGTCACGTACACCTCAAATGGGTGGATTGCAATCACAGTTTGATCTTGCTTTGGTGCCTGAGTGGGGAAATACTGCTACGTATGTGACTAAAGTTACTGTTCCAAAAGGGACAGTAATTTATGAAGGGTTTGCGGCCCCACAGACGATAAACGGGGGCGCAGGAATGCTAATGGGCGGTGGAAGCCAAATTTTTATACCGGAAGCGAGGTTTAATCCATCATGGTTCGGAAATTAGAATGCGAATGTGCAGAACATTATGAAGCCGATATAGATACTTGGCAGTTGTTTCAAGATATTAAGCATTTTTTTGAAGATCAAGTATTATCAGGCGTTTACGAGGATGTTCCAATTGATAAACCATATTATGTATGGCAAGATGGCAAGGAAAAAATGATATGGTATGCGGATAAGTGGTATAAATGCAAAGCGTGTGGATGCTTATGGGAGTTTTCTTATCCTGATTTTCCGGCCCATGGCGAGGTTCGTAAATTTCCTGACGGAGTTTATAAAGGGAGGGGATATTAAGCAATGGAAATATCAAATCCAAACTTACTGACTGCAATACGCCTCATGAGAGCCGACTCTTCAAAAGAGCCGCAGTTCTTTGAGGCGCTGCACCAAGCAAAATTATTATGCCCTGTCCAAGTTGATACCCGCAGTATACCTAAAAACCCTGATGGTAGTACTGTTCTCAATAGCGACAGCCCCATTTCACTGGTCGGTATCAGTGATTCTTCTGGCGCGCACTACTTAATGGCTTTTACCGACCGCAACGAACTTGCCAAGTGGAATCAGGGGCGTCATCAGCAGACCATCATATATACCTTCGATGACTACAAAGCGGTGCTGACATCTGGTGATACCCCGTATCAGGGCGTTGTTCTCAACCCGTTCGGTGATAATATCGTACTGGGGAAAGCACTGTTTTCAGCCGGTAACGCCCCGTTCCAAACGACAAAGAGCAACGAATCCATTATGATCGGCCAGCCGAAGGACTACCCGACCCGTATGGTGGAGAAGCTTAAACAATATTTTCACAGCAACCGTTTTGTTGATACGGCCTATCTGCTCTGGATGGTCAGAGGACAGGAAGCGGGCTATTTGTTAGTCTTAGGAACCGCTGTTTCGCCGCAGAAACTTTTTGCCTCAATCGGCGAACTGTGCAAACCGTACCTAGGCGAAAAGCCTCTGGATATGGTTCTGCTTAGTTCTGCTTTTGGACAGAGTGCCATACAAGATCAGCAGCCGTTTTACAGGGCATAGTGCAACCCCGCATTGGGTGACCCACTCATATGCCCATAAGTAACTAACCGCCTACAAGGTGATAAAAGCCGTTGGTTGTCTAGCGTTTTTCGACTACCTGATCGGTGCCAAAACCTCAATCCGACCACCTGTGCCAAAGTCCAGGAAACGCCCAGCGCTGCTGGGCAAATGCGGAGGACTTGCACCGCGTGAAACCATACAGCCCGCCTGTCCTTGTCGGATGGGCGGGCTGCTTATTTGGTGAATCCGGCAGAACGCAGCAGCGTCAGCAGAAGTATCTGGAACCCTACCAACGGAAACGCAGGGGGGCTGGAAAAACGCGCTTCTCCAGGTGCTCAGAAATGGGGCGCCGCCGGACAGCACGGTCAGCGGCCCCGTCGTCGATAGTCCCGCGCTTTCTGTTGACGGCAAAAGCCCCCCGGGCTATACTGAAGGTGCCACAGGGGGCGTGGGGGACGTAAGAAAATCGATACTGGTTCCCCCGACAGAAGAAATAAGAGAAAAATTTGATAATGAAGGTCTTACTCAAGATAAAATAGATCAAATAGTATCATTGCCGAAGAGCCAAAAACAAAAGCCAGAAACTTACTTGAGCAACAAATATATTGAAGGACATAAGCAATCATTTAAGGACTCTGGGGTAGTAAAAATAATGCCGGGTGAACCAACAGGAACGATCGGAGGTAAAGGTGGTACCTTCGTAATGTCGGGAGATCAACTAGATAATATTATTAAATCCTGTAATGGAGACATCTCAAAAATTGAGGATGCTCTTGGCTTTGACGGAGGATATTTAGGAAATAATCCTGTCATAGTGGAAATACAAAAATATTCAGGTTTAAGGCTTCCACAAGGAAATGAACTCGGTGCATTGCCAGAATATTGGCTTCCCGGAGGATATACAATAGGCGGTATCAAAGAAGCAGTGATTGATCCTGCGAAAATTGGGACATACACCTTTAGACATCTGTTTTGATTAAGAGGGGAAAGTTTATATGCATAAGATCATGGAAAATGAAGGAATAGAGTTGTATAAGGATAATAGTAAATATTATCTAAGGTATGATTCGGGAGAACTAATGATTAAGATGAAAAATTTGGAGATTTCGGCAGAAGAGGCTAAAAATGCAGTAAACAACCCGGATTCTGCTTATAACATCATACTTGCTTATCACGACAAGGGAATATACGGCGAAGATACTTAAAGTGAGTGTACTATTGCGCACACCTAGCGTAAGGGGCACTTATCACCCTAGTGATACTTCTGATAATTTTGGATTTCTGCTCGGTTCCAGCGCTTTAAAGTCCTGTCTACAACCCCAATGCGCAGAACCTGACCCTATGAGGACAAACTGTCGGCCCGCACTGTGGGCTGATGTGAGCCATGCCCCCATACAGCCCGCCTATCCGGCAAGGATAGGCGGGCTGCGTATTTGATGAGTCCAGCAAGCGCGGGAGGTCTGGCGCAAGGCGCTGTTTTCAAGGCAGCCCGCCGCACAGCAGAACGTGGCGACGTCGGCAGAAGTATCTGGAACCCTGCCCGGCGGTACGCAGGCGACGCCGCGAAACGCGCTTCTCCAGGTGCTCAGAAATGGGGCGCCGCCGGACAGCACGGTCAGCGACCCCGCCCTCGACAGTCCCGCGCTTTCTGTTGACGGCAAAAGCCCCCCGGGCTATACTGAAGGTGCCACAGGGGACGCGGGGGAGATTGCTGATGGTACAGGATTTACGTATAAACAGAACCCCATGGATAATCCTAAGTCAGCAAAAGACATACTTAAGAACCCAAATGCTGTATACGGATATTCGCCAAATCCTCTGTCTGAAAGAATTGGAAGGTTTGCAGAGTTTGATTGGACAGACAAGGACATTGTCGCAAGAGCGAGAGAAGCCAGATTGCAATATCATAAAGACAATGAATCAATGTATAATATCGTAAAAGGAATGCAGCAAAACGGATTAACTGTCGAGGAAATTGCAAGGGCAGCAAATCAGCAGAGAAACGTGAATAGATTGCAGAGTTACATCGATACGGGTAATATGAGTGGCTATGAAAAAGCTGTAGAAAGCAATATGAGAATCTTTCACAATAAGTTTGGCATGACCGCTGACCAAGCATTTGCCAAGTATGGTTCATGGGATATCGTATTAGCAAAAGCTATGAGTGCAAATGCCGGTATGGATGCTTGTTGCGGATTGTATGATGATTTCTATTATCTTTATTCAATGGGGAGGTAATTTTAAGTGATACAAATATCAATCAAGCACTACGATGATAATAACGATATGGTTTTTATTACTAAAGATGGTAATGAAATTTGGGGTACTATGACCATGATGCAATTTGAAGACGACATGGATTATTTCGGAATCCCCGTCAGACTTGAAGAAAAAGATGGTCAAAAAGGATATGTATTTAGTAATAGTATTGATAAAGAACTAATTCGTGAAGAAACAAAAAGATTCGTAGAAGCCCATAAGTTGGAAAGCATAACATGCTTTTAATGTAAGCACCAAAAAGGAGACCATCAAAAAGCTTCATTTTATGGGACTTTTTTGTGCGTCCAAGCACTTGGCTGACGATAAATCCTCAATCCGATCACCGCGTAAAAACAATACAGCCCGCCTGTTGCGCGTCGGACAGTCGGAGGGGGCTGCAGCAAGTTGCTGCAGCCCCTAGTCTTATTAGCGAACGCCATGAAGTATGTATATTACCGATGAGCCAAATTATCCGATCATCCGAATTGCGGCATCAAGCATATTTGCATCTACTGTAACACCAAAATATCCGGGGTCAATAACTGCGCCCATTTTTATCGGTACCTTTTCATTCATTTGACGCGTTGTTTCAAGAAAACCTGAAAATGAGCCTTCAATAATCATATAGGCTGTTCTGCCCGCATATTCATAGAATTCTTTCAACCGCTCAGGTGAAGAAAAGACAGGGAGATAGCCTGTATCCTCTGAAGCTGGCAGAGCGAACAAACGTGCGCCTCCGTCCTTGTGGTCACCATAAGGCGTCGAATAAAATACTGTTGCCTTGCCAAAACCTTTCAGAAAAGACGTATCATCAAGGGCCCCTTCTTCATGCTGCTTGAGCAATAATGCGCCATCAATGTTTTTGGGATTTGTTTTGCGCTTGCTGAAAAAACTCATATCAATACTCCCCTTAAAAGCTATCGATGCGCTCGAATACCCCCAAAGGGGCTATTTCTAATTGCTGGTTGAGTTCGCTTTCAGTATGTAACTTGCACGTGTAAACGGTATAATAATCTTAGCAGTCTTCGTCCCTATTAGTTCAAATAGGAGGTCGTATCCATAATGCTCTGCAAGATAATTGCATCTGATTTTGGGGTATAAGTGAGGTCGAACCGCTGGCCCCTTGAATGCCGCAAAGCCAGATTGCTTTTTCTATCTTTGTCCAAATCGCTCTAGGCATTGATATCACTGGCCTTTTCAGCCTTGGCCTTTCTCTGCCTTTCTGCTGCTTTTGGCAGGTGTTCCTAACTTTAGTGTCCGAAAAGTGGGTGAATGACACACAAGAAAGAAATGCTCTCTTTAGCTAATAATATCTATATACTCTGCCGCATTATCAAATAAGCTCTTTTTGTATGTAAACATTTTATTGCTTCCAATCAAAGCGATTGCTTCTATGTAAGAGAAGGCGGCTTGACGAATTGCTCTCATAGAATATGCCAATAAATTTTTCTTTTGTGTGTATAGGAACTCTTTAAGCAATTTATCACTATTATCCAGTTCGAATATTTTGTCAGGTAAATACACGTTGAAAACAAGATCTTTCTCATTTATAAATCTAAACTCAGCTGGTAACATCAACTGCCAAACCTCTTTAGTTTGCATTAGTGGTTCTCGATCTTCAATCGAAACGTTTTCATTTATAGCGATAGCATTCGTTCCCACTGCAAATGATCTATAATGATTTATACAGTTTCTAAAGTCTTTAAAATAATTGATGTACTCGTCTTGAGAAGCTACTATTTTCAACAGTTTGTTTGAGCATATCAATCAACATATTTGCTTCAACCTGTGTCAATTTTACTGACATAATGGCACCGCCCTTATGAATTCTATTATTGCCCCTCAACCTGTGTAGGTATGTAGATGTTCTTCAGCGGAATAATTGCTTTGTATTTTGAATCCAGCTTTTCATAGTGCTTGAGCGTCAGTTCTATGAGCTCATCACCGTCAATAATACGCAAATTTGATTTTGACTTTGCAAATGCTCTTGCCTGCTTTGAATAGCCGCCCAGCGAAACAAACAGGCCGTATTCGCCGTTTGAGACTGTCCCGTATAGCGCCTGCACTTTCTCAGGCGTTACGTCGCCGTCGTTGCTTTTTACCTGAACCTTTATAATAGGCGGCTCAATGCCAAGCTCATCCTTAAAGGCGAGAATATCAATGCCGCCGTCCCCGCCCTCGGGTGAAACCTTGGTATTGTATCCGATAACATTCAATATGTGCGCTACGAAATGCTCAAATGGGTGACCTTTAAGCTCTTTAGATAACTTTTTATAAATAAAATCTTTCGTGCTTTGCTCGGTTACTTCAAGAATATCAGTTACCGTCTCGTCGGGTTCGTCCTTCTTTGCGGTCGGCTTGCCCTCAAGCGCGGCGATAAATTCATCCGCATAGTTTTTCACTTGGAATAAACTAAGCGCCGAGCCAATTTCGTAAAGCGCGCCTTGAGAGAAATCCGACCGTGAAAAGTGTTTGAGCCATTTCACACTACGCAAGTGCGGATATTCTTTATCATAGCCGGTATCGAAGGCATAATCGCCGTTAAGTTCCCCAATGTGGATTTGCCGATCTTGTTTAGAAGGGTAGATGACAATATCACCCTGCTTCATTTCATATATGAATCTGTAGAGCATACCGGCTGATGTTGGTATCGCTCCTTTTTTTGTCTCCGGGTATGTCTTTTTCAACTTGTCCTTGAAGTCCTCGCGATCTTGCTTTATCAAAGACAAATCACCCATTTCAGGCCAGCCAATAGCTATGGAAGGATTGCTTTTATTCAGAAAGAGCTTGTCAACTTCGCCCATCGCTCCCGCATGGATACCCCAGACCGTTACATTATTATACATATTAACATCCATCCTTTCATATCTGGCGACAATTTTGAAGGCTATATTTCCTTCAGGATACCAATAAACTTGCCCGGCGTATAAGCGCCGCAAAGCTAGTTAAATGATCGCCTATGGGTAGGTACTCCCAAGCTGGGGTTAATGACTATATATTTTCTAATTAATTCCAGTGCCGCCATCTGTCTTTACCGCTATCTGTAATGTTATTACAGATAATTTGGCTATTAATGCCATTATACGCTTGAACTCCCAATTTATCTAGAATAATTACAAAATTCGAAGCTATTTCGCCAATAGCGCGATAATGGCGATAATTATTGCACCAAATGACATTACGCACGAAAAATAGCAATTAGGTTTAACCAAATTATAGCAATTTCCGCAACAATATTCAATAAAAAGGTGGTGCGCCAGATGAGCTATGCCCCAAATGTCAGACAGAACACTCGGCAGGACAGGCGGGCTGCTTATTTAGGAAATCCGGCAGCCGAGGGACGCGTTCCGGCGGTGCGGCGCCTCTTGACGGCACGGGCGCTTATTGCTATGATAATAAATAGTCTGCACGCAAAGGAGACGTAAAAATGGGCCAATTACAAAGTCTGCCGAACAT
>Ga0209639_1001671_pt1 | contig 20592 bp, 14 predicted proteins | sample EPASupsiteHSE605_FD_187268 | JGI IMG/M metagenome (GOLD analysis project Ga0209639, IMG submission 187268) | Bioremediated contaminated groundwater from EPA Superfund site, New Mexico - Sample HSE6-05 (SPAdes) (version 2) | ecosystem: Environmental > Aquatic > Deep subsurface > Groundwater >...
AGCTCTTTGCATTGAAACAGTATTGATAGCTGTATCGATAGTTGCTATTGCACTTGCTGCATTAGTCTGATCGCTGATAGATGCACCAGTAAGACCGAGACTTTCACTATTCATATTCTCGATATTAAGAGCAACTTGTCCGTCAGTTGTGCCAGATGTACCAATTCTGAAGCTCAATGTGTCAGCAGGTCCAGCAACTGTTACTGTTGTTGAAGTAGCTCCAGCCGATGTAACGGCTAAGTCTGGAGCGGTAAATTCAACCTTAACGCCTGTCCACTTTTCTGCATCCTCGGCTGTTGCTGTTGCCTTATCAACAACCGCAGTATATGTATACTTGTCAGCTGTTCTATTTTCTGTCCATGTAACACCTGTTCCAACAGAAGTAACTGAAATAGCTGTTGAACCATCTGTAGAAGTAAAGGTTATAGCATCTCCTGCTTCAAGCTTACCACCAGATACATTAGCTGCTATTCCTGTTCCATCAATTGATTCAGTAGCAGTATCTGTAAGCGTAGCTGAAGACTTAGAATATGTTCCATCAAGAAGGTTAATGCCGTTGAAGTTTGTTGATGTAGAAATTCTGTCAACTTCGCTCTTAAGAGCTGTCATTTCTTTGTTAAGAGCCTCACGGTCAACTGTATCCTGATATGTACCATTTGATGACTGAACTGCAAGTTCACGCATTCTTTGAAGAATTGAGTGAGTCTCCTGCAAGCCGCCTTCTGCTGTCTGAACAAGAGAAATAGCGTCATTAGCATTTGCTGTTGCCTGATCAAGTCCACGAATCTGAGCACGCATCTTCTCTGAAATTGCGAGACCAGCTGCATCATCGCCTGCACGGTTTATACGATAGCCTGATGAAAGTTTCTCAAGGTTCTTAGAAACTGCGCCTGTGTTTGAACTAAGTTGTCTGTGTGCATTAAGAGCACTAATATTGTGTTGTATACGCATAAATTTATCCTCCTTAATATATCCGCTAACAGACCTTCGGTTATCCGAATTATATAAAAAAATCTGCCAGTCGGTTTGTATGGAGCTTCCTTGCTCCATATTTCTTCTTTGTGTTGCTCTTGAAAAATGCGCGCCGTTTTTCATTTGCAACTATCTAACTTTGTTAAGCTTAACGCTTACATTCATTATATCTGCAAAACATTTGCGAATATTTAATATTTTTATAATTTTTTTATTATTTTTTGATTTTTTTGTGTGTTTTTTATATAAATTTTACATTTTTTATATTTTCGAGCTATTTCTCGCTACTTTTTTCGAGTTTATTTTACCTTATATTTAAATGTATATGATAAATTGTCAATTCACCTGAACGAATTAATAACATTTAATAATTATCAAACATTTTTTCTTCATTCTATTTTTGTTCCTGGGAAATAATATTTTAATATTGCTTGATAGTCCCATCCCTGTTTTGCATAATAATTTGCTCCTTGCTGGCTCATGCCTACTCCGTGACCATAACCATAAACAGTGAATGTAAACACATCATTTGTAGCGTCATATGAAACACTAAAGCAATGTGAGCGAATGCCATAGCTAATAACGCTTGTCCTGAAAAAATGTCCAGATATTGTTTTGTCTCCCACAGTCATAGACGATACATATCCAATATTTGCATTAACGCTTGAATCGTGAGCATTTATTTTTATCCACTGTGAGGGGTCTATTCCCAAGGTTACTCCCAATTTGCTTTCTATCATACTTTTAATCTCTGACGACGAATAAGTTTTGGTTGTTTGATAACCCGAAATACCACTGCTTTTTTCATCGCTATTAACGCCACCTGAAAGATACGCGACAGGATTGTTTATATTCCAAACGGTGTTTGATGCAACCGTTTTGCCAGCAGAACTTGAAAAGAACGGTGTAAGTGCTGTTTTACCATTGTATGTAACAGTTTGTCCCAAAACTGATTGAACTGCCTGCATTACTTTATCTGAATATGTTGACTTTCTTGCAAAACCATCTGTTTTCCAATTGTTGCACTTGATGTATGAAAATACTGAAACGGTTTGAGCCTTTAGTGCCTCTGTTGTAAAACTCTTGCCCATTTCTGCTTCTACTATTCTGGCAATTGCAATAGCCGTATCAACCTGCGTGCCATCGAGCACAAGTTTTTCAGGATAAGCACCAGATGGAACCGGTGTTGTTGTTTCTGGTTTTTGCGTTGTCGGCTGTGATGTTGTAGTGGTGCTTTGCACTTTAGTTGTAGTCGTGCTCTTTTTTGTTGTTGGGGTGGTCGCTGTAGTGGATTGTTTGTTTATAGAGTCAATGAACGCGGAGTCCAGTTCAAGACCACCGCGTTCATCAGTTTCTTCATTGTTATTCATTACGGCATCCGACTTAACGTCAACATTTTCAGCAAGCGGTGATTTTTCGTTTTCCATGCTTAACTGAGATTGTGCCTTTTGTGCCAATGTACCGCGTATATTATATATGTCATCAAATAACGATGCAACAACTACAGATGCAACAATGGACAAAACAAGCATTATTGCAACCATTATTTTGACTATTTTTCGATTTTTCTGGTCCGATTTTTCTTCTGCCTTTTTTATCTCTTCCTGCGGTTTAGTAAAAAGAGGAGGTACTGCATTACCAGTGTCTATCCAAGAAGATACCATCTTAAAGAGCTCGTTAATTGCAGAGAAGATAAGTTGCGGTGGTGTTTCCCCCTGCTTTGCAAACATCTTTACTGCATTTGCCTGTTGATCATCTGCAATACAAACATAAAGGAACATATCTGTTGTTCCGTCTTGCTTATCTGTTGTAAACACCTTTGTAAGACACGCTCCAAGCGGTGCATCGAGGTGTTCTTTTGCACCCCTTGCAAGGTTTATTGCATATTCTCTTGGTGGCATCTGCCCTTTTTCTACGTTGTAGTCAGACAGCAAAGCAACCTGTGCAAGTTCCTCAATACTGTTTGAAATACTACCAATGAAGTCAACCGTTCTTGTATCTGCCATCGAGAAACAAAGTTGCTTTTCTATAAGCTTTTCCACTGTGCTTTTAATCAGCTCTTCATCATATGGGAGTTTGTTTTCCACTTGCTTTTGCTCTTCTTGCATTTGCTCTTCTTCCTCCTGCGGTGTTTCGATAACACTCGGGAGTATTTGTGAAAGATACTGTGCCAAACCTGTATGTAAAATTGTTGTAAGCCTATCAAGATCCAACGGCAAAACAAGCACTATTTGATTGTTTGCCTTAATTGCAAATCCACTGTACAATCCGTCATGCGACAACAACGGCACAGCTCCCGTAGGTATAGTTGCTTGAGCTTGAAACGTTTCTGTGTCTGGCTTTATTTCAGGGCAAGATGATTTTATCAACTTTGATATTTGCCTATTTTGTCTCTTTTTAAGCTGGAATGCTTTAGCAACAAAGCTTTTGAATGGTGCAAAAAGCTCAGCCTCTGCCGAAAGCACGATGATATCATCCTGCGTTACAGATTTGGAAAGCTCTGTTAAAAATAATTTTTCGCTATTATACTGTGTAAACTTCTCGCCACATTCAAGATACTGCTCAAGAGCAGATTCTATCATTTCCTGTGCTTCTATAATCTGCGGGGTTGTCTCCAGCCCAAGCGACATTAATTTTACAACCATTCTTATCACGCTCATTCATAATAGTGATTTTTGTTAACAGGGAGGATATTTAATCCCCCCTGTTATTTCATTAAACTACAGGTTTCCACTGGCCATATCCGCTGTATGGATTTGTTCCTCCATTTTTGTCGTACCATGCCTGTGGATAACGAGGATTTTTGTTGACAGCTATCTGCGAACTATCAATCTCTGTGCTCTCGCCAGGTCTTAACATTCTTGCAACAACAACAAGTCTTGCGTTTTCAAACTCATATGTACAAGTTGAAAGGGTAAGTAATCTGTCCGTTGGCTGAATATCAACGCCTGTAAGATAGAGAGCTCTCTGATTAATTTCAGCAATATAACCACCATATGTTTCTTCCCATTGCTGTTTGTTTACATATGCAAGGTTCGGGAAAATGTAGTTAAATACATAACCGTTATTGTCTCCATCAGTTGAACCATTTGTTATAAACGCTGCATAAACCTTCCACTTATAGTTACCATAAAGTGTGTTAAACTCAATTATTGGAGCTTTTTTAAAGCCTGCTGGTGTTGCATATTCTCTAAGGTTTGTAAACATCTGAGTGTCTTTGTGCATTCTATGACCAAATATAACTGTGTTAAGATCAAGAGTATCAACATTGTTGTTAGTGTTTACAAATATTGCACCGTAAGCACTTTTTTTCTTCTCAAAGTTTTGTTTTAAATAGGTTTCATTATCTTTACCCTGAACAACTGGCAAATCAATATCAAGACCATTAATTCTTATCCATCCAACAAGGTCTTGGTTAATTGCATAAAGGTCTGCAAATTTTGCCTGCATTCCACTTGGAAAATTTACGTTAGGATATTTTTGCCTTATTTCAGACCATTCATCAGAGTTATTTTCTGACGATTGCATAATCTGAGCAAGCTTTGATACGTCACTTTCATTTTGCTTCTTGTTTACAAAGTTTACTGTAAAGTAAATTCCGCAACCAACAAGAACAAGTAATGAGATGATAACAACCATTTTACGAATAATCTCTTTTACGCTGTCACCCTTCATTGGGAAAGTTGATACAAGGAACTTTTCAAAGCCTTTTTTATTGCCATTATAAGAATCAACAGAATCTTTAGGATATTTTTCTTTCTTTAATTTTTCCTTTTTTACCCTTTTAGGTCTTTCTTTCTTTTTGCTATTTTTATCCCCAAACTCACCAAATTCTTCTTCAAAACTATCTGGCTCAAAGTTAGTCTCATCGAAATCTTTTTTGAATACTTTTGGTGCTCTTGGAATTATTACTCTGTCAGAAGATGGCTTTTCCACATTTTTGCCAAAGTTTGTAAGCGAACGCTGGTCTGGTTCTGGCTCCTGTTCAGGGGGTGCATAATTCGGCTGTGCAGGTGTTACTGCAGGCACAGGTGCTGGGTTAGCACCCATAGTTGTGTGAACTTTACCGTCATCAAAGCGTTCGAGAAGATTGTTCATAAACTCCCAATACTGAGGATCTTTTGCATCTTCTTCACTTATCGGTTGTTCTGCAACACCGTTTTCAAAAGAGCTACTATAAACATCCTGGGGCTGTGCTGGATGTGGAACTGGCTGAGATTCTTTCTGGTCAATATGAGGTGCTGCCTGATACATTGAAGGTGGTGAAGGCTGATTGTATGCCTGTTGCTCCTGCTCATCAAATCTTTCCTGCTCCTGTTTTTCAAACATTTGGTTTTGGAAAGACTGATTCTGCATCTCATTAACAGCTGGCTCTTGTGCAGGCTGATAACCAGCCTGTGCCCCATAGTTTTGATAATCAATCTGTGATGGGTCAAACTCTACTGGTGTAGAAGGTTTTTCAACAGGCACAGAATAAAATGTTTTTAAATCTTGTTTCTGATTTGTTACCGCATCAATTGCAGACATAAGGTTTGGAAGCGGTTCGTTGCTTACATTTTCGCTTTCTTTCTTTTCTGATGTAGCATCAGATGCACCAATAGCAGCATAAAGGCTCTGCATTGATGAAATAAAGCTATTTGTGACTTCGTGATTATCCTCTTCTGGCTCTTCATTTTGAAGATAAGCTAAATCTTCGGCATTTGCTCCCTCTTCTGGATTATACACAGGAGTTGGAGTAGAAAAAATAGAGTCACTTACCCTTGGTTCGTGAACTATCATATCATCTTTAGAGGAAACTTCTTCTCCCGATACTTTATCACTAGTTAAATACTTTTCGCTATTAATAACAGGCTGTCTTAAAAAAACTTCATGCCCGCTCTCATTCAAACCTTCACTCTGTGCAAGCTGCTGTGGTGCAACTACTTTTGGTTCCTGTACTTCTGACTGTGTTGCATATGTATCAGCCTGCTTTTCAGGTTGTGAAAAAGATTGTGCTTGAGGCTGAAACGACTGAGATGGAGGATTATAAGACACCTGTGGCTGGCCTAACGGCTCTTGTGGCACACTTTGTGTCTCATTTACTGCCTGTGCAACTTGCTGTGCCTGTGGCATAACAGGAACTTGTTGCTCTTGCGGCATTGGTGGGTATGGATAATACATTGGCATTGGCTGTCCATTTTCACCCTGCTGTGCTTGTGGCATTGGTGGATATGGATAGTACATTGGCATTGGCTGTCCATTTTCACCTTGCTGTGCCTGTGGCATTGGCGGGTATGGATAATACATTGGCATTGGCTTTCCATCTTCACCTTGCTGTGCCTGTGGCATTGGTGAATATGGATAGTACATTGGCATTGGCTGTCCATCTTCACCCTGCTGTATCTGTGGCATTGGCGGGTATGGATAGTATATTGGCTGTCCATTTTCACCTTGCTGCATCTGTGGCATCGGTGGATATGGATAGTACATTGGCTGTCCATTTTCACCTTGCTGCATCTGTGGCATCGGTGGATGGTACATTGGTTGCCCCTGTGTGTTTTGCCCATTCGGTTGATTTTGCTGTTCACTTAAAAAAGGATTCTGAAAACTTTTGTTATCTTCTGGCAATTATGTTCACTCCTTCTTGGTAGCTCTATCTTATTTAATATTTAATCGTAATTATAAATTACGGATTCCACCTTGTTATGTTTATGTTTGGATTTTCCTTACCCATAGTGTCATAGTAAACCTGTGGCTTGTATGGATTTGGAATATTTTTTATTTGTGAAGAATCTACCTCTTCGCTTTCGCCTTCTCTTAACATCCTTGCAATCACTACAAACCTTGTCTCAACCACCCTATCGTTTGTGTCAAAGTCAAAGCATGGAACAGAAATGGTTAGCAACTTATCCGTTGGCAAAAGGTCAACGCCCGTAGTATAAATCTTACGCATATCAATTTGCTCAACATATCCAGCAAAATTGTCTGCATTAAGGCTTTGACTTGCATAGTCAAACACATATCCATTATCATCAGATGCATTAACTGTTGTTAAAAAGCACGCATAAATCTTCCACCTATAATCTTTATAAAGCGTGTTAAATGAAATTACAGGTGCGTTTTTGTATGTATCTAATTTCTTATAATCAAGAATTTGAGAAAAATTAAATGTTTCTAATTTGTTATTGTTAGCATAAAGCACTGTGTTTGTTAAGTTTAAATCTGATTTGCAATTCGCATCTAAAAATACTGTACCCTCTTCATAAACATTATTATAAAAATTGTGGCTTAAATAATATTCGTTATCATCACCCTGAACTACTGGCTGCTCAATACTTGTTCCGTCAACAGAAATTATTCCAACTATTTTCTTGTTTGCAATATAAAGTTTTTTAAATTTATTTTGCATTCCCTTTGGATAAATTGAATCATCAATATTGCTTGCTGATGCAAAATCCGCCACTGGATTTTTTCCAGAATTTGGTGAGCCTTTACCATCGCCTTTGCCAATTGTAGATACAACAAGTGAAATCAAACACACAACAATTATAAATGTGCTAATTATTGTAAGTACTTTTCGAAAAATTTCTGACGGTTTATCCGTATCTAACGGAATTATTTTTTCAAGATTGCCAGATATGTTAATTGCTTTATCATCTTTATTTTTAAAATCATCTTCGTGCTCTTTTACTGTTTCAATATAATTTGAGATTGCTTTATTTAATTTTTCTTCCTGCCTTTGCCTTTCTTGCTTTAACTCCCACTGCTTTTCCTTTACCAATGTTGCTCTTTTATCTGGCTCTTCTTTTATTTCAGGCTCTTTTGGCTTTTCAGGATCTTTTGCAGGCTCTTCTTTTTTTGTCGTTTTATTGTCAGGTTTATTTCCTTGCTGTTTTTGTTCTGTTTTGGATGTATTCTTCTCAGTTTGTGTCTTACTTTTAGTTTTGTTAGTTTTCTTCTTTTTTGCTGAATCATCAGGCTTTTCTTGTTTTGTATTATTTGTAGATGACTTAGGTTTTTCTACCACTTTATCTTCTTCACTTGATTTTGGTTTTGTTTGCTCTGATTTATTCTTGTCATTTTTAGAGGTGCTAGAAACTTTGTCTTCTGCTTTTGCAGGAGGTTTTGACTTGTTGTTTTTATTGCTGTTGTTATTTTTCTTTGGTGCAGATTTTTTCTCAGTCTTATTTTTATCTGCTTTTGATGTTGTATTTTTAGCGGGCGTATTTTCATCCTGTTTATCGTTTGCCTTTGACTGTGTTTCCTTGGCAGATTCTTTTTTCGCATTAGCAGATGGCTTTTTGGTTTCGTCCGCTTTTTTTGTGCTTTTGTTTGCGGGCTTTTCCTTAGCCTTCTCTGCTTGCTTATTCAGCTGTTCTTTCTCGTTACCCTGCGACTTTTTTTCTGCCATTCCACACACCTCTTATTTATCAAAAATCTGTTCTGCTGAGTTCAAGTTCATCTATTCTCTCTTCCAGATACATTCTTGCCATATTAAATGCATGTGAGCCAGTTACATAACGATTATAATCTCTTTGACCATTTCTTCCTGTTTCCAACTTTTTACACCACGCTGATTTCCCATCTGTAAGTGCAATATAGCTTAAGCCAACAGGAGCTCCTGTTTCGTCTGAATTTGGCCCTGATATTCCTGTTATTCCTATAGCAATTGATGCTCCGCTAAGTTTTAATGCACCCTTTGCCATTTCAACGGCTACTTGTTCGCTAATAGCCGTATTCTCATTTATTGTATTTTCACAAACACCAAGCACCTGCTGTTTAATCCTGTTTGAATATGAAACTACGCCACATTCAAATACTGAACTGGAACCCGAAATGTCTGTAATTCTCTTTGCTACATATCCTCCTGTGCAGGACTCTGCAACGGATATTGTCATGTTTTTTTGAACAAGCAGTTGAACTAATTTCTGCTCAATATTTTCAAAATCAACTCCATATATTAAGCTGCCAAAGCGTGAATACATGTTATCTATAATTGGCTTAATCATCTGCTCTGCTTCATCCTGTGTTTTTGCCTTTGCGGTTACTCTAAGCAGTGCCTCTCCATCCTTTGCATATGGTGCAACAGTCGGGTTGCTTTGATCAAGAAGGTCTGCTACTTTTTCTGCCATTGCAGACTCGCCTATGCCAAATGTGCGGATACGGTGAGAAACTATAACACTGTCTGAAAACTTTTGCAAAAATGGCTTTGCCGCCTCATTAAACATTGGCATAAGTTCCCTTGGTGGACCAGGCAGCATAATTATTACCTTTCCATCCTTTTCCATTGCACAACCTGGTGCAGTTCCATGGTTATTTTTAAAAATAGTTGAGCCTATTGGCATATACGCCTGTTTTTCGTTTGTTAGTGGCATTGGATGATTAAATCGGGAAAAATATGCCTTCATATTTTGGAGGCTTTCTTCATGCAATTCAAGTTCAAAGCCAAACGCTTTACTGCACACCTCTTTTGTAATATCATCCGCAGTGGGTCCAAGACCTCCTGTAGTTATTACTATGTCACTATGCTCAAATGCAGAATCAAGCGAATGCTTAAGCCTTTCCTCATTGTCACCAACAGTGCTAATATACTGCACTCCTATTCCAAGCTGTGCAAGCTCGCGTGACAAAAACTGTGCATTAGTGTTTAAAATATCTCCGAGTAAAAGCTCTGTTCCTACATTGAGAATTTCGCAGTTCAAAAACCCATCCCCTTGTTTTAATTATCCGACGGTTATGAATCGTTTGCCGTCTATCGCACGCTGTTCAAGTGCGTCTATATCAAGTTTCTCCTCCGCCTGCTCAACATATTCAAGAGTTGGGCGAGTTCTTGGATGTTTTGGTGTAAATACTGTGCAACAGTCTTCATACGGCTGAATTGAAATATCAAAGGTATCGATTTTTCTTGATATTGTTACTATCTCATCCTTGTCCATTCCGATAAGTGGTCGCAAAGTAGGCATATTGCAAACCGCATCAGTACATCCGATAGCATAAAGAGTCTGGCTTGCAACCTGACCCAAACTTTCGCCTGTTATAAGTGCTCCGCAATTATCCTGCCTTGCGATTTTTTCTGATATACGCATCATAAATCTACGCATAATTATTGTAAATAATTCCTCTGGACAATTATCTTTTATTTGCTCCTGTATTTCTGTAAACGGAACAATAAACATTGTTATTCTGCCGCTGTATTCAGAAACCTTTTGCAAAAGTTCAATTACTTTTTGCTCTGCCCTTTGGCTTGTATATGGTGGAGAGGCAAAGTGAATCGCAGTTAGACACACGCCACGCTTTGACATCATCCAGCCCGCAACTGGGCTATCGATTCCGCCCGACACTAAAAGTGCTGCTTTGCCAGCTGTACCAACAGGCATACCGCCTGCACCTTTCAATTGATTGCCTCTTACATATGCATATTTATCTCTAATCTCTATGTTCACGGTAAGCTGCGGATTGTGAACATCAACCTGAAGGTGAGGAAACTTTTCAAGAAGATATCCACCAACCTCGTTGCATATTTCGGGAGACTTAAGTGGAAACTTTTTATCTGCCCTTTTTGCTTCAACCTTAAAGGTTTTTGTCTCTAAAAGAAGCTCTGCAAGATAGCTTTCTGCTACCTTTAAAATATCGTCCATATCTTTTTGTGCTGCAGCAGCTCTTGAAAGCCCTGCAATACCAAATATTTTGGAAATAATGTCAACCGCTTTCTGCATATTAACATTTTCACTGATTGGCTCAATTGTGATAGTGGACTGGGACTTCTTTATCTCAAACTCGCCAAGACCAGATAGCCTGCGACGAATATTTTTGATAAGGACATCCTCAAAGGTTGAGCGATTGAGTCCTTTTAATGCAAGCTCACCATTTTTTATTAAAATTATTTCCTTCATTCTTTTATCATTCCTTAATTTTTACCTTACTTTTATTATTTATGCCTTATCTTATTCCTAGCGTCAAAAATATTTTCCGCAAGGAATTTTAGTTCTTCCTCTGTGGTATATCGCGAAAGACTAACTCTAATTGCACTATCTATCCTTGAATTTGGAAGTCTCATGCTTGTAAGCACCTTGCTCCTATGACCTTTTGAACACGCAGAGCCTGATGACACATAAATCCCGCGTGATGACAATTCGTTACGCATAACTTCAGAAGGAATACCTTCAACAGAAAAGTTTATGATGTATGGAAGAGCATCTGGCGGTGAATTTATATAAATTGAAGGTATCTGAGAAATTTCTTTAACGAAATTATCCCTCATAATTGACATTTTTGCTATTGTAGAATCGAATCGTTTAAACTCTGTAACAGCAGCACCCAGCCCTACTATTGCTGGCATTGGTGATGTTCCTGAACGGATGCTTTCTTCTTGCCCTCCACCACAAACTGGTGAAACAATTCTGACACCCTTACGGATATAAAGTGCTCCCGCACCTTTAGGTCCATGAACTTTATGCGAACTTACACTCATCATATCAACACCCAATTCGGCAGGAATTACAAAGAGTTTGCCGAACGCCTGCACTGCATCACAGTGAATAAGTGCTGAACTACCTGCTCTTTTAACTGCTGTTCTTGCAGTTCTTACTGGCTGGATACTTCCAATCTCATTATTTACAAGCATAATGCTTATTAAAATTGTATTTCTATTAACCTCTCTAAAAAGGTCTGATTCCTTTATTTTACCGTCTGTACCAACGGGAATGCGAACAACCTCAAAGCCTTGTTTTTCAAGCCTTTCCATTGGTTCCGAAACACTTGGATGCTCGATAGCGGTTGTTATTATTCTGTTCCCCCTGCGTTTTAGCGCTTCTGCCGCTCCAAAAACAGCGATGTTGTTACTCTCTGTTCCGCCGCTGGTGAAATAGACCTCATCAGAATTGCAGGAAAGTGCTCTGGCGACATTTGCTCTTGCTAAATCAAGTGCCGCTTTCGCCTCATCACCTTTTTTGTGCAGAGATGCAGGATTGCCATAGTTCTCGGCTAAAAGAGGATACATCTCTTTTACCGCTAAATTGCAAACCTTAGTGGTTGCACTGTTATCAAAATAGCACTCCAAAATCTCTCCTCCAGAAAATTGGTTATTTGGAATAGATTATATTCCATATTATTATACAGTATTCAAACTACACGTGCAATGCTATTTAAAAAATTATTTAGCTAAAAAACTACCATTTTACGATGTTTTTTAGCATGTTTTGTAACTTGTGAAAAGTCGTTTTGAATATTTTTTCTCGTTTGTGAAAAAATAGATATGTTTTATAAAAATTTTTTCAAACTCGGAGGGCTTAAACGTGAAGACAAAAATGAGCAGAAATCAAATCCGCCTCGGATTATACACAATTTCTATTATTGCTGTGTTAGGAATTTTTGCATACACTGGCACAACAAAGGCAAATGCATACGAAAGACGCATTTCGGCACATCAACAAAGGTCACTTAGTGAGCTTGGTGAATATGTAGACAATATCCAGATAGATTTGCAAAAAGGTGTTTACTCAAATACACCGCCGATGATCGCAAATCTTTCCGCTTCACTTTGGCGTAATGCTGCAGGAGCAAAGGCCGCCCTTTCACAACTTACTCTTTCCGATATAACTCTTGAAAAAACTTACAAATTTTTGTCGCAGGTTGGAGATTTTACAAAATATCTGAACCAAAAAGTTGCAAACGATCAGGAAGTCAACCAAAAGGAAAGGGACTTGCTTTTTGAACTTCTTGACTATGCTACAAATCTTTCAAAAAGCATTTCAGCCCTTCGCGCTGGCGTTGACGATGGAACAATATCTTCACAAAACATTCCATCTGGCCCATTGACATTGGGTAGTCAACAAACCCAAGAAACCAACATGTCAACAAAATTTAACGATATGGAGCAGACTTTGGTTGATTTTCCAACACTAATTTATGATGGACCTTTCTCAGACCACATTTTAAAGAAAGAGTCTAAAATGCTTGCAGACAAACAAGGTATAACGAAAGAAGAGGCATTGGCTTTGGCTGCAAAATATTGCAATGTCGACCCAAAATCTTTTACAAAAGCAGAAGAGGAAGAAGGCAATATTAAATCATATGTTTTTGCAAACAAAGATTCTACTGTAGCCATAACTAAAAGTGGCGGATTCCTTTGCTATATACTTGGATCACAATGGGTAGGCGAAACCACTCTTTCCCCTGAAGATGGAGTTAATCGTGCAATGGAATATCTTAAATCTATTGGATACCCAAACATGACAAGTTCATATTTCACTGTAGTTGACGGCATATGCACAGTCAATTTTGCCTATACTGTGGACAATGTAACTTGCTATACAGATTTGATAAAAGTATCTGTATCCTTGAACGATGGAAAAGTAATATCCTTTGACGCAAGAGGCTTTTTAATAAACCACGAAGACCGTTCTTTTAGCACTCCAAAACTGAGTGTTAAACAGGCACAAGAAAATCTAAGCCACGCATTAACCGTTCAAAGCGTTCAGCTTACTAATATTCCAACAGACGGTGGTTCTGAAAAATATTGCTATGAATTCAAATGCAAGGGAATAAAAGACGATGATGTTTTAGTTTATGTTAATTGTGAAACAGGCGATGAAGAACAAATATTAATGCTTATTTATGGAGATGGCGGCACTCTAACAAAGTGATTTTTAAAAATTGCATAAATAATATGCCAGTGGGGATAATTATAAAGACCGCAAAAAATTGAGGTCTATAGTGTTTGTTATTGGCTCTGCAAAAGCTATTGCAGAGCGGAATTAAACTAATGCAGAAGCAAGAAGGAGTGCAAAAATGAACAAGAAAATATTTATGGTTTGTGCTATGTTGATTATGTGTGTATTTATATTTGCCGCATGCAACAATAACGATGATGGAAAAGTAACTAACACTTCATCTGGCACCACAACAACTAAAGAAAGCGAAACAGAAGATCTTGGAGACCGTCTTTCAACTGCTGTTAGTGAAGTAGTAACCGATCTTTCTCAAATGATGCCAACAACAAATATAGCATCATAACAAACGGCATTTGGGCAAGGCTTAATTCGCCTTGCTCTTTGTTTTTGCCTTTAATTTGTTTTCATTGTATAATTATGTTAATAACAAAACGGAGGCAATTATAAAATGATTAGAAGTATTACCAAGGAAGACCGCGAGCTTTACTTGAATCTTGCTAAAAAATTTTATTGTTCTGATGCTGTTTTGCATTCTGTTCCCGAAGAGTGCCACATAAACGCCTTTAACGAGATGATGAGTTCTGACGAGTATTTACTTGGATACATAATTGAATGTGAGGACAAATGTGCAGGCTATGCAACGCTTGCAAAAACTTACTCACCAGAAGTTGGTGGCATTTGCGTTTTGATTGAGGAAATTTATATTTTAGAAGAGTTCCAAGGCAAAGGATTGGGCACAGAATTTTTTAACTTTATTTTTAATGAGTTTAACGGTGTTGCAAAAAGATTTAGACTTGAAGCAACAAAAGCCAATAATAGTGCCATATCTCTTTATAAAAAGCTTGGCTTTGAAGTTTTAGACTACATTCAAATGGTAAAGGACGAGGCATAAAGAATTTGCTAAATTAAAATATTGCACATTAAAAATCACCGCAGTTTAAACTGCGGTGATTTTTTCTAATGTTTTAAAAGAATAAAGTTTTTCCTGAAAAGCCTGTAAACGCCATTGACAAAAGTGCAATATAAATAAATACTGCAGGCGTTCCTTTAAAGCAATTGGGAATTTCCTCGTTGCTCTCAAGCTTTTTCATACCCTCATGTATTAGCAATGTTGCAAGTATAAAAGCAAAACCTGCACCAATACCCGCTCCAATTGACTCTGAAACCGTATATGCAACACGCTGACTAATAAAAGGTACCGCTAAAACAATTGTGTTAAATGCAGAAACTCCTGCCTGACGCAAAAGTTTATCTTTTTCTTCCTGCCTCCAACCAGCACCTTTAAGCATTTTTAAAATTATAAGTGCTGTTATAAGATAAACCACAATTAAAACAAGTACAAACATAACAATTGCAATTGTTGTTCCTGCAGTTTTAAAAACAGGTATAAGCCAAATTAGCCTGCACAGCAATGATGTAGTTGTTGAAAAATACGTTATCATAACAGCAAAAAGTGCAAGTTGCTTTGGTCTTGCCGCTGTTCTTATCGCCTCACTTGCACCATACCCGCCGCTAAAAACAAGGTTTTGAACAAAAACAATATAAAGTGCTGCCGAAAAAAATTGTAATATCATATTCATTGTTTCGGCACCTCCTTATCGGCATCTGGTTCCTGTGGAGTTTCTTTGATTGTATCCTTAATTATATCTTCCAGACTTTTAGACATAAGGTCTTCAAGCTCTTTTGACGTATATTCAATTTTCTTGTTTGCCTTAGTCTCTTCCTGAACTATTTCTTTTATCTGAGGCTCAAGCTGTATTTCAAGAATTTGTTCTTCAGAATTATCAATGTGTGTAGTATTCTCTGCTAAAGCTTGCTCAAAAGTTTCTGTCAAATTCTGCTCATCTTCCTGATGAGATTCTTCTGCCGGTATTTCTTCCTGAACAGACTCTTGTGTTGTTACTTCTTCTTGATGTGGAAGATATTCCTGTGGCTCATATGTCATTGACGATACATGTGCCTTTTTATGCTTTTGAGACTTTTTTACCTTTGGCTTTTTTATTGAACTTCTTGAGTTTACTGCAAGATCTTCTGCATATTCTGGGTCAATCTTTTTAAAGTACCAGCGTAAAATTGCCGCCATAAATCCAATTACAATAAATCCACCAAACGGATTAGTGAGTGCTGTGGCAGTTGGAAACGAAAAAACACGATAATCCCAAAGCGTTCCTGAGCCGAGAAGTTCACGCACAAAGCCTGTTATTATTAGCACTGCTGCATATCCAGTGGAGCAACTTACAGCATTAACAAACGCCTGCTTAACTGTGCTTTTAACTGCAACTCTTTCGCACTGCCTTGTAATAAGCGGGTTTACAGCAAGCAAAGGCAAATAGATGCCAAGTGCTATCATATTTTCTGGCAAAACATTTTCAAGCAAAAGCATAGACGGTGCTACTATTGCCATTCCACTGAGAGCATACAGTGCAACTCTTGCCCACTGTGGACAATGCTTGAGCACGCTTGCTGAAATTATTTGTGAAAATATCATTGTAAAATAAGTGATTATGGATAAAACCACAGCGGATTTGAGTGATGTGCAAATAGCTACAACAGGGCAAAGTCCGATGGTGCTGACAAGCACTGGATTTTTTACTATAACCTCTGAAAATAGTTCATATTTAAAACTAACCGCTTCATTTTCGCTGGTTTCTTTTTGTTCCTTTTCTTTTACTGGCTTTTCCCTTATTGTATTAGCCTTTTTTATGTTTTCGTTTTTGTCTTTTTTATCACGCTTTTTCACAGGATATACCCCCCTTCTGTTTTTGGGGTATCTTTTGCTTTTTTATTTTTCTTTGATTTCTGTGGTTTCGATTTTGTGTCTTTGCTGTTTATATAATTGTTTAGTTTTTCTCCAAGTGTATCGAAATATGTGCTAAGCGCATTCATAATAATAATCACAAAGCAAACGCCCTCTTCAAACGCACCAAAATACCGAAAAATCATTGTGAGTAGTCCGCCTGCAAAGCCATAAAGCACTCTTGAAAGCTGATCCTTTGGTGAAGTTACAGGGTCGGATATAAAGAATATTGCTGCAAAGAACAACATCCCTGATGAAAGCTCCATAACAAGTGATATGCTTCGACCTGTAAGAACTCTCGGGAAAATTACTGCAAGTATTGAACACGCAGCAAGAAAGCTTGCAGAAGTTATCCACTCTGAGGAGCGTCTAATAAGCATATAAAGGAACAAACCAAACATTACAAAAATGCATGATGTTCCCACTGGACCTGCAACTCTGCCAATAAACAAGTCAATGACATTAATTATGCCCGTACCAATTGATGTTTTCTGGCTTAACATATTTGCAACGGATATTCCTGAAATAAAACCTTCTTCACCAGTTACAATTCCTGACATGTCAAAATTTACTGACGGATAAGTGAATACAAGTTCTCGATAACTAAGACTTAAAAATGCAAAACCTGCGGCAGCAGGAACAAAAAGAGATGTTTTTGCATTTCCAAAAGGCAGCTTTGCAACAGCAATTGCAAAAATACTACCAATTGGTGCAAGCCACATTGGTGCAGATGCTGGAAGCATTAATGCTATTGCAGCACCGGTAAATACTGCCGATAAATCTCCAATTCTTTGTGGGGTTCTTTTTTTTGCCAAATCAACGCAAGACTCACAAAGCACTGCAGCAATAATTGATGTTGCGACCATTAGCAAACAACGAAAACCGTAATGAAACACAGCAATTATCATTGTTGCCGAAAGCATAACAAGCATGTCCGTCATATATGCTCGAACCTGCTTATTTTCCTCCTTGACTTTTTGTTTATTTAGCTCTTTCATCAAGCCACCTCTTTACAAAAACTGCTTTTGCCATTTTTTATTCATTGCAAACTACTTGTACTGATAATATTATAATTATAGAAGATGTTTTAAAGGAGATGTTTTTTTGAAAATCGAAGCGACATCAAAAAACAATATAGTAATATGCCTGTCCCGTCACGATTTGGATGAGCTCGGCATTACATATGAGGATATGGATTACAAAAGTCTTGAAACCCGTCGTGTTATTTATACTCTTTTAAGAGAGGCAAATAAAACGCTTGGCAGAGATATTCATCCCTCTGGCAAGATGCTTATAGAAGCTGTTCCTGACCCCTTTGGAGGATGCATTCTGTATTTCACCGTCTATCAAAGTGATGCCGACAAAGAAGCTCTTGTTCCTGCACTCGCTCCTTTTATTTGCTTGTGCGAGTTTAAGGGTGAAAACGGACTTATTGATGCATCTCGTGCTATCGTAACAGGCTTTATAACCCCACCCGAAAGCAATCTGTACTCAAACGGTTGTGAATATCGATTGATTTTTAAGGGTGTTTCAAACCACCACAAATTAAAATCAATTTTGAGTGAATACTGCGATGGCATGTCTGAAAATCACACTAAAATTGCACACACAAAGGAGCATTGGAAATGCCTTTGCGACTCTAATGCAGTCGAAAAATTGGGTTCAGTTTAACCACAGTATGATTGCTGTGCGTTTTGCCTTAACAGTGTAATCATTTGTGCACTATCCTGTGCGGAAAAAATGGTGTTACCTGAAACGAACACGTTTGCACCAGCCTTTGCAGCTTCGCTTATATTGTTTTCGTCTATTCCACCGTCAACCTGAATTTCTAAATCAATTCCACGTGCATTGCACTCGTTGCGGATTTTCCTTACCTTCGGCATCATATCTGCCATAAAGGACTGTCCACCAAATCCTGGTTCAACAGTCATAACCAAAACCATATCAATAATATCAATATACGGTAAGACCTCACTAGCGGGGGTCTTTGGTTTTATGCTGATAGCTGCCTTGCATCCCGCTGCTTTAATAGCCTCAACAGTTTGCTTAACATCAGAATCAGACTCGATGTGGAAGGTTATTAAATCTGCACCCGCCTTTGCAAAAGAATCTATATATTTGAGTGGCTCACTAATCATCAAGTGAACATCAAAGAATATATCAGACACATTGCGAAGCGACTTGACAATAGGAACACCTATTGTTATATTTGGCACAAAGTGACCATCCATAACATCAAAATGTACCCAGTCAGCACCTGATTTTTGCATTCTTAAAAGTTCTTCACCCATTTTTGAGTAATCACATGATAATATGGAGGGTGATATTTTAATCATAATTTTTGCCCCTTATTTTCGTCCTAAAAGTTCTCTGTTAAGAGTTGTAATATTATATCAATTTTTAGGACAAAGGTCAACATAATCAGATTTATTCCAGAATTATACAAAACAGCTAACTACACTTAACCAAACAAATTCTGGGTTCGGCTTTATATTTGTTTATTTGTGTTTATAATCCAACCAAACAGAACAAACAATGAAATGTACTTAGTATGCGTTCAATAACCCCCGTAGCCCCTTCCTATTGGTTGCTATTTTTTGTAATACAAAAAGCATGTTCGGATATTTGAAAGTCTTTGTCATTGTCTTGTACTGTTTTTATAGGTAGAATACGTTGCCTACAGGCTAAAAACCTCCGCGGATTAACCGCAGAGGTTTTTGTTTTTATTAACAATATACTACTTTAACTTGTGTGGTGAGCCTTTAAAAATGTTACATTCTCACCAGATGGATAGAAGTAAATTCCTTCTACGTTGCTGTTAACAACCGTATAACTGTCCTCGAAATACACTGGAAAAATTATTCCGTTATTTATCAAATGAGTTTCAGCATCTCTGCAAAGCGTCAGCAGTGCATCTTTGTTATTTGCTTTGCGAATGCTGTCAAGCATAGAATCATAGGCACCAGATGAATAGTTTGCAACATTACCATAATTTTCTGTGCCAAACCTGTTTAAAAAGTCGGCAGCAAGAAACTCATCTGCAAAAATTGGTGCAAAAGCTAGCTCATAGTTGCCGTTATAAACTCTTTTTTGAAGTTCATCACGCTCCATTGTAACAATGCTAACAGAGAATTCAATGCCAAATAACTTTTGCCATTCTTGAATAAGCTTTTTAAGCAGTGTTTGATGCTCTTTGGTACACAGCAAAGAAATTGAAACCGCAGCACTATTGCCACTTTGAATGTAACTGTTCCAATACTTTGATGAAAGTGTTGTGTCATAGTTTGATAGGGTTACAACATTTGAACTAGCACGGTATGAAGAGCCGGGAACAATAAGGCATGATGAAGGAACAATTCCTTCTGCAACAGTGCCCAAATCTGATTGAAACACGCTTCCGTTAGTTGAATGGCAAAGAGCAAGCCTTAAATTGTTGTTGCTTAATAAAGTACTTGTATTGTTAAAACAAAGTGACCAGACAATGTTTTTATACTTTGCTGTTTGAAACTGCATGTCAGTAGGCAAAGCAGAAACAACAGAAGAGGAAAGATGAGAAGCATCATAACCATCGCTTGTAAGCTTTTCTAAGTATGTTGTATTATCAGGATTTACATAAAGATTAACGCCTGTGGGCAAAACCTTTTCTTCCCCTGCATAATTTTCATTGGCTTTAAGAAACAACACACTGTTTTTCTCCCAGTTGCTTAAATAAAATGGACCGTTGCAAAGCAAAAGCTTGGATGAAAGACCGTAGCGTCCTAATGTTTTATTAAAGAAAGCCTCATTACAAGGCATACAAATCGGAGTTGAAAGCACACTCAAAAAGTTCAAGCTGGCATAGTCCAAAGTGATTCGAAGAGTGTAATCATCAAGAGCAGTTACACCAAGCTTGCTTATTGGCATGTTACCTGAATGAACAGCTTTTGCGTTCTTTATTGCATAAAGAGTCTCTACATTAGGTGCATTTGTATTAGGGTCAAGTGCACGAGAAAAAGCAAAAACAAAATCTTTTGCTTTTACCTTTGTATCAAATCTTTTTTCATAATCTTTGCCAAGCATAGTTTCTAAATCTTTTGGCAAAAACCAGCGTGCATCTGAACGCAATTTAAAGGTGTATGTGAGTGAGTCAGATGAAACTTTCCAGCTTTTTGCAACCCCAGGAATTATGTTGCC
>Ga0209639_1001672_pt1 | contig 20587 bp, 15 predicted proteins | sample EPASupsiteHSE605_FD_187268 | JGI IMG/M metagenome (GOLD analysis project Ga0209639, IMG submission 187268) | Bioremediated contaminated groundwater from EPA Superfund site, New Mexico - Sample HSE6-05 (SPAdes) (version 2) | ecosystem: Environmental > Aquatic > Deep subsurface > Groundwater >...
AAAGGCAAGAAAAGTAAGTGAAAACTTCAAGGAAAACATGAAAATTGTCTTTGATGATTATTTGGGGAAATGGAACTATAGAGCAATTCCACAAGTGAAAAATTGAAGTTATATTTATGGCATTCCTAAGCAATTATTTTCAACCAATACAAAACAGCGAAGAGCCATATTATGTAATAGATGAGAGAAAATATCCCAAGAATTCTTACCCAAAAGTACAATCGAGTATATTTTTGGGGCAATATATTGTGATAATTCCACATATATGATTCATATAAATTTAATTATCATTATAAAGTTATAACCATATTATCTGATCAGAATATTCAATATCATCAAACGCTATATTAACAGCTTTTTTAAACCGTGGTTCCCACGCTAAAGGTTTCAATCTCTCAAATGTTTTATTAATATCGATATTGATACTTTCAGCTTTGTGAAGCGCCTCCTTTAAAGTGTCTGCATTCCATTCATTTAAATAGATTACATTGTCGTCAAGACCACACATTGATATAAACTCAGATATACCCCTTAGTTTAGTCACAATTACAGGCTTGCACGTCTTTAAAACATATCCAATTTTAATAGGTACAAATTTGTCTGTATATTCATTACGCGGAAGAGGGATTAGAATCACATCAGCTTTAGACACTATATCCATAAGTTTATTATGACTTACTGAACCCATATATTTCACATTATTTTTTTCAAAGATATTTTCTCCTTCTTTAGGTCCAATTAGCTGGAGTTCCCAATCATTTAACCCAGAAAATAATTCGATTATTTTTGGGATAAACCCCTTTCTTCGCATGCTTCCAAAGTATATTGCAGTCTTTTTTACATTAGCTTTAGCAGGTGTGGATATAAAAAATTCATCTTCACCCACGCCAGGCGGCATAATTTGTATTTTTTGGTCCGTATTTGGTTTGAAATAGTCCAATAATTTGGGCCATGCAAGAATAATAACGTCTGCACGCTCAAGTAATAATTTTTCAACTATACTTAGCCTGATTCTTTTAACAATCCATGCATTCTTATCAAAGTCCCTTTGTTGAGTGCTAAGATCATGGATATTCAGGATTAGTTTCTTAGAGCGGTTTAAAGATAATAGTAGGGCGAACAAATGAGCTATGCCGCCACATCGATATTCAACCCAGATTACGTGATCTTCATTTAAGATTGAAATAATATTTCTCCAGTTTATACCACCTTTTCTTTTTCTAAAAGAAATAACTGTGCTCGCAATACTATTAACTGCATTCCAGGCATAATATCTCCTAATTTGTCCTCCACCGTTTATTTGATCTTTACTAGTGATAGGAATATAATCTATAAACAAGACATTTTTCATTTAATCCTCTTCTCAAAACTTCTATCTGTAGTTCAAACCACTTGAGTAGAATTATTTCTCAAATTATACTTTAGCTTGTTATTTCGGTAAGTGATTTATGGCCTTTCCTAAATATGCATCAACGTATAGAAAATTTTCTTTTTGCCATAGTAGAGATTTAAACTTTTTTATCATAATTATTTCCCTGATTCCGCCTAATTCAACCAAATCATTCTGCTCTGAGGCTTCCTCTATTGACGTATATTTTAGAGTTTGAGGTAGAGCTGATCCCAAAACTCAGAATTACGTCCCAAAATCTCGAATTTGGAATAATTGATCGATCATCTGATTAGGAAAATAGTTCTATAATTCTTATTAAGGTGGAAATAAAAATTGGTTTTGGGATGAACTCGTAAATATACTCGATCAAGTATTAAAATAAGAAATTTAAAAAAGTACACTTTGAGTTTCGAGATCAGCTCTATTAAAACATTACTTTTTATGTAATTCAATAAGCCAGAAATGTTGTATTCTAAAAATGATTTCACATATCCAAGAATTTTCAACATTTTGATGTAGCAAAGATTAAAATATTTTGGGAGTATAATATAATCATAAAATTTTATACTCTTATTGAGAATCAAAAAAGATGTTAATGAGATAACGACTTAGAGGAATAGGATGTGAATAAATTTACCTGATTTCTTGATTACTGATGAAACAATGTCGTATATAATAGGATAATGTAAAACTTCATGCAACCGGGGGGTGCAGAGAAATGAGAAAAATTATTTTTATGATGTTTCTAATTTTAATGCTTGTTAATCCTGCTTATGCAGTTGTATCTGGGAGTAATGGTGCCATCAAATTAGTTGATGAAGGCAAAATTAATTCCACGACCCTTGAATCAAAATTAGATGAATGGCTGACAAAAAATCCAGCTTATGGGAATGTGGAAGATTATATTAATCAAACATCTAAAAATGTATGGGTATATCGCCAACGTGTAGAATGTGGTAAAAATTCCACATTGATTTTTGACTCTGCTGATGACTGCACAGAACTGCGCCTTAGTTCCACAATAGGTTCGATGGGGGGCCATGTTGAATTCGGCACACTTCTGAATGACAGAAGTGGAAACAGCTATGGTACGATGATCTTTCGCAACGTGACTGTTATAGGTTGGAATGATACGACTAATTCTGTTATTACCAACTATACAGATATGACAAAGATCGAAACATATAATGTGATTTTAGACAACGTTTCATTTAAAGCAGTAAGGGATATCACATGTTACAATAAAATCAATGCGGATACTGGCAAGGTAACTAATATAACAATTGATGACTCTCAGTGGGGATTATCGAACTACAATATAAATAATGTTAATTTTTCAAACATAAAATGTAATAACATAAGTTTTGCAGGTTTTGCATTAAGAAATTGCACTAGTTGTGAACTTTACAATTACAAATTCTGGAATGATGTAAATTTTAGAAGCATACATGATACGTCAGCAAATGGTATTTCCATTTCAGATGGGCATAATAACTATATGCATGACTTATATATTGATAGTCCTCGATGGGGTGGAATATATTTTTCAGGGCTAGAACATGATAGTATTATCAAAAATGCAACAGTTACTTATGCTGGCCACAATGGGATAGATGTACATGGCGGGTACAATTTGACTATTCAGAATGTTACAGCCAATAAAAGTTACAGTAACAACTTTTTAATATCTGGACCATATAACAATGTTCCAACTCATGAAGATTATGGAGTATATAACGTAACTTTCCACAATATATCTACATATAGCCCTTCAGCCTGTGGAGTTGCAATTGATACTAGAGTTAGCCATATCTACATAAATAATGTATCCGTTGCTAACGAGCCATCGGCTTTACGAGAAGGTATTAAAGTTCTTGATTGTGATAACGTTACTGTAACCGGATTCAAAAATGATGGCCAATGTTCCACTCCGTGGTGCATTACAACATACGCCAATAAAACAACTAAAGATATTACGTTGATTGATTCTTCCATATATAATTCATCTTACAAAGATGTGTTATATCAAAAGAGTAGCAACGCAAAAATCCTTAACACTCAATATGGCAAATCCTTAATTAGTTCAGACAGTGATTATTTTAAAATATATTATCTAGATTTGGTTACAAAATATAAGAACGGTTCAATTTCTCCAAATATGAAAATAGTAATTAGTTCTAACAACTCAAATTATCAATCACAAGATGGGAATGCTAGAAACAAAACAATATTTTATACTGATTCTAAAGGCCGTACTTATTTACCAAACGATAACAGATCTAACTCTCCAGCTATAGTTGAACATCATAAAAACTTGGATGGAAAATATGATTTCTTATCAAATACTATTAACATAGTATCTCCAAACAATAACACTATTTCTCTCTCAGGAATTACCCCTGATTCTTCCTGGTACCGGAAAAATCCAAACATTCCTACCTACACCATCACAGCAATAATTCCTGATAAGTCATCAAAAGGTCCGCATATAATAGGATTTGCACCTAGCACGGATAACCCATTCAACCCTGGAGAGAAGAAAAACTTCAGGGTCTGGACAGATGGGACTCTGAAAGAAATGAAATGGTTTGTTAATGAGAAGCAGGTCGCTAATGGGACTTTGAATTACACCTGTGATGTAAGTAAGAACGTCAGCAAAATTGAATTTAGGGGTGTGAGTACGAATAAAACTGTTGTCAGTCAGGTCTGGAATTTCGGGGAAGATTCTAGTGACAAGACAACAAACCAGACAGCATCTAACTGTTCAACATCTGATGATAGCCAGACGGCTATCACAGAATTTCTTCCTGAAAATAATTCGCTTACTAAAAATGTAAGTGAACCCACAACTTTCAATGTAAATTCCAGTCAGCTCCTGACCAAAAACTGGTACATTAACGGAACACTGGCTCAGGATAATACAACTACAATGACAAAGAGCTGGAATGATGCTGGAAAATACAATGTTACTTTCAATGGTTCTACAGGAGAAGAACCGGTCACGAATACATGGATTGTGAATGTGACCAACTCCTCGAAATATCAAAACAAATCAATAATCTCAATAACTCCCGAATATCAGGTTGTCAGTCCCAAAAAGCAGTTCGCTCTTAACATAAAGGTTGAGCCTGGCACATCCATAAAAAGCACTCAGTCGGATCTACTGTTCCAGAATTCGATGGTAAAAGTCGGCAAAGTGAATGAAGGTAAGCTCTTTAGCCAGAGCGGCGCCAAAACATATTTCAAAAACGGAACTGTCAACAGCAGCGCAGGCCGGATAAAACAAATATGCGGTTCAGTACGGGACAATTCGAGTGTTTCTTCGCCCGGCACATTTGCAACAATCAATCTGACAGCAGGCAGTAGAACAGGAGTTGCAAAGTTCAATCTTTCGAATGTGGTTATCAGTGATTCAGATTCAAACTCTTTACCGTATGCCGTAAAAAATGTAACTGTGTTGGTCGACACTGCACCCGTACTTGGTTCAATTGGTTCTAAATCGATTTATGAGACGAAAAAATTGACCTTCAACGTAAAGGCAAGTGATGCAGACGGTAATAGACTAATTCTCTCAGCTTCAGGCCTTCCTTCGGGTGCAAAATTTAATCAGACAACAGGAACGTTCACCTGGACTCCTTCTAAGGGGAAGACTGACACTTATACAGTTGCTTTCAAGGTAAGTGACGGATACCTGACAGATTCGGAAAAAGTCAGGATCACTGTAAAGAAGCTGAACAATGCACCTGTTATTACGTCTTTCGAACCTGCAAATGGGTCGGTTTTTAACAAAGGACAACAGATCAAAATTGCAGTGAAAGCATCGGATGCAGATAAACAGACTTTAAACTACACTATTAAGATTGATGGAACAACACGCAGTACATCTTCGAGTTATATCTGGAAAACAAACTACTCAAGCAGCGGGAAACACAAAATCGAAGTAACTGTAAGCGACGGAATTGAAAAAGTCAAGAAGGTCAATACTATCTCCATAAACAACTACTGCCCGCGCTGAGATGTCAACAAAAGACGAAAAATGCATAAACTTGGCAAATAAAATGAAAAAATATGACGCAGTTAAAAGCTTGCTTCAGAATTACTTTTTTTGCATTTAACAGGTTAAGATGGGGCCTAATACATATAAATAAGGTTATTTAAAGCCTAAACTGTCTACTAACTTTTTTTCTTATTCCGTTTACATCCTTCCAGGCGTAAGAATCCCTAAAACACAGAAAAACGAAGTCAACAGAAACATTGCATAAGTTGCCTGTTTTTCAGTCAAATGGTAGTAATAAGGAAGGACCCATTTTAAAGTAAGAGGGTTGGGAACTTTGAGAATACCATCTCCCCTGTCCTTTCCGAACTTGACATGGGGATACTTTTTGACTCTCCAGTATACGTACATCAAAAAGTTAACAGTATGCGGAATAAGCATAATAAAACCGCTTATGATAAAACCTTGAAGAACAATAATAGTCCCGATTGCAGCACCAACTGTAAGAGACCCGACATTCCCCCAGAAAATTCTGGCAGGGTACCTTTCGTAGATGTAAAATCCGATGGTCGCTCCTGTAATAGCAGCGATTGAGATTATATTCTCAACATCGCCTAGCAGAGCCGATTTTATAATTAGTGAGATAAGAACAATTATAGATAATCCGGAAGCCAATCCGTTGTATCCGGAATGCATATTAACCAGATTTGATGCGACCAGAACATAGGTTGGAACAATGAACTGCAGATAAAGTATTCCGAGATCGAGATTTCCAAGGCCCGGAAGGGTAATAGCTGTGTGAACTGCGTACTGAATCAGCGGATAAGAACAGTAATACATAATTAACAATTTGGACGTCCTGCCAATATTTATCATATCATCAAGAACACCGAACAGGCCAAAAAGAGCAATGACAATCATTGCCACATAGTTTGTAGATGTGAACTTGAAGAAAAGGGAATTGATCGATAGGGAAAGCATGGCAATGAGAAGGATTGCAATTCCACCACGGTCTGCTACGAAAGGAGTATTTTTTTTATAAACATCCCTTGCTGTTAGCCCGTTCTCGATCAGACTTTTAATAAAGTACGGCATAGATATTGCAGTAACGAATAACGGAACCAGGAGGTTACTGACAAGCATAAAATTTTGGAAAATTGAGACTGAGTCGAAAACTACCATTTTTTACTAATCCTTGTCGTTATTTATTAGATTCGCCTGCAAATAGATAGAGAAACCTTCATACTTGCTTTCCCCGTTTAACGAATACTGATAAATATAGTTATCGAAATGTTTCGTAACTATGTTTCTAATTTTGTCAATAAAATCCAAACAATCACTATTTTGTCTAAAACTTGATGTAATCTCAGGTTTTATGATTGAGCTTATCTAGGTCCTCAAAATTTACTTCTTTAAATTTCGTCTTTTGGAAAAGTAAAATAGCTCCTGATTATGAAAGCAATAATTAAAACTTTTAATTGTGAATAAAAATCAGATTTCATGAAAAGCTTAATAATAGAACGTTCGTGAAGTTGTCCCACATCAGAATTTTATTTAAGCTTTCATTTATAGCCATTACCTGCCGCAAGTCACACAGCTTCAGAACAAAGACTTTAAATCCGGTATATTTCATAAACCCTGTAGATAAAATGCTAGATATAATGCAAAGAATAAAAAAGTCCAGAATTTTTGTCCCAGCCACAATCTTATATGCAATCTTTGTCTTTTACCTCTCAGTCACATCAAATATAGGAAACCTGAAGCACCTCATAGATATAACGCTGGGTCGTGCAACAACAGAAATTCTTACTGCAGCCCACCTATCTTTTATCCTGGAGTTCCTTGTTGATTCTTTACATTTTGCCGAAAGGCAATCCATAGACCCCGGGCATGTTGGAATTTATTTTGGGCTTGGGGTTTTACTATATTTTTTATTTTTAAGCTCCAGAAATCAGATCCTGGAAAAATATTCAGTAGCTTTTGCCATATGCACAGGCACTGCTTACGGGGTCCTGAATGAGATATTTCAGATGTACCTCCCGTACCGCACTCCAAGCGTAACAGATGCCCTCTCAAACCTGCTGGGATTAGTACTTGCTCAGATTTGTGTAGTAATCTTTGTTCTTATGTTAAGGGAAGTTCAGAAGAGAAGAAAAAGAACAGGAGAAGCAGCAAGTTAAAAAAGATTCATTCTGCAAACTATTTTGAAGAAAGCACGGAAGAACTGTGCCCTTACTTCTTTTTTCCGTGTTTTCCGTGCTTTCCGTGGTTTTAACTCACTTTATTTTCATAATTTAAAAAAGCAGGGAAGAACTCAAGCAAGAAACGAGAACCACGGAAGACACGGAAGGCACGGAAGAACTGTGCCCTTACTCCTTTTTTCCGTGTTTTTCCGTGCTTTCCGTGGTTTTAACTCACTTTATTTTCATACTTTTAAAGGGCAGGGAAGAACTCAAGCAAGAAACGAGAACCACGGAAGACACGGAAAGCACGGAAGACTCTGTGCCCTTACTCCTTTTTTCCGTGTTTTTCCGTGCTTTCCGTGGTTTTAACTCACTTTATTTTCATACTTTTAAAGGGCAGGGAAGAACTCAAGCAAGAAACGAGAACCACGGAAGACACGGAAAGCACGGAAGACTCTGTGCCCTTTTTTCTTTTTTCCGTGTTTTCCGTGCTTTCCGTGGTTTTAACTCACTTTATTTGTCAACGTAGATAGTTTTAAAAAAAATCCACAATTGAATCGCAAAATACAAATTAAAAGAAATTTAAGTAGATATGAAAAAAATTAACCAGTCAGACAGAAAGCTTATGAACTACAGAACAAACCAAACTCGTAGAATGAATGAATTGATTTATGAGGAAGAGACTTTCGCTATACGTGGGGCTGTTTTTGAGGTTTATGTGGAAATGGGCAGTGGATTTCTGGAAGCTGTTTACCAAGAGTGCTTTGAAAAAGAGCTGCGAAGAAAAAATATTCCTTTCGTTGCTCAGAAGGAATTAAGCTTGGTATATAAGGAAGAGGTACTTCAACAAAAGTACAAACCGGACTTTATTTGTTACGATAAAATTATTGTTGAACTGAAAGCTGTTAAAGAAATAGCTCCAGAACATAAAGCACAGCTTCTGAATTATTTAAAAACAACTGGCCTGGAGCTTGGGTTGCTGATAAACTTTGGGAGCTACCCAAGAACACAAATTGAACGAATGATTTTGTAAATAAAAGTGTTTATGGTAAACTCACTAATTAATTACACTTTTAAAAACCAGTTGTAGTTTCGAACGTGAAGATTTGAACGTAAGTCACTCAATCTTTTATAACCACAGAAAACACAGAAGGGCAGGAAAAATCCAATCAAGACGAATTAACCACGGAAGACACGGAAGGCACGGAAGAACTGTGCCCTTTTTTCTTTTTTCCGTGTTTTCCGTGCTTTCCGTGGTTTTAACTCACTTTATTTTCATACATTTAAAGGGCAGGGAAGAACTCAAGCACGGAAGAACTATGCCCTTACTTCTTTTTTCCGTGTTTTTCCGTGTTTTTCCGTGCTTTCCGTGGTTTTAACTCACTTTATTTAGGACTTACGCGGTTGAACTGAGAAATCAATAGCACTAAGCCTTTAACTGTCTAAAATCCAAATTTAGATCACAGCGTCTATTGTACTTGATTTTGTACCTCAAGTGCGTAAGTCCTATTTATTTTCATAATTTAAAAGGGCAGGGAAGAACTCAAGCAAGAAACGAGAACCACAGAAGACACGGAAGACACGGAAGAACTGTGCCTTTCATCCTTTTTTCCGTGTTTTCCGTGCTTTCCGTGGTTTTAACTCACTTTATTTTCATACTTTTAAAGGGCAGGGAAGAACTCAAGCAAGAAACGAGAACCACAGAAGACACGGAAGGCACGGAAGAACTGTGCCCTTACTCCTTTTTTCCGTGTTTTCCGTGGTTCACCTTTTAGTTAAATTGGGAAGGAATTTTGCTACGGGAGTATAAATACTTCTTCCATTGAACAAAAAGTAGAAGGAAAGCTTCAGCTTTCCTCTACTCTCTTTCTGCCCATCTCAAAAGCCCTGATATTGACTTCAATCGTTTTCTGCGGCACAAGGGCTTTCACGCTTTCAAGCAGGGTTTCTTTCGGAATCGGTAGATAGCCTGAGACTGCCCCGACCATTGCTACGTTCATTGCAAGCCTGCTTCCGGCTTCAAATGCCAGTTCATCGGCATTGAAGGCTTTAACTATGTATTTTTCAGAAAGGACATCAAGGATTTCCCGGACATCAGGGTACTTTGCAAGGCCTGAGGTGACAGTAACAGGGATAACTGGCTGGGTGTTTACTATGACAACAGCTTCGTCTTTAAGGAAATCGACATATCGGACTGCCTCCATGGGCTCAAGGGCAAGCATAAGATCTGCCCCTTTTTTCGGGATCATTGACCCGAAGTCTTCTCCGATCCTGATATGGTTTACAACCGAGCCTCCGCGCTGGGCCATGCCGTGGGTTTCTGCAGCCCGGATGGGGAGGCCGGCAGCAACTGCGGCTTTTCCGATAATATCCGAAGCAAGGATTGCACCCTGCCCGCCAACTCCGGTAATTAGGAGATCGAATTTCTTTTGCTTCTCAACCTGGCTCATTTCTTCACCTCCCTAATAGCTTCAAACTTGCAGATCTGGGCGCAGACTCCGCACCCGCTGCAAAGAGCAGTGAGTACAGCACATTTGTTTTCCTCGTCAAACTCGATTGCCGGACAGCCGAACTTTACGCACTGCTTGCAGCCTTCGCATTTTTCAGGGTCAACAACATACGGGACCCGTTTTATTCCCGCCCTCTTTCCGGAGATCACGCAGGGCTGCCTTGCAATAACTACAGCTGTGCCTTTGAATTCCTTTGCGGCTTTGAAGGCTTCCTGAGTTTCTTCAAGCTTGTATGGGTCAACAACAGACACAAATCCGGCTCCCATTGCTTTGCAGAGCTCGGCAAGCGAGACCTGTACGGTTGGCTCGCCAGTAACCGTAAAGCCCACGCCCGGGTTTGGCTGGTGTCCGGTCATGGCTGTAATGCGATTATCCAGAATAGTGACCGTAATATCGGCTTTGTTGAAAACCGCATTTAAAAGCGAGTTCATGCCTGTATGGAAGAAGGTCGAGTCCCCGATAGAACAGCAAATAGGACGCTTTTCTCCTGCATGGTAAAGCCCTGAGGCAATACTTATGCTTGAGCCCATGCAGAGCGTGGTCTCAACAGTCCCGCTCTGGATTCCAAGAGTATAGCAGCCAATGTCGCTCGGGTAAATAGCATCCTTTCCAAAGACCTTCCTCATGGAGTAGAAAGTTACCCTGTGAGAACAGCCCGCACAGAGAGCAGGCGGACGGGGAGCAAGCTCAAGAGCATTCCCAGCCGATTCAGGTTCAGGTTCCATATTAAGGTCAAAAACTTTCTTAAGGCTCTCAAGGAAAACACTGACATCCAGTTCTCCTTCCCGCGGGACAAAACCGCCAGCTTTTCCAAGGATGGAGACCGGAAGCCCTGCCTCCTGCGCAATCATCTTTACCTGCTCTTCGACAACAGGCTCTAGCTCTTCAAACACGAGCACAGTATCCACAGTTTTAAGCAATTCAATAATTAATTTTCTCGGAACCGGATAAGCTCCTATCTTCAGAAAAGAAGCATCAATCCCAAGCTCCACAAGAGCCTCTTTTGCATACACGGAAGCAATGCCTGCCCCTATTACTCCTAATTTTGCCCCGTCTTTGAGTTCCAGGGAATTCCAGGGAGATTCGGAAAGGGCATCTTCAATCGGCTGCTGGATAGAGAGAAGATGGGTATGGCGTAGACGGGCGTTTTTGGGCAGCATGACCCAGCGGTCGAGAAGTTTTTCAAAATTGGGAGCCCGCTTTTCTGTAGACATCTCCCCGAGTTTGATATCGGATTTTCCGTGCGAGATCCGGGTTGTGGGCCTGAAGATAACAGGAATCTCGAACCTTTCCGAAAACTCAAAAGCATAAGGAAGCATATCCTTGGCTTCCTGTGGAGTTGAAGGGTCAAAACAGGGCACAAGGGCAAACTGGGCATATCTCCGCGTATCCTGCTCATTCTGAGAAGAGTGACAGGAAGGGTCATCAGCCACAATTGCGATCAGCCCGCCCTTTGTCCCTGCATAGGCAAGAGTCATAAAAGGGTCAGCTGCAACATTAAGCCCGACATGTTTCATTGTCACTGCAGAGCGGACTCCTGCCCAGGCTGCACCGACTGCAACTTCCATTGCCACTTTTTCGTTAACCGACCATTCAATATGGTAGTCCCGGTCTTCCCGGCATGCAAGCGTATCTATGATCTCTGAGGAGGGAGTTCCGGGATAGCCTGCAATAACCTGTACGCCGCCTTCAAGAAGCCCGCGGGCGATTGCCACGTTTCCAAGCATATACTCGCGTATAGTCATGATTACTGTCTCCAGTATTTAAATAGGGAAAAAATGCAATTTTAATAACAATTATAATACAATTATAATACAATTATAATATAATTAGAATACAATTATAATACAATTATGCATCGGCCAGAGCCAATAAATTTGAAGTCATAAAGGACAGCTCAGGCAAATAAAACCTGCTATCCGCAACTAAGTAAACCTTTTGCATTATTCAAAATAACACGATCAATAATATACTTTCGGATAAAAGTCTCGATTGAGTATGCCATACACTACCAGTTTTACTTTTATTTATTTTTTACTTGATTGTATAATTTTCTTGCTTTTTATCTAATTTCGCTTCATCAACTGATAACTTTACAGAACCCTGCTTGGGTTTCAATTACCTTTGATTGAAAAAAATGACAGCAGCGGAGCTTTATTTAAAACAGGAAAAATTAAAATTATCCGTTAGGATATATAATAATCAGATTGTTACATATATCGTATAAGCATTGGCATTAAATAGAAATGTTTAAAAATTATATCGTCTTTTGAATATCATTATCGTTTAAAAGGAGAAAAGAGAAATGAAAAACAGTAATAAACTATTTTCGGCAGTTTTTATTCTATTTTTATTTCTCTTTTCATCTACTGCATTGGTAGCTACGGTACAAGGTGCTTCGCCTGGGAAGACGTATGCTTATATTACTAATGATGACGGAACCGTCTCTGTCATTGACACCGCAACAAAAGTTACTACCACAGTGTATGTAGGAAATGATCCTTTTGGAGTTGCAGTTACATCAGATGGAACGAAGGTATATGTGGGGGATCAAAAAAACGACAAAGTCTATGTAATTGATACAACCACAAGTATTGTTACAGCTAATATAAATGTAGGACATAGTCCATATGGAGTTGCAGTTAGTCCGGATGGATCAAAGGTATATGTGGCAAACTACGACAACGGCACTGGCAACACTGTCTCTGTAATTAACACAGCAACAAGTAATGTTACAGCCACAGTGAATGTAGGAGTAGGCCCTTTCGGAGTTGCAGTTAGTCCGGATGAAACAAAGGTATATGTGACAAACGGAGGCAGCAGTACTGTTTCTATAATTGATACCGCCACAAATACTGTTACAGCCCCAGTGGATGGATTAAAGAATCCTGGTGGAATTACAATCAACCCAACAGGAACAAAGGTATACGTGTCAAGTGGAAGTACCGACACTATCTTTGTCATTGACACTGCAATAAACAAAGTAACTGCCACAGTGCCTGTAGGAAATAATCCTCATGGTGTTGCGGTTAGTCCGGATGGATCAAAGGTATATGTAGCAAACTACGATAACAAGTCTGTTTCTGTAATTGACACAGCCAAAAACTCTGTGATAAAAAATGTATCTGTAGGAATTAATCCTTATGGAGTTGCCGTCACACCAGACGGAAAAGAGGTGTATGTCGCTAATCGAGCCACCAATAGTAACTCCGGAACTGTATCTGTAATTGACACTGCTACAAACAGTGTTACAGCTACGGTAACTGTAGGACGCCACCCAAAGGCCTTCGGGCAGTTTATAGGTTACGTTTCGGTACAGGACCCGATACTTCCTGTTGCAAGTTTCAGCACGAATGTAACCAGTGGAAATGCTCCTCTTACGGTCCAGTTTACTGATGCGTCACAATATGCAAGTGGATGGAGTTGGGACTTTGATAGCAATGGAATTCTGGATTCTACAGAGAAAAACCCAGTCCATGTGTACTCAACCGCAGGAACTTATACTGCTCAACTAACAGCAAGCAATGAAAACGGCACTGACCCAGAAACTGTAAAAATATCTGTGACGGCAGCAGGAACCGAAGATAATACTAAAGGACTTCCTGTAGCTGTGCCCAGTGCAAACGTTACCAGCGGTTATATTCCACTTACTGTTCTGTTTACTGACCTTTCCCAGAACATAACCTCAAGAACTTGGGATATTGGCAACGATGGAACTATTGAATCCACAGATGCTAGTTTCATTTATGAGTTTAGTTCCAGAGGCGATTATCCAATAAATCTCACAGTAAGTAATGAAAACGGCACTGTCTCCAAACTGATCACGATAAGTGCACAGAGAAAGAGCAGTAGTGGCGGGAGCGGTGGTGGTGGCGGCGCCGGCGGTTCTCCTGAACCTGCAAAGAATGTAAAAGTAAAGGAACTTTGTCAGGTCTTTATCACTAGTGGAAAAACCATAACGTTTGATTTTACAAAGAACGCCACTTCTATTGTATCATTGAACTTTGACTCCAAGAAGACTGTTGGCAAGACGACAACTATTGTTGAAATGCTCAAAAATAAATCCACACTTACTCCAGATGCACCTGAAGGTGAGGTCTATACCTACCTGAACATCTGGGTTGGAAACGGGGGATATGGAAGTGATGAAGACAATCTCGAAAACGCAGTCATAAATTTCAAAGTTGAAAAATCCTGGATAAAGGATAAAGGTATTGACCAGTCTTCCATTACTCTGAACAGGTACAATGACAAGAAATGGAATGAGCTTCCAACCACCCTAACAGGGGAAGATGGCAAATACATGTATTTCAAGGCAGAAACCCCTGGATTCTCTCCATTTACAATTACAGGGATATCAAAAGGCGTTTCTGAAAAAGAAGCTGAAAAAGAAAACACTGAGACTTCCATTTCTGAAGAAAAAGGAAACAATACTTCGGAACCGGATAAAGAACAATCTAATTCTAACCATTCTGTTTTAGGTAAGATAATATTTACCTTTATTGGAATACCTCTTTTCTTATTAGGAATTTTCAGAAAGCATATCGAAAAGCGGATCTCTGATCTTCTATTAAGAGAGGAGATTTTCAAAATTTATGTAAAACCCTTACAGCTTGAAATTGAGCAGAATAGTGAAGCTTCTACAACAGTTAAAGTTGAAGTAGGGGTGTTATACAGAGGAGAAATTAAGTTAAGAGCAATCCCTGAATCATCATTACTACACGTTAAGTTAGAACATGATATATTGAAATTTGAGAATAAGTCTGTTGCAAATATATTGAAGTATAAAAATACATCTGTCTTAAGTGTATCCGCAGCCAGTGGTACTCCTTCCAAAGAATACTCTATATTGATAAAAGGAACTGTGACTGAAGGAACCGAACATGAATGTACGCTTTTTATTAAAGTTCAATAGGATACTCACGATGAATTGAAAGCTATTGGAAAAATGGGCGACGACTATAACACTGTCATACAAAGATTGATCCATGAACATAACTGCAATCAGCATTGAAGAAGGAGAAAGACTTATCAGAGAACACAGAGACGAGTTCGTGAACATCGATGACCTTTAAAGTTTTAATACGTCCCAAAATCTTCGAGAAAATCCCTGCATAAAGTTCTCAATCTTATAAAACTAAACAGGGGGCTCATAGATGAAATTAAAAAATATTGAAATCAAAGTTATGTCCGACGAGACTTACGGAGACCACCTTAACCAACTCTCTGAGGATCTCAAGGCCGGAAAAATAGTCGGAAAGCAGAAAACTAATATCGTAGCCCGTACTCCTGAAGACGTCGCAAAAATCCTGACAAATTGCAGGTCTTAATGAAGCAGAAGAGGGATTTAGGACTCAGCTCTGGTTAATTGAAGGTTTTACAAAAGCAACAAAGAAATCAAAAAACATGCCCACTGCCCAATTCATGAATCAATTCATGAAATAATGATTCAAACTCTCCCCAGAAACTCTGCAAGCTTTGCAATTTCTTCCAGCTCAAAATTGAGTTCTTCGCCTTTCAGAGATGCTTTGAAAATTTCTCTTTTTGCCGGGATTTCAGCAACCACATTCGTACCACTCACAGAATTAAGCATTTCTTCCCTGATATCCGGTTCAACCCTGTTAAGTACAAAATAGACACTGCATCCACACTGGCTGCCAAATTCACCAAATTTTTTTGAAAGCTTGAGGGATTCGTAGGAAGGATCGATAACTACAAGGATCAGGTCAAAATCCTTATCAACGCCTCGCCCGAAGTGTTCGGTGCCGGCTTCAGTATCCACAATTACCACATCATCTTTTCCGAGATCGAGGTTTTCAAGAAATTCCCTGGTCAGGACTCCCATAGGACAGGCACATCCCTCTCCGAAATCATGGATCTTGCCAACGGCCATCAGCCTGAGATTCCCCTTTTCTTCCACAAACTCCGGAGGGAGGTCGAAAAAACTCCACCTTTTCTTAAAAAACCTGGACTGCTGTTTTTCTGGCTGTCTTGAAGCATCGTTATTGGCTGCAAGTCCCCAGAACTGCATTGTCTTGGGAGCCGACTTCTGCTTTTCCTTAAAGCCCTTTTTTCCCCCGAAATATTCCATAAGATCCCTTGGAGCTGCCATTCCTAACTGGCTGTGCAGCCCATAGTTAGACTCATCTATATCAAGCACGAGCACATTTTTTGTTTTTGCCATCTGCTTTGCCAGAAGAGCAGAAATTGTGCTTTTTCCACTTCCTCCTTTCCCGCAAACTGCTATTCTCATATCCGGTTCACCTATTCCATTAGTTTATTCCGCTGGATTAAAAAGGCTTCCTTTAAACAATTTCTTGTTCACGCTGCAAATGGAAAAAATTTGAAAAATTAGAAATTCTGTCTTCATCGCAGGGGTGAGAATGCCTATGCCTGCATACATTGCCCCTGAGGCGAAAAGCAGGTGGGGTACAAAAGCTTCTCCTTTCTCGTACAGGTTGCTTACAATAGCCATTCCTCTTGCCAACCCATTTACGATTGCGTTGTAGGAGTCAGCGCCTTCGTCTATGAGCCAACGTGTTCGTCCAATCTTTTCTGCGCCAGTTCCTCTGTAAGTTAGTGGCTCCAATAAACTCTGAGATCTGATCAGGTGGCCTAGTTGGAAATAAAAAATTAGGAAAGTAAAAATAAAGGAACACATCTTTATTTTAGTGTCAAACTTGAGTTTTAAGGAGGAAATCATTGAATAAATATATAAAAGCATTCTTATTTCTGATCTTCATTTGCTGGAGTTCAGGTGCTCTTAGCGGTTGCATTGAACCCAATGCAAGTGAATATTCCTCGGTTTCTGTTGAGGACATTGAGGTAAAGCCTTTATCTAAAGAGTATCCGACAATCGTCTCCGCGGACACTGTCCTGAACGTAACCGCCGTTGTCATAAATGAAGATAAGGAGAAGAGTGCGGCTCTCTCGCTTGATTTTCGAATCATTGATGCATATTCCTCCCGTGAATTTGCAGCAAAAAAAGTAAATTTGGAACCCATGAAGGGTAGGTCCATGGCTTACCATTCCGTGCAGATGACCGTTCCCGGTCCGGGTATGTATTCTGCTGAAGTCGGCGTTTCTGAGAAAGGAAAAGAGTCCAGTCCCACTCTGGGCATGATGTTCACTGTAGAGGAAGACGGGAATGTAACGTTTTCGGACTGGGAGTGAACTCGTGAACAAATATTTGAAAGTACTCCTGGTCCTTTTCCTGATCGGGCTGGTTTCAGTGGCATTATTCTACGGGAGCTTGATTTTTATGTTTATCTATATCGACCAGGCACAGTATTATTCGGAGAGTACTAACCTGGGCTCTCCTGAGTATTACGCTCATGCGATTTCCAACGCAAGAGAAGCCGGATATAGCTATAATACGAATGACGGACCCGAAGGGGTGCACCCCGGAGTTATTGAAGGGCTTGACCCGAAACTTGGTTCGGATTATTGGGTTAATTCTCTGGACTTTTACTATTCAAACTCTTCCTGGCTTTCGGTATCTTTTTCAAATAACGGAGATTCAACCCTTGCTTTCTGGAATGAGGACTCCCTTGCAAAGTACAGACCAGAAGCTCTTCCCGAGAGGGAATGGATGGTCAGAAAATTCAAAATCATGTTTGATATGGACGAATCGGAAATTGAGGCGTATCTCCCGGCAGAGGACTGGGAGGCAAATGATATCTTTTTCGAGCAGGTAACCATAACCAGATATCCCGATATCGCAGCAATTCACAGGCATCTTTTAGAGGAGTCTACCAATTCAACTTTTGATTCGGAAAATTCAGCTGGGGAAGGGGGGTGCACAGAAACATTCTATAACGACAGCAAAAAAGTAGGGTCTATAAGCTATTTTGTTCCGGATGCAGAAATAAAACACAGGGAAGGCTGGCACACTTACACGATCCATATTGACAGGCTAGGGGGTCTGTTTCTTGATGTATCCCTCGGACCAAAAAGTTCAGGAAAGACTATCCCTGAAGAAGAGTACAGAGCCGTATTTAAAAGTATGTTCACAGACCTGGGACTTCCTCCTGAAAAAGTGGATGATCTTAAGTTCGAGCGAAGTGGAGGTGTCTGGTAATAGGCCTCTCCATAATTTTCTTATTTTTCCCATTTTTTTCTGCCATTTACTTTTGGTGCCTCAGAGCTCATAAGAAACTAAAATTGAGTGCCTCAGATATTAAATAATTCTCATACAGTCAGAAGCTTAGAGTCGGTGACAGCATCCCCAAAGGCATGAAAAATAGCTCAATTTCGTCTTTATACTTAATTAAATTTAATCCATATTTAGCGAGTTCGCAGGTAGAAAAGAGAGAAAAAATTGCTAGATCATCTTTGCAATAGAAATTTTAATTGTATGGAAGAATCTAGGTCAAATAGGCTAGATTCAGAGTCCAGTCTTGTAGGAGTTCATGCGTTCGAATCGTACCTATCGCATCAAACTTTTTTTAACCGATTGATTTTCTTTTGTACCAGTCTTCATATCTCGTATGGTGGCTCTGATGCCGATAAGCTGAAATCCCCAGTGACCATCCCGAAAATTAAAGCCAAAAGAGTAGTTCCCGTATTAGATTCAAATTTCATAGAGATGTATCATTAAAAGGCTTCTTTTTTCTGTATTCTCCGAAAACAGCTTGATTTTCAACCTTCTATTCTCCTAGATCAGAAGAGTTTTCAGTTTTTCCTTCAAAAAGTAGTATAGATTATAGGAAATAAGCCTAAAACTGGAGAAACAGCAATGTATAGGAATAAAGGTTGCTGTCCTTTTCTGCAGGTTTTGTAGACCCAGACTGTAAATAGATGCAATTTTGAAAACTAAATCCTTAACAGCAGAAGATATCTTCCTAGTATAGTAATGCTTATTTTAGTCCAACGCCTATAATCGTAAATGGATATTCCAGAGAGAAAAGACCTTCAGGGAGCTAATCTTCAGGGAGCTAACCTTCAGGGAGCTGACCTTATAGAAGCTAACCTTGAAAGAGCTAATCTTCAAGGAGCTAATCTTCAAGAGGCTAATCTTCGAGGAGCTAACCTTCAAGAGGCTAACCTTCGAGGAGCTGATCTTTTTTATGCTGATCTTACAGAGGCTAACCTTCAAGGGGCTAACCTTATGGAGGCTAACATTGAAAAGGCTACCCTTCAATTGGCTAAACTTCATTTGGTTAACTTTAAAGAGGCTAACCTTCAAGGAGCTAACCTTCAAGGAGCTGACCTTTATGGAGCTAACCTTCAAGGGGCTAACCTTCAGGGAGCTAACCTTTATGGAGCTGACCTTCAAGAGGCTAACCTTCAAGGGGCTAACCTTCAAGGGGCTAAACTTGGGGGAGCTAAACTTGAAAGAGCTTACCTTATAGAGGCTAACCTTCAAGGGGCTAACCTTCAAGGGGCTAAGCTTGGGGGAGCTAAACTTGAAAGGGCTAAACTTGAGAGGGCGTACCTTATAGAGGCTAATCTTGAAGGGGCTAAGCTTGGGGGAGCTAAACTTGAAAGGGCTAAACTTGAGAGGGCGTACCTTATAGAGGCTAATCTTGAAGGGGCTAATCTTGAAGGAGCTAATCTTGAAGGAGCTAATCTTGAAGGAGCTAAACTTGAAAGGGCTAAATTTGAGAGGGCGTACCTTATAGAGGCTAACCTTGAAGGGGCGTACCTTATAGAAGCTAACCTTCAAGGGGCTAACCTTGAAGGAGCTAACCTTAAATGGACTTACCTTATAGGGGCTAACTTCAAAGAGGCTAAACTTAAAGGAGCTAACCTTGAAGGGGCTAACCTTCAAGAGGCTAACCTTGAAAAGGCTGATCTTAAAGGAGCTCATCATTTATCACTTGACCAGCTTTCAAAAGTGAAAACACTTCATGATACAAAATTAGACGAAGAGCTCTACACACCATTAAAAAAGAAGTACCCTGCCCTTTTTGAAGTACCATAGCCACAAATCTTCAAGGATTAAGGCTTTTAAGGCATGTAAGATCAGAGAGCTGGTTTTATCCAGCTTTCCCCATTTAGTAAAAGGACAAGATGCTTAATTCACTGAGGGCTACACAAAAGGCAGTAAAAAATAAAAAGTAAAGTTTATACAGATATCGTCTCAAGCTTTACCCGTTTAAAAATAGCAGTTACCCTTCCTTCTTCGTCAATATCATTCTTGATCAAAACCAGTTCCCAGCCTTCATTTCCTATTCTTTCAAGTTCGCTCATTTGTTGTGGCGTGTTAACACCATCAATCCTGCGAGAATCATACTCCCATAAATGTATCATTTAATGTCCCTCCTGTTAAAGATTAAAGAGAATTTTTGTATTTTTTTATATTGCAATGATATTATAAATAATCCGAACAGAAGAAAATAAGGCAAAAATACCTCCTCCTGCTCTATATTAACATTAAATGTGTCAATGGCGGTTAAGAATCTTCCAATTTCGGCGGTTTAAAACCTTCCAATTCACAATCCTTGAGAAAAGTTCGAGGATTGTAGATAATGCTGAAAATGGAGGAATGGCTATTGATACGAGATTT
>Ga0209639_1001676_pt1 | contig 20538 bp, 20 predicted proteins | sample EPASupsiteHSE605_FD_187268 | JGI IMG/M metagenome (GOLD analysis project Ga0209639, IMG submission 187268) | Bioremediated contaminated groundwater from EPA Superfund site, New Mexico - Sample HSE6-05 (SPAdes) (version 2) | ecosystem: Environmental > Aquatic > Deep subsurface > Groundwater >...
GTGGGACCATTGATCCCAGGCTTTCGGTTAAGGCAGCTTCCGGACTTAATGAATCTGTAGGCAGTGACGGAGGTTTTCTTGTTGAAGAAGACTTTACCAAGGAACTGCTCAAACGGACTTATGACACCGGGATGCTGGCCAGCAAGTGCAATAAAATTCCCTTAAGCACAGCGGCCAACTCCATGAAAATCAATGGAATTGATGAAACCAGCCGCAAGAACGGATCCCGCTGGGGCGGCATTCAAGCCTACTGGGAAGGCGAGGCAGATGCTTTAGCCGGAACGAAACCTAAGTTCAGACAAATGGAACTTAATCTTCGTAAACTTACCGGACTTTGCTATGCGACGGATGAACTTTTAGCTGATGCCTCTGCCCTCGAAGCTGTAATCATGCAAGGGTTTTCCGAGGAATTTGGCTTCAAGGTCGATGATGCTATCATCAATGGCTCTGGGGCAGGGATACCTCTCGGAATCTTAAACAGCAAAGCTCTAGTAACCGTACCGAAAGAGCAAGGACAAGCCGCAGGGACAATTAATGTACAGAACGTGGTCAATATGTGGTCCCGCTGCTGGGGACGGTCGCGGCAAGATGCAGCGTGGTATATCAACCAGGATATTGAGCCGCAGCTTTTCACCATGTCCTTAGCTGTCGGGCAGGGGGGCGTACCTGTCTATATGCCCGCCAGTGGTGTTTCCGGTTCTCCCTATAGTACGCTGTTTGGCCGCCCGGTAATTCCTTTGGAACAGTGTGAAACTCTGGGTACTTTAGGAGATATTATCCTTGCGGATTTTTCTCAGTACCTGCTGATTGACAAAGGCGGGATCAATGCAGCGTCTTCTATCCATGTCCGTTTTCTCTATGATGAGAACGTGTTCCGCTTTATCTACCGGGTTGACGGGCAGCCGGTATGGAATGCGCCCTTGCAGCCATTTAAAGGTTCAAGCACTTTAAGCCCGTTTGTGGCATTAGCAACAAGATCCTAATTGTAACGGAGGTAAAGAAATGATTCCAGAAACCACCAAAATCGTAGAATCTATCGCCCCTCAGGCCGGGGGTGCCATAACCGGGGACTATATTTCTCTAAGGGATGCAGAAGTATGTTTCGTTCTAGTCCACATTAACCAGGCCAATGTCGCTCAGGTGGCAATTACTATTGAACAAGCCCAGGATGTCAGCGGTACAAACAGCAAGGTTATTTCGAATCCAATACCGATCTGGACCAATCAGGACTGCGCGGCATCCGATGCCCTTGTCCGGCAGACGGATGATGTGGATTTTACGACATCGGCTGCAGTCAAGCACAAGCTGGTGATCTTCCAGATTGACCCGGCCCACTTGGATGTTAATAACGGCTTTGATTGCATCACGGTTAAAACCGCTGCATCTGATCCCACCAACATCACAGCAGCCCAGTATCTTCTGGCCGATCTGCGTTACGGCGGCAATAATACTCCAAGTGATATTACGGACTAAAGGGACTTACAGGGAGGTATAGCCCATGAACCTTGCGTTAATCAGAGCACCGGTTATCGAACCCCTTCAGCTATCCGAACTTAAGAATTTTTTAAGGCTGGATGAAGGGCTTACAGACGACGATCCGTATATTGAAGCCCTCATCACCGCTGCGAGGGAATATTGTGAAGGATTTCAGAACCGTGCCTATATCGCCCAAATGTGGCAGCTAAGCTTTCCTTACTGGCCGGATTATATTATTTCGCTTCCTCGTGGAAACCTGCAAACTGTTAACTCTATCACCTACAAGGATTCAACCGGCAAGGTTACGGCACTTACAGAAAATAAGGATTACGTGGTAAGTAACAGGGGTGTCCTCGGCAGGGTTGCTCCTGTTTTTGGCCTTCCCTGGCCTTCGTTTGTTCCCTGGCCCTTAGACGCGGTAGTGATCGAATTTATCTGCGGGTATGGCGATACCGCTGACAGTGTACCGGTAAAAGTAAAACAGGCGATCAAACTCCTCATCAGTCATTGGTATGAACAACGGACTCCCATAAGTGAAACCGGGCAGGCACCATCTGAGATAGCATTTACTGTTTCAGCCTTATTATGGCAGGACCGGATCATACCAACTTAAGGAAGTGACATTATGCAAGCAGGGGATTTAAGACATAAAATCAAGATTCTCTCTAACGCGGCAATAGATGAAACAAATGACAACGGCTGTCCGGTGGAAAACTGGCAGCCTTTTATTATTGTATGGGCTAAAAAAGACGGACTTAAAGGACGGTTGTTTTATCAGGCGGCGGCTGCAGAAGCAGAAAGTGACGTCCTGTTTACCATAAGGTATCACGAAGGAATAAAGGCCGGGATGAAGGTTGTGCATGATACCGAGACATTTGAAATCAGGATACCACCGGTTGATCCGGACGGGAGCAGGCGCTGGCTGGAAATCCATACAAGGCAGGTGCTACCAAATGGGGGCTGAAATTGAACTTCAGGGCTTGGATGAACTGCTTAACCGGCTGCGCAATACCTCTGAAAAAATAAGTACTGTCGAAAACCGGGCGCTCAAAGATGCTGCGGAGCCAGTGGCAGCAGAAATGAAAAGCCTAGTCCATGTCAGTAACTTACAGCATCTGCATATCCGGGACGACATCCAAATATCCGGGGTCAAAACCAAAGAGGGTCTGAAGCAAATTGAAATCGGTCCCGGCAGGAAAACAAACTGGCGGGCTAAATTTTTGGAATGGGGAACATCCAAAATGCAGGCCATTCCTTTTGTGCAGCCTGCCTTTGAGCACAAGAAAAGAGAGGTAATGGAAATAATGGCGGAAAGCATCCGGAAGGCGCTAAAGCCATGATCAACGGCCTTGTCGTCGGGACACTAAAACCACTCGGGGTACCGGTATCTTTCAGTAGGTATGCCGGTACGGCCCCAACTTATATAACCTTCTTCTGCTATAACGAACAAGGGGAAACCTGGGCCGAAAACCTGGAGACAGCCACCGGCTACTACGTCCAGGTGGACATCTGGTCGAAAGGGGACTCTATAATCCTGGCGGATCAGGTCAGAAAGGCTATGGAAAATGCGGGGTTTATCCGCACCACAGCCCAAGATATGCCGTATGAGCCTGAAACAGGAATCTACCATAAGGCCATACGGTTTTCTTATGTCATTTAATTGGAGGCGATGAGATGCCGGTTATCGGTATAGAAAAACTTTATGTTGCCCTGCAGAGCAAAGACGACAACACCGGGTTAACGTATGCCGTTCCAAAGTATTACGCCGGAGTGCAGACGCTGGGCATAAAACCCAAACAGAACACGGAAAAACTCTACGCGGAGAATATGCTCTGGGACCAGGCCACAACATTAGACAGCGTCGATGTGGAAATTGATGTCGCCGAATTGACAAGCGCCCAGAGAGCCGAACTTCTGGGCCAGACCATAGCCGCCGAGGGCGGGGTTTATGCCGCAGTGAGCGACGTGGCCCCCTATGTGGCGGTCCTGTATAAAGCGACGTTAAGCAACGGAGGACAGCGCTACGGAGTCCTTTACAAGGGGGCATTCCAGCTGCCGGAGGACAACTTGGAAGGACAGGAGGGGAAAGTCAAATACCAATCGCCTAAGGTTAAGGCAACTTTCCAACCCGCTCAGTTCAACGGCATGTGGGAATACCACGTCGACACCACCGATGCCAACTGTCCCGTAGATATTGAAACTACCTGGTTTACCAGCGTGATAATACCCACAAAGACTGGAGGATAAGACATGGAGCTTAGATTAAGCGGTAGGACCTATATCGCTCCCGCCCCCAAAGCCAGAATGGTCAGAAAAGCAATAGAAATAACTGAGAAGACCGACTTTAAGAACCTGACAACAGCGGAATTTGACCATTTGGTAAACTTCATAGCGGATCTGTATGGCGGGCAATTTACCCTTGATGATGTCTACGACGGGCTGGAAGCAGAAAAATTGCTTCCTTGTATCTTAGACTGTCTTAACAATGTCGTCGGTTCGGTTGGGGCAAAACTGGAACAAATCCCAAACGGCAAAAAGGGGGTATAGAAAACCATTCTGTATCCCCTTCGGATTTTATGAAGGAAGTTTATCTCCAGCTTTTCGAACAAAACTGGACCCTCACGGATATTGACGAGATGGATTTCTTTTACTGGCTGGATTTATCAATCTACAAAACAACGAAAGAAAGTAAGCGGCAAACAGTGTATATCGATCAGGTTTTCTAAGTTAAGCGCTCTTAAACGAGTGCTTTTATTATGCCCCTTAAAGACAGGTGATGAAAATGGCAGAGCAGGAAGTAGGGAATCTTGCGGTCCGGATTTCCATGGATTCCACCGGGTTTCAAAATGGAATCTCCGGAATAAATAATCAGCTTAAAGTGGTCCAATCGGAATTCAAGGCAGCCTCGGCTGAGCTTGGCGGCTTCGGAAATAGTTCCGATCAACTGAAATTAAAGGCAAACAGTTTAAGCCAGCAGATTGACCTGCAAAAGCAAAAAGTCCAAGCACTGGAACAAGCTTTTCAAGCTTCTGCAGATAAAAAAGGGCTGGACGCCAAAGCCACCCAGGATCTGCAGATCAAGCTGAACAATACCAGGGCTGCTTTGGCCGGTATGGAAACAGAGTTAGGAAAAACAAACCGGCTCTTGAATGAAGGTGCGCAAAAACAGAGCTTGCTAGGCCTGGCGGTTGAAAAGACCGGGATTAATGTCCAGAGTCTAAGAACTGCATTCGGTGCAGTTGGTGCTGCAGCCGGTGCTTACCTGACCAGTGCTTTTGGGGCTGCCCAAAAAGCAGAAGCGAGTACCGAGCGGTTGACAAAACTGCTGGAAAACCAGGGAGAGTCAGCGGTGAACGCCGGTAAAGACGTTAAAAGCTTTACTGCTGAAATAACCAAAATGTCCTCCTATTCCGGGGGTGAAGCCAAAGAGGCCTTGCAGACGCTGTCTGAAAAAGGAATTGAAGTATCCAAAGCGCTGGAGATGGAGGGCCTGCTTGCAGATGTGGCTGCCGGACGTAATATGTCCCTGAAGGAAGCCGCCGATATGGTTGCCGATGCCTACAACGGGAGAACACGGGCTCTGGTCACCTTGGGAATTCTATCCAAAGAAGAAGTAAAGCAGCTGGGGAACTCGGAAACTGCCGCTATTTCCATGGCCGATGTCCAGCAAAGGTTGAATGAACGTTTTGGTGGATCGGCCCAAAGCGAGCTTAATACTTACAGCGGTCAGATGAAGCAGATGGAAAACCAGATGAATGCAGCCAAGACAGCAATTGGCACAGCCTTACTGCCAATAATGACCGATCTGGCCAAATCCATGGCAGAGGTGGTAATCCCAGTTACGGATTTCATCCGGAAAAATCCGCAGTTTACAGCGGCAATTCTGGCAATAACAGCCGCTTTGGGAACGCTTGTCGGAGGGGCGGCTATCGTTAACACGTTGTCTGTTGCTTTTGCCACCTTGACCCCCATAGCCGGGGCGTTGGGTATTTCCATCGGCAGCATTGCCTTACCCGTTCTGGCAGTCGTTGCCGCTCTTGGGCTGTTGATTTATGCCGCTTACGAAATCTACCAAAATTGGGGTCCGATAGCGGATTTCTTTCAAGGACTTTGGACGAAGGTTACTGCCTTTTTCCAAACCGCCTGGATAGACATCCAAACAACGGTGACTAGTGTTGTCAAGGCTATTGGCAGCTTTATCCAGACAAATTTCGGAGAACAGATTAATGCCATAAAAGTCATTCTGGCTGACATGTTTATTATCTTTCAACAGGGCTGGGAAATCATCAAGGATGTGGTTTTAGGGATTGTGTTGTTATTCATTGACCTCATTACCGGCAATTTTACCAAGCTTAAAACCGATGCTGAAGGGATTTTGAACAACCTTAAGAACTCATTTTCCAGTATATTTACCAGTATCAAGAACATAGTGACAGAACTGATCACCCTGATGAAAGACAATACCCTGCTGGTGTTCAATGCCCTGAAGGAAGGCATCGGTACCATTATTTCCGATGTAAAAAATACGTTCATTAATGGGATAACCGGAGCACTGGACTGGATAAAAACACTGCCAAGCCAAATGTATAGCTGGGGGGTCGATATGATCCAAGGGTTTATCAATGGCATCAAAAGCATGCTTTCTTCGGTAAGCAGCGCTGCAAATAGTGTTGCGGATACGATTAGAGGCGTTCTGCACTTCAGTGTGCCGGACCAGGGACCGCTTGCCGACTACGAAACCTGGATGCCGGATTTCATGAGTGGACTGGCCGAAGGAATAAAAAGGAGCAAATACCGGGTTACGGATGCGGTAAATGGTTTGGCCATGGACATAAATACCGGATTTAATGGATCAGGTAAAGCCGGACTGGTTAATGTTCCCGGTCCTAGTATCACCGTTATAAACCAGGGAACAATTGTCGGTTCCAACGGGATGGAGGAGTTTGCAAATATAGTTAGTCGTAAAATTGCCGGGCAGTATAGCTTAACCTCAGGAGGATCCTGGTAATGTCTACCCGGATATTTATTACTCCGCCCGGCAGCATTACTGAGGAAATAAAAGTTTATGACCGGTGTCAGACCAGGCAAAGCACCACGGACAAAGCGGGGTCTTTTCTTCTGACGCTTCCTTCCTTTGAGCAGACCCTAATGAATAAATACCCTCTTGGCTCGGACGTCAGGATCATTCAGGGAGATAATGTTTTCCGCGGCTGGATTCTAAACCCGAAGCCTACCAGAAACGGATCAAGAATCGTACTCCAGATTGAGGGACTCAGCTATTCCGGAAGAATCCAGAAAGTGCTGGTTACGGAGGATTATACGGATAAGGCAATATCTGACATCGTCGCCGATCTCTTTCTAAAATATGCTCCGGAGTACAACAGGGACAATCTTGTCGTATGCGCCAAAGTAATCTCTATTAAGTTTAACGATATTTTTCTGTTTGACGCTATAGAACAGTTGGCAGGACTGGCCAGCTTCGAATGGTATATTGACGAGCCGGTACCGGAGCTACTTGACACAACGGCCAAATCCGCAGGATGGCAGGAGACTGTGGAACTCTCATCTTGGAAAGTGGTTTATCCATCGGAGGATTTATGTCCGTCTATCTCTTTGATCCCGGCTTAGGAAGGTGAATGAATGGGAATTTTGGTGCTTCATTTTTTCCCTAAAGGGACAAGGGTAAACCCCATAGTAATTAAGGACGGCATGTATCTAAAAGGTTCAGCCAATTTGGTTTATAACTCCCGGAATATTGTCAACCGGTTATGGGTGAAAGGCGGCAAGGCGGTAAGCGAGCCTTTCACCCAGCCGATAACGGTAGGAGCAGTCCCGATACCGCTTTTCTATTCTCCCAGAGAGCCAGTTGCAGTGACCATAGGCGGTATGGCAAAAACCCTGGGCGTCCAAAACATTGACCAGCCGGGGACGCATGATTTCCTCCTTAATGCTTCCGAAAAACTGCTAGTCCCTGACCTTTGTACTTCCGGGAGCGGAAGCATCACGTATTGTTATGAATACCCGATTAAAATCCTGCTGGAAGAACCGGCAAGCCAGCAGAAATACGGTATTTTTGAAGATGTCTTAAACGTAAACACGGGCGATAAAGTTCTGGCGTTAGAGCAGGGACTGACTTACCTCTACAAGTACTGCCAGCCAGTGCTTTCCGGAAGTATTAAACCATTTATCGGGGTGTTTAAAGCCGGGGAAATCATCGGCATCAGGATTGAAGAGCTTGGTATTGATACAGTGCTAAAGATAAAAGAAGTCACTTATGACAGCGTGCCTCTTAAACCTATAAGTATTAATCTTCAGCTTGAGGCTCCGGAAAGGGGCATCGGAACTATCCTTAAGGATATGGAACAGCGCCTTGCCAAGCTGGAAAAAACCACTTACCAGGATGACGAAGGACCGGTCGAAAAGTATATTGCCAAAGAAGAGATTTACAGCTGGATAGAAGAAACCGTGAAAACAGAGCCAGTACTGGCGGAAGAATTCAGGTTCTGGAATGAAGATGTGAGCTATACCTCCCATCTTTTTTCTTTACCGTCGGAAACCTTGTACCCTTCAGACAATTTATTCCCGTAAGGAGATGACGGAATGGATGTTAAGTTGACAGCATCTTGGCTGGGACAGTGGGAAATTGAAATAAGAGAGAACGGACAAAAGAAAGAGAGTATACCGATTGGACATAATCTCCTTACCGATGCCGGGCTTAACCTGATCCGGGATATGCTTTCCGGTTCAATAACTGATGCGCAGATTAAATATGTAGCCTTGGGCAATGGCACAGCCGTACCGGCAAACAACGATTCAAAGCTGACTGCAGAGCAGTTTAGAAAGGTTGTGACAACCAGAAATAATGATCCGCTGCAGGCCGGAAAACTTTATACGGAACTCTATGTTGCTGATACCGAGGGCAACACGTTTAAGACGGAAGAAATTGGCTGGTTTGCAGGTTCAGGCGCTACAGCGGCTAAAGACAGCGGGATATTGATTGCCAGGATTCTTTACAGCAGGCAAAAAGCAGCCACCGAGTCCTGGACAATACGCAGAACAGATACAATTTCCAGGGGGTGAGGCAACAATGGCTGCCGGTGATTACACTAAAACAACTTATATTAATGGAAGTCCGCCTGCCTTATCGGCTGCAAATCTCAATAACAACGAGAATAAAACAGCCGAGATAGACAGCTTGCTTGCTTTGCATTTGGCGGATTCTGTGAAGCATATAACGTCAGATGAAAGAACATCATGGAACGCCAATGTAACCAAATTTATGAACTTAAAAAGAAAAATTAGAATGGGGACGTTTTAAATGGCTGTAGGTGATGTAGTTCAAAAAGAATTGATATCTCAATCCAGACTTGGGGCATCATTGGCAAGCCAATATGCTGCTCCTGCCAATAACACATCCCAAATAACAACAATTTACTTGGCAAACACAGACTTACAGAATGATAAAACTGTTTTTCTGGCAAGATCAGCGAACGCAAAGAATGTCCTAATGCCAAAGATCACAGTCCCAAAAGGTCAATGCGTAGTAATTAGCTTTATGAATAAGATTTTGCAAGCAACCCAAGCACTTTACGCAAAAGCAACAGGACAAACAACCGGAACTGCACAAGCTGGAACATCCAGTACGATAACCCTTGCATCTGGGGCATCTTCCACGGATAGTTATTATGTTGGTCAAGTTATTGAGTTAACAGGTGGCCAGGGAAGCGGGCAGAGCGCAACGATATCCGCATACGTAGGAGCAACAAAGACCGCTACAGTCGATGTAGCTTGGGGCACTGTACCAAATAACACGACTACCTATGAAATTGGTGGCGTTTACATGACTGCCGATGGTATTGAAGAGGTGGTATCCTAATGCAAAGGATGGACGTTAGATTTATCGGAGATACACCTAGCGGATCGGTAGAGGGGTTAAGCCTATACAATAGCGTGAGTGGTGGAAGCAATATCAAAAGTATACAACGTGGTTTTACGGCACTTGATGGAAGTACTACATCAAAAACAGTGACAATATTAGCAGTTGATACAACAAAGGCTATAATAAAAGTCTATTATTACAATGCTGGTGCTGCTGCAGTTTATACAGCTATTCAAGCGATTATATCTAGTGCTACAAGTTTTAGTCTAATACGCGGGGATATAAACGGTTCAACTTGCAGTATATATTGGGAAGTAATAGAGTTTAATAATGTAAAAAGCTTACAAAAAGGTACGTATGGCGGATTTGGAACAATATCTATTACAAGCGTTAATCTATCAAAATCTTTTATTATCGCATCATGGTATGCCAATGCCTATGCAACTTCTTTATTTCAAGGTTATGGATTAACGGCAGCAAATCAAATAACTATAGCGCAATCAGGAACGGATGGTGCTATATATCATGCTTGGCAAGTCATAGAATTTAATTAGGAGTTGAAAAAATTGAATTATGCACAATTAGATCAAAATAATATATGTGTTGGTATTTCACAACTAATCGGAGAAGTCCCTGAAATAAATTACAGCAATACTGAAAATTTTAACCCAGTAACTGGTGAGACAACAACAGAACAGATTTTTGTTTCGAGAATGATTTTAATTCCGGTATATTCGGAAAATTATATTGGGCTAAAATATAATGATGATGGTACATGGAGTAACCCACTGTAAATCTCAATAGACGCATTTCGCGTAGCACAAGAACGCCAAATAGGGCGTTGTTTTTATATCCGGAAAGAAGGTGGCAAGTTTGTCAGAACAGGAGTTGGCTGAATTAAAAACAAGAATTGCTGTTCTTGAGACTAAGGGGGAGGCATCGGAGGTTAGGCTTAATTCATTGGAACTTGATGTGGGAAAGAAATTTGACCGTTTGGAAGCTAAGCTGGATCAAGTGCTGCAGGCTGCCCGTAACCGTCCGACTTGGGCCGTTGCCTTGACCATTTCAGGTCTCATGACCGTGGTTACCGGGTTGGTTGTATTTTTGGTTACGAACCACTAAGGAGGCAGATATGGAAATCAGACCTTGTAAGATAAAATATATTGATTTGCACCATACCGCAGGACATGAAGCAAATACCTTAGCCGTGAGACAGGAACACTTGAACCAAGGCTGGGGAGATATTGGGTACAACGCGGTTATAGAGACTGACGGTACTGTAGGTATAGGCAGGAATATTACGTATTCCGGCGCTCATGATCCGGGGATGTCTCCGGATGGAGTTCATACGATGAACCAGGCTGCTTATGCGATCTCCCATATCGGAAATTTCATGGAAGACAGGATGAGCGGGGCACAGTTTTGGTCTTCGGTAAAATTCTGCGCACAGAAATGCAAAGAGTTTGGAATTGCACCTTCAAAAGAGACAATAAAAAGGCATAAGGACCAATATCCGACCAGTTGCCCGGGAGATAAATTTCCATATGAGCGTTATGTGAGTGAAGTAATAAATATTATGAAAGGAAATGAGAGTATGGACGAAGGAATTCTAATTTTTGGCCCGGAGGATTTTATACCGGCACGGCGTCTGGCAGCAGCCTTGAAAAACGAGGTTGCTATTTTTATGCGCAAAGATGACGGCAAAGCACCGGATACGGTCAAAACAGCGAAGCACTTATATGTAGTCGGTGGCAGTGAAGTGAATCACCCGAATCAAACAATATTAGCCGGGACGAACTGGTTCGCAACGGTAGCAGCCGTTGGCAAGAAGCTGGGATATTAAATGCTGAGCATTCCGGTGTGCAAAAGACAGAAAAATGCTTCTCTATTTTGAAGGAGGAAATAGATATGTCTGAAAAACTTAAATCCCGTAAACTTATCGTTTTTACGATCACCTTTATAGCCGTTGGGGTACTAAGTATTGCCAATGCAAGATTAAATCTGGGGTTACCCAGTAGCGACCTGCTTTATCTGGTAATTGCTTCTGCAACCTATATTCTTGGACAGGGCTATGTTGATGCCAAGCAGCAGACGGTTAAAGAATTACCAGCTGAAGATATCAGCACTTCCATAACAAATATTGTTAAGTCAGAACTGGATAAAGTAGGGGTAGCTAAGAACATGCCAATCGAAGAAATAATTGATGCGTTAAAGCCTATATTAATGAAGGAATTATGTAATCTCAGTGTGTCACAAGGCGTTTCTGAGACTACGCAAACGGTGACTGACGCTGCCGAGCCGACTCAAGCTGCGTCTTAGAAATTAAGATTGCTCTATCAACTTGACTATCAAGGCTTCCAGAGTGATAGATAGTACTACCAATTTGATAGAGAGGAGGGCTTAGGTGAACGTCAAGATTATTAAGCCGACTGTCAAAACTCACAAGAAGAAAAGAATTTGTGCCTATGCCAGAGTATCAACGGATTCTGAAGCTCAAGGTGAATCCCTGGAAAACCAGATTGCCTACTACGAAAATTATATCTGTACAAATCCTGAATATGAATTCGCCGGTATCTTTGCGGATAAGGGAATAACAGGTACTAAGGAAAACAGACCTGAATTTCAAAAGATGCTGGAACTTGCCAGACAGGGTGAAATTGATGTGATTCTTACAAAATCGATATCCAGGTTTGCCAGAAATACAACCGTTATGCTTGAGGTTGTCAGGGAGTTAAAAGACATCGGGGTTGAGATCCGGTTTGAAAAAGAGAATATATCGACGCTATCAGGGGACGGAGAGCTTATGCTAACCGTCCTCTCTTCTTTTGCCCAGGAAGAAAGTAAAAATGTAAGCGACAACATCAAATGGCGGTATAAGAAAAAGTTTGAGAACGGAGAACTTGTCATTAACACAAACCGTTTCCTCGGGTATGACAAAGATACTCACGGAGATTTGGTTATTAACCGGAGAGAAGCGGCAATCGTTAAAAGGATTTATTCAGAATATCTGGCCGGTAACGGGATGTTTAAGATAGCTAAACACTTAAATGAAGAAGGCGTCCCCACGGTTACTGGTGCAAAATGGCATGAAGCAAGTGTCAGGGATATTCTGAAGAACGAAAAATACAAGGGCGATGTTATGTTGCAGAAAACATTTACCGAGAATCACTTAAGCAAAAAGAAGAAAAGGAATAAGGGGGAGGCCGACAGTTTTTACATCAAGGAAAACCATTCACCTATCGTTACCAGAGAAATGTGGGAAGCTGTTCAGGTCGAGATGCAAAGACGGGCTGAAGCAAAAGGACTTCTTAAAGACCCTGAAAAATACCAAAACCGCTATCCACTTTCGGGAATGCTTTTTTGCAGCAAATGCGGTGCAGTATTAAGGCGCAGGACTTGGAACAGTAATCATGCATGTAGAAAGATTGTCTGGCAATGCAGCAATTATATTAAAAATGGGAAAAAAGCCTGTCCGGGTACCACTATTGCAGATGACGTTGTAAGCAAGCTTAAAATAACAGAGCCAACGGTTGTAAAGGAGAAGATGAATAATGGCAAGAAGCATTACAGTTATACCGGCAAGGGGGAATAGGGCAAATCTTACTGAAAACTGCGGACACCGGAAGAAAAGAATGGCCGCATACTGCAGGGTGTCTACCAGCCAGGACGAACAGTTGTCCAGTTATGAAGCACAGGTAAGTTATTATACAGGTTTTATCACAAACCACCCAGACTATACTTTTGCCGGGGTGTTTGCTGATGAAGGGATTACCGGCACCAACACAAAAAAGCGTGAGCAATTTAACAAGATGATTGAACATTGCAAAGCCGGAAAGATTGACATGATTATTACAAAATCCATCTCCAGGTTTGCGCGTAATACCTTGGATTGTTTGAATTATGTAAGGATGCTGAAAGACTTAGGCATTGGCGTAGTGTTCGAAAAGGAGAACATTAACTCCTTGGACAGCAAAGGAGAAGTTCTTTTAACCATTTTAAGCTCACTCGCACAGGACGAGAGCCGTTCAATCTCGGAAAATTGTACCTGGGGTTTGAGGCGGCGGTTTGAACAGGGAAAGGTCACGGTCAATCATACGAAGTTTCTGGGTTATGATAAAGGCGAGGATGGGAATTTAATCATCAATGAAAAACAGGCTAAGATTGTCAGGCGAATCTACAATGATTATCTCAACGGCAAAGGACCGAACAGAATAGCAAAAGAATTAATTGAAGAAAGAATTCCAAATTGGAATGGAAAAGCAAAGTGGTACGAAAGCAGCATTCGCAAAATGCTTAGCAATGAAAAATACAAAGGGGATGCCCTTCTGCAAAAGACCTATACTGTGGATTTTTTAACGAAGAAGAGGGTTGAGAATAACGGGGTGATTCCTCAATACTATGTGGAGGAGAGCCATCCTCCAATTATAGATAAAGAAATATGGGAGGCGGTTCAACTTGAAAAGGAGAGAAGGAGGGCCTTTGCTGAGAAACACCAGATCCAAAAGATAGACTATGCATCTACAGACCATCCTTTTGCAGGAAGAGTAATTTGCGGCAATTGCGGAAAGGCCTATGGCAGAAAGGTTTGGAATTCACCGGATGAAAACTTTAGAAGGGTGGTCTGGCGGTGCAACAGTAAATATATGACTAAGGGACAATTAGGCTGTGAAAGTAGGCATATTGACGATAAACTTTTATATTTGACATTTGTAAATACCTTCAATATCATAGTAAAAAACAGAGACGACTTTTTGAATAAGTGGACGGAGAAAAGCAAGAGTGATGCTTTGGAGAGAGTAACCGTAAAACGCTTTATTACAATATTCCAGGCAGCCAAGTCCATTAAACAGTTTGATCGGGATTTATACTTTAAACTGATTGAGAAAATAACGGTTCATGATACAAAATTGATTGTCAGCCTGCTGGAAGGGACTGAAATCGAGTGTGAATTGAATAGATAAAAAGTAGCCAACCAAAGTTTATCGTATTCGGCTAATAGAGTATTTATTGTTCCAGTTTCATTTAATTGTTTGTTCAAAATCAAATAGAAAGTAAACAGAATATCAAATATCCGGTTTTTCCAAAAGGGAGCCGGATATTTTTTATTTTTGTGCGGAAGAAATACCTGGGAAAAATATGTAACAAAAACTCGGAAAATGTAGGAAAATGATGGAATATTTTGTTGTAAAATTAAAAGGTAATTATTAACTCTTCTAGAAATAAAATATTTTGGATCTATATAAAGAAAACGTACCGTTGAAGGAGAAAATAGTCAAATGATGTTCACGAAAAAAACTTTGAAAATTTTTTCACGTGTAACCGCGATAGTATTAAGCATCGCCGTTTTATGTTCAGGACTACCAGCGATGCCTGCCATAGCGGATACAGGCACCGATCAAAGCAAGCAAAAAATAACTACTACTTCAGGCAGTCTAAATGCAAGTGCCATGGAAAATAAAAAAACCATCACTTCGGTTTCCGGTAGCACCGTAGCAAGCCAGAATAATGACGGTGGCCTGTCTCAAGAAGAAATCAATAAAATCGTGAACGATCATTTTAATAAGGGGAATTCCGATCCAACCACAGATAATACTCAAAAAATTCCGGACAACCTTTTGCCGGACAATCAAAAAACAGACCGGTTTATTATCAAATACAAAGACGAAAACCAAAAAGACAACACCTTCAGCAAAATGAGAGGGAACTTAAAGCAAAGGAAATTCACCCGTAACAGGAAGTTCGATGTCTACATCACCTCAGGCAAAATGAAAAAAGACGACTTTTCCGCCCTACTCAGACAAAAACAGGCGGATTGGAATGTCGAATATATCCAGCCGGACTATCAGGTCACCGTTGCCTCCGTAGACCCTGCCCAGACCGATGGAAACACGGCAACTTCACAAGCCCTGCAATTAAGCAGTTCAACCTTTGACGGCCTCAAAATCACTCTTACCTACAATGCTTCCCTAAACAGCAATTCTGCCCCGGCTTTTACAGATTTCACAGTCACCGGCAAAGACGGATCCGCTATTAACCTGAGTGACATAGTAATATCCGGCAGTAGCCTAGTCTTAACCCTATCTGCGCCTTTGGCTTCGGGTGAGCCGGTTATCTTAAGCTATACCCCCGGTACAAACCCAATTGAAGATAATTCCGGCAATCAAGCCACTGCCATCAGCAGTCAAGAAATTGCATCCAGCATTCAAACGACGCCAACACTGGTCAAAGCAGAAGGCCAAGATAACACGATAAGTTTGCAATACAACGTTGCTTTAGATACAACCTCAGTTCCAGATATTATTGACTTTACCCTCACATGTAAAGATGCCCAAGGCAATGCTGTCCTCAATGGAATTCAGAATTTAGCCATTAATAACCACACCTTAAGTCTTACCCTTTCCACCAAACTCTTAGCAGGAGAAAACATTCGGTTAAGCTATACGCCAAGCAAAACCCCCTTAAAAGATCAAAACGGCAACTTAACCCCAGCGTTCAATAACCAAAATGTTACCATAAATCAAGTGGCCATTGCCTTACAGGCAGCATCGGTCAATTCGGATCAACTGGAATTGGATTTTAGCGCTACGCTGAAAACAGATGAACTGCCCGATACTCAGGATTTTAGCCTAACCGTCAACGGGAACCAAGTTGCCCAGGCAGTCAAATCCTGTATCATTAACGGCCAAAAAGTCCTCCTTACATTAAATACACCGGTTATATCCGATGATCAGGTTCAAATCGGCTATACCCCGGGAACAAATCCCTTACAGGATATAAACGGCATCCCGGTAGCAGCCGTTAGCGGCTTTAACGTCACTAATCTGACCCAGGATGTCAATGACACCCTCTTTGGCCAAGAGTGGGGATTCCTAAGCAATCTAATCAACCAGGCAACACAAATAGCACAGTCCGTCGGCGCTAATATCGTCAATGCCTGGAAACAGTCCCAAGGGGAAAATGTTACTGTTGCCGTGATCGATACGGGCATCGACATTACCCATGAAGACTTAAAAGACAACATCTGGACCAATACAAAAGAAATAGCCGGGAACGGAACAGATGACGACAATAACAGCTATGTCGATGATATCCACGGTTGGAACTTTGTGGACAACACCAATACCGTGTACGATCCGGCTAATGCTTCGGATGAGTGGCATGGTACCCACGTAGCCGGGATTATTGCAGCTGAACTGAATAACAAAATAGGGATAGCAGGGGTTGCTCCTAAAGCGAAAATTATGCCTTTGCAGGTGTTTAAAAACGGCACAGCCTATACCAGCGATATCATCAGCGCCATCAACTACGCCAAACAGAATGGGGCACAGATAATCAACTGCAGCTGGGGGACCACCTCTGAAAACACGGCATTAAAAGAGGCCGTGGAAGAGTCCGGTCTAATCTTTGTTTGTGCAGCAGGCAATAGTAATCGAGATATTGATGCCAACCCGGTCTATCCGGCTTCCTTAACCGGAGATAATATTATTTCGGTCGCATCTGTAAATAAAACAGGTAATCTTTCACACTTTTCCAACTATGGAGCAAACTCTGTCGATGTGGCGGCACCGGGTGAAGATATCTTAAGTACGGCTCCGGGGAATACTTACAAAACCAGTGGCGGGACTTCCCAGGCGGCAGCTTTCGTCTCCGGCGAGGTAGCCTTGATCTTAAGCAAATATCCAAGCTCTGACTTAAGCCAGATCAGGTCCAGGGTGATCAATTCCTGCGATAGATTGTCTTCCCTGACAGGCAAAGTAGCAGCAGGTGGAATCATAAACTGTTCTTCAGCCTTAGCGGATCCGGTTTTAGCCAACGAATCCATCATTCAAGTATCACCTGAGCCGACACCGGTAGCGGGAGACGAGACTTCGGATAATGGGGATTATAACCTTTACTCAGTAGACGAATGGAACACCAAAGGAAGCTTGCAAGGAGGAAAACATTCTTTTGGTGCTGTGGCTCTCAATGATAAGATTTACTGTATCGGAGGATATAACGGTAGTTATTTAAATAGTGTAGAGATCTACGATCCTGTTACAGGCACAAGCTCCACAGCCGCCAACATGAGTACATATAGGTATGGTTTAGCAGTTGCCGTTGCTGGAGGGAAAATCTATGCTATTGGCGGAACCGATAGTGGTGGTTATGGCAACAGGACGGAAGTCTATGATCCTGTAAACAATACATGGAGTAGGGTAGCAGATTTGCCTACTGGCAGGAATTTTTTAGGGGCTGCAACTGTAAATGGGATTATCTACGCAATTGGTGGATCTGCACTCAATACTGTAGAAGCCTATGATCCGGCAACGAATACCTGGAGTACCAAAGCAAGTATGCCCACAGCCAGATCTGGTTTATGTGTTGTTGCCTATAATGGAAAAATTTATGCCATTGGGGGGTATAATGGCGGCTATAAAAACATAGTCGAAAAATATGACCCGATTACGGACACCTGGACAACAAAAGCGAGTATGCCAATTGCCAGTTATTATTCTGCTGCTGCAGTAAATGGCAGTAATATATATGTAATTGGGGGACATAATGGCGACTGCCTAAAAAATGTATATGAATATATGCCGGATTATGATGTCTGGGGACAAAGGGCAGATCTCATTACGGCAAGATATGGATTAGGAGCAGCTGCAGTTAATGGCAAAGTATATGCACTAGGGGGATGTACCAGTGGTTATAATCCCTATACTAATACCGTAGAAGAATACGGATTACCGTCAAGCAAATGGAAATCAGTTACGAATCTAACTACGGCCAGGTCTGAGCTGGGGGCAGCTTCAGTTAATGGTAAAGTCTATGCGATCGGTGGTTATACTGGCAGCACATATCTTAATACAGTCGAAGAATATAATCAATCAACCAATACCTGGTCGGCCAAAACGAATATGATTACAGCGCGAAAAGGATTTGGAGTAGCCGCTTTAAATGGCCTCATCTATACGGTTGGGGGTTATAACGGTAGTTATCTAACCACCGTCGAGGTTTTTAACCCGGCAACCAATACCTGGGCGACGAAAGCAAGCCTGCCTTCCGCCAGGGCTTATTTTGGTTTAACGGCAGCAAACGGTAAACTGTATGCCATCGGCGGCTATAATGGCACCACATATCTTAATTCGGTTACGGAATATGACCCGGTAGCCGATACTTGGACAACAAAGGCTGATATGACGACTCTCAGGGGCTATTTAGGATTAACATCTGTCAATGGCAGGGTTTATGTCATTGGTGGATATAACGGCACTTCCTATTTAAATACGGTAGAAGTATTTGATCCTGTGGGGAATACCTGGATCTCGAATACAGCAATGCCAACGGCTAGAAGAGGGCTGGGAGTAGAAACTGTTAACGGGCAGATTTATGCCATCGGCGGATATAATGGCAGTTATCTGAATACTGTGGAGCAATTCAATCCGAATACCAATCAATGGACGTCATTGAATAAGGAAAAAATGTTTATCAGCCGGGAAAAGTTTGGTATTACCTCTCTGGACGGGAAAATCTATACCCTGGGCGGCTATAACGGTGCGTATTGCAATACGGCGGAGGAATACACGGTTACTCCAAATCCTTGGGCTATCAAACAAAATATGCCAACTGCCAGAGCCTATTTTGGGGCAGTAGCTGTCAACGGGAAAGTTTATGCCATTGGCGGATCCGACAGCAGTCTTGCAATCAAGAATACAGTGGAAGTCTATGATCCGGTAACCAATACCTGGAGTACGAAGGCAAGCATGCCGACAGCCAGGTATTCATTAGGTATAACCGCATTGGATGGAAAGATTTATGCTATAGGCGGCTATAATGGAACCACTTTAAACACAGTGGAAGTTTATGATCCGGTCTCAGATACTTGGAACACCAAAGCAAGTATGCCGACAGCGCGGTTAGGATTTGGCATTGCAACTCTTAACGGGAAAATTTATACAGTTGGCGGGTATAACTCAACGACTTCCCAGATTTACAACATTGTCGAAGTATATAACCCGGCAACCAATACCTGGAGTACCCTACCCAATATGCCTACTGCAAGGTATGCTTTAGCGGCAAGTGCAGTAAACGGTAAAATTTACGCTATTGGCGGATTTGACGGCTCAAAATATCTAGGCACAGTAGAAGAATACAACCCTTCTACGTATACCTGGAGCACAAAAGCAAGCATGCCGACAATAAGGGAAAACCTAGCAGCAGTCGCGGTTAACGGAAAAGTTTATGCTCTGGGTGGGGATTCGGGTAATACAATAAATAAATTTGAAGAATACACGCCGACGACTAACACGTGGTGCGCAAAAGAAAATCTGCCTTTTGCCAGTCAGGGGCTGGGTGTTACCGAAACAAATGGCAAAATATATGCGCTTGGTGGCTGCACTAATAATAATGGCAGTTTAACCCGTCTGAATGCAGTTCTGGAATATGACTTAGGTACAATTCCCTGGGAGACAAAAGCCAGCATGCCGAAGGCAAAGTCCGGCATGGGTATTGCAGCTGTCAATGGGATAATCTATAGCCTCGGTGGAGATAGTGTTGGTTCTGCTGAAAAGTATGATCCGGCAACGAATTCCTGGACCTCAATCGCCAATATGCCGACCGCTAGGTACGCTTTGGGTGCTGTAGCAGTTAATGGTCAAGTATATGCCATTGGTGGCTGTGACTATAGTGGTAATTATCTGAATACCGTGGAAGTATATGATCCTGTAACCAACACCTGGAGCAGTAAAGCGAATATGACGATATCCAGGTCGTATTTAGGAGTAGCAGCAGTGAATGGCAAGATATATGCCATAGGGGGGTATTGGCAACCCACGGGAAATAATCCAAGAATTTATAGCACAGTCGAAGAGTATGACCCGGTGGCAAATACCTGGACATCCAAAGCAGATATGCCGACTGCTAGATATGCATTTGCGGTAGCCGTTGTAGACAGTAAAATATATGCTATTGGCGGGCATAATGGAAATGCTTATTTGAATATTGTCGAAGTATTTGATCCGGCGACAAATACTTGGAGCACTAAGGCCAGTATGCTAACTTCACGTTATTTATTGGGTGCCGGAGTAGCAAATGATAAAATTTATGTATTAGGTGGGTATGGTACAGGGGCCTTAGATACCAATGAAGAGTACGATCCGGTAAATAACTCGTGGTCGGTAAAAAGCGGCTTGCCGACTGCTAGG
>Ga0209639_1001679_pt1 | contig 20516 bp, 18 predicted proteins | sample EPASupsiteHSE605_FD_187268 | JGI IMG/M metagenome (GOLD analysis project Ga0209639, IMG submission 187268) | Bioremediated contaminated groundwater from EPA Superfund site, New Mexico - Sample HSE6-05 (SPAdes) (version 2) | ecosystem: Environmental > Aquatic > Deep subsurface > Groundwater >...
CTGGTATATCACGTTACCCGGATAATTATTCATTAATTATTGCTCAGGCAAATGCATATCTGTTTAAGGGTGATGCAGACAAAGCACAGAAAGCTCTTCAGAAAGCAATTGAAAAAGAACCAAATAACCCTACAATTCATTTTGCAGTTGGTACAACTTACGATAGAGTAGGTAATTTTACTGAGGCAGAAAAAGCATACAAAAAGGCGATCGAATTAGATCCTAAAATGCTCGATGCAATTTACAACTTAGGTGCTTTATATGTGAATCAAGCTGTTGTAATTATGGATGCGGCAAACAAACTTCCGTTAAATGATCCAAATTACGATAAAGAAAAAGCAAAAGCTGATGAAATGTTATTAAAAGCGTTACCATATCTTGAAAAATCACATGAAATGCAACCAGCCGATGTTGCAATTCTTAATTCTCTGAAAGATATTTATGCTCGTACAAAAAAATACGATAAACTGAAAGAGGTGAATGCTAAATTACAAAACTTACAACAACCTAAGAAATAGACAAAGAAAGAGAGGATATATAAAATATCCTCTCTTTCTTTGTCTATTTCTATTTAACATAATATAAATTATGAGACAAAAATATATAATTGATATTTAACCGTATTTGGCTTATTTAAAAGAGATTACCGATAACTTATTTTTGTCTAATTCTTGAGATTTCGTCCAGCAAGTCCTCTTTTAATTGCATCAATTTATCATCAATATTGCTTGATTTTTGAATTACCGGAAAACTAAAACTTATAAATCCCAAAGCTTTCCAAATTTCTACAATCTCATTTAAATGTAACCTATACGATTCGTAACTTGCATTTGTTGATTGTAATTCTAGCTCCGAATCGTTTATTTTGAAAATACGCTTAAATACTACGCCATCGTTTTTGCTAATTACAATATAATTATCGCCATTTTGTAGTTCTTTTGTATTTTGTAAATACTCACAAATAATATACGATTTATCTGGAATTGGCAACATGCTTTCTCCCTGAATCTGAAATACCCTATATGTTCGATTTTTTGATAATTCAGGTAAAGGTAGTTCAAAAACAGGCAATTTCATAATATACTCAGGATCAGAGTACCCAGTTAAATAACCAGCTATTGCTTTACATGGAACGACCGTAATTTGTTCGTTATCCGATTTATCAACTACTGTTGTTAAAATACGAATATTTTTACCTTCAGTATCTGCTTTTAGCGGACTCTTTGCGTCCTGATTTTGATGAATGATCGTTAAATCCGTATTCAATAAATCATCTATACTTACTGAAAATAATGAAGATAATGAGTTTAGAGTGTTCATTTTAGGTAATGCTCTCCCTTCTTCATAAGATGCTATTACGGGTCGCTTCACACCTATCCTGTTCGCTAATTCTTCTTGTGACAGGAATTTAATCTTACGTAAATATCTGATATTCTGATAAAAATAATTTTTCTCTAATTTCATTGCTAATATTATTTGCATTGCAAAAATAATTAGTATCTTTGCTATATCCAAGCAAAAGAAATATATTTCAAAATTAGGCAAACCATTCAATATATGGGCAAAAGCATAATTGAAAAAATTGAGATTCTTGCGGCAGCGGCGAAATATGATGTTTCATGCTCGTCGAGCGGCAGCAAAAGAGCTAACCAGGCAAAAGGGTTAGGAAATTCTTTATCATGTGGAGTATGTCATTCATATACTGAGGATGGTCGTTGTATATCGTTATTAAAGATCTTATTTACAAATATATGCATTTATGATTGTGCATATTGCGCTAATAGAAAAAGCAATGATATACCCAGAACAAGCTTTACCGTAGATGAGATGGTGAAATTGACCATCGATTTTTATCGAAGAAATTATATTGAAGGATTATTTCTGAGCTCGGGGATTATTAAAAGTCCTAACTATACAATGGATTTGCTTATTCAGGTTGCTCGTAAATTGAGAGCCGAAGAAAAATTTTATGGATACATACACATGAAAGCTATTCCAGGAGCTGATGAAGGCTTAGTTCAAATTGCAGGCTTATATGCAGACAGATTAAGCGTAAATATTGAAATACCTTCAGAAAACAGCTTACGGTTACTTGCTCCGGAAAAAAATTACCTATCTGTTTTTAGTCCAATGGAGATTATTAAAAATAAAATCATTGAAAATAATGAAGAACGTAAAAAATTCAAACATTCACCTTTGTTCACTCCGGCAGGACAAAGCACACAACTTATTGTAGGTGCATCGCCTGAACGAGATCTCAATATTTTAAAATTAGCTTCAGCACTTTATGGAGAAAAGAAACTGAAAAGAGTTTATTATTCAGGATATTTGCCTGTTAACAAAGATAATAGACTTCCTGTAATTGCCAAGCCACCATTGCTTCGCGAAAACAGGCTCTACCAGGCTGATTGGCTTATGCGTTATTATCATTATTCTTTTGATGAGATTGTTTCTTTTCAATACCCCGACTTAGATTTAAAATTCGATCCTAAGTTATCCTATGCACTCAGAAATCCACAATTCTTTCCAATTGATATTAATAAGGCTGATTATGAAGCTATTTTGAGAGTTCCCGGAATTGGTGTACAATCTGCAAAATTAATTGTACAAGCCAGAAGGCACGGCCAACTGGGTATTTTTAACTTAAAAAAAATTGGAGTAGCTTTAAAACGTGCAAAGTTTTTTATTGTTTGTAAAGATCAATCAATACCCCTGCTCGACTTAAATCCAAGACGCTTGCTCTATCACTTTGATCAAGATGCAAATGCAAACAAACGAACATCAGATCAATATCAATTATCACTTTTTTAATACATTCCCCCATGAATATTTATCTGTACGACAAAACGTTTGATGGCTTGTTATCCGTAATTTTTTGTTCCTTAAAAACAGGAATTGAACCCGATTTAATTATTGGCTCGCTTGAATATCAATCGGCACTATTTGCAAATACTTACGAAATTGAAACAAACCATGAGAATGCCGATAAGATTTGGAACGCCTTTGAACAAAAGACATCCTATATAGAAAGCAAAACACTTTTTTATGTGTATTTATCAGAAATGAATGATATTGAGATGTTAATATATCGTTATATGAAGTATGTATTCAGTAAAGAAAGTAGTGTTACAAGAAACTACCGAGAAATGTGTGTGCTTGAAATTCGCAACATACGCAGAAAAGTACTTCATGAAGCTCATCGAATGATCTCATTTGTACGTTTTCAAAAAACCAAAGAACTGATATATTTTGCTCTAATAGACCCAATGTATGATGTATTGAAAATCATTGGAAAACACTTTGAACGTCGGTTTGCAAATCAGAAATGGATTATTTATGATACAAAACGCAAATACGGATTATATTACGATGGTAAAGAGCTTCAGGAAATTAAATTCTCTGATATTCAATTTAAAACAGATGGTACTCCTCTGGTTGAGGAACAAAAATCAGAATATGACACGCTAATTGAAAAAAGCTGGAAACAATACTATCAATCTATAAACATTAAAGAACGAAAGAACACGAAAATGCACTTACGACTATTACCTAAAAGGTATTGGAAATACTTACCTGAAAAAAACGTTCTTGATGAAGATTTATAATTAAACCTTAGGGATTCACTATTTTTGTAAAAAATTACATCTTTGGAATTTAAACTCACATCTGAATTCAAGCCTACTGGCGATCAACCAGAAGCAATACGTCAACTGACAGAAGGCTTAATAAACGGAGACCCAGCTCAGGTATTACTTGGTGTTACGGGTTCTGGTAAAACATTTACCATAGCCAATGTTATACAAAATGTACAAAGACCAACTCTTGTATTAAGTCACAATAAAACACTTGCAGCTCAATTATATAGTGAATTTAAAAATTTCTTTCCAGAGAATGCCGTAGAATACTTTGTATCATATTACGACTACTATCAGCCAGAGGCTTATTTGCCCTCAAGCAATGTATATATCGAAAAAGACTTATCCATCAACGATGAAATTGAAAAGTTAAGATTAAGTGCTTCATCTGCATTATTATCAGCTCGTAAAGACATCATCATTGTTTCGTCTGTTTCGTGTATTTACGGAATCGGGAATCCAGATGATTTTAATGCAAATATCATTAAACTAAATGTAGGGCAAAATATTAACCGTAATAACTTATTACTTTCGCTCGTTGGCAGTTTATATTCGCGATCAGAAATTGAGTTTTCCCGGGGAAATTTCAGAGTAAAGGGAGACGTTGTTGATGTTTTTCCAGCATATGCAGATTATGCATATCGAATTTCATTTTGGGGTGATGAAATTGAAGTACTTGAAACTATTTACCCTGATAACGGGAGGAGAATTGAAACATTAGATAATATAACATTATTTCCTGCAAATCTGTTTGTTACATCCAAAGATTCAATGAATAGAGCGATCGAAAATATTCAACTTGACTTAGGAAGGCAGGTTGAATATTTTAAAGAAATTGGTCGTCATTTGGAAGCAAAAAGGCTTGAAGATCGTGTTGGCTACGACATTGAAATGATGAAAGAATTGGGCTATTGTTCTGGAATTGAGAATTATTCACGTTACTTTGATCGACGTCCACCTGGTTCTCGCCCATTTTGTTTACTCGATTTATTTCCTGATGATTTTCTTCTTGTTATTGATGAAAGTCATGTTACTATGCCTCAAATACATGCAATGTATGGAGGTGATCGATCCCGAAAACAGGTTTTGGTGGATTACGGGTTTAGATTACCTGCTGCAATGGACAATCGCCCTTTGAAATATGAAGAGTTTCAGACTTTAATCGGGCAAGTTATTTACGTTAGTGCAACTCCAGCCAATTATGAATTACAGGAATCAGGCGGAGCAATTGTTGAACAACTAATTCGCCCTACCGGATTATTGGACCCAGTAATTGAAGTTAAACCAAGTATTAATCAAATTGATGATTTACTCGATGAAATAGAAAAGGTAACAGCAAGAAATGAGCGTACTTTAGTAACAACACTTACCAAACGAATGGCAGAAGAGCTGAGTAAATACTTTTTGAACTTAGGAATAAAATGCCGATATATTCATTCCGATGTCGATACATTAGAACGTATTGATATTATGAGAGATTTGCGCTTAGGCGTTTTTGATGTGTTGATTGGCGTTAATTTACTTAGAGAAGGGCTTGATCTTCCTGAAGTTTCATTGGTAGCAATATTAGATGCTGATAAAGAAGGATTCTTACGCTCAAGCAGATCTTTAATTCAAACGGCTGGTCGTGCAGCTAGAAATATTAATAGTAAAGTAATTATGTATGCTGACAAAATTACTGATTCCATGCAATTTACAATAGATGAAACAGATCGTAAAAGAACAAAACAAATACAATACAATCTGGAAAATAACATCACTCCTACTCAAATTGTAAAAACAAATTCAACTCCATTTTCACCAGAAACACCAGATACAAATGGTTCAGGAAAAATTTACGCTGAATCAATGCACGTAAATATTGCGGCAGATCCTGTTATTAAATACATGAGTAAAAAGCAGATTGAAAAAACGATTCAACAAACAAAAAAGTTACTCGAAAGTGCCGTAAAAGAACTTAACTTTATTGAAGCTGCAAGATTAAGAGATGAATTAATTCAACTTCAAGAGCTTACATCAGAAAGTAAATAATACTTTATTAACAATTTCACGTTCATTTCTTTTTGGAAAAGTCCATTAATAGATACGGACTTCTGAATTGTTTTTTATATTTTTGTTGTTTAGGGTAGTTATAAGCTCAAATAACAATAAATGGAAATTCATGAAAAAGAAAATCCTTGCTATAGATGATGAAAAAAGTATTCGGTTTATAATCGAGAATACTTTTAAGGTTGATTTTGACGTAATTACATTAAGCAATGGACAGGAGGCACTTTTTAGCTTACAAGCAGGGAATTTACCTGATTTGATTATTTGTGATATTGAAATGCCGTTATTAAATGGGTTCGACTTTATTAAAAAAGTGAGAAGTAGTGGATTTTTTGATGATATTCCGTTAATAATGCTTTCCGGAAAAGAAGAAAGTAGTGATAAAATTAAATGCTTTGAATTAGGTGCAGATGATTATCTTGTAAAGCCTTTTAATCCTAAAGAATTATTAGCTCGCTGCCGTAGAAGACTCCAGAGTAGAGATATTTACATGGAAAGAAGAGGCAAATAATTACTGCTATGGAAAACACTGATAATCTATCAATTTTGTATATTGGGAATAATGTAGCAGTTCTCAACTTACTATCAGCAGATCAACGATTTCAAGTTATTCAAAGTAGTAATGGCTTGCAGGCAATAAATACATTATCGAATGGAGAATTTCTATTATTTACAGAAAAAGACCCAGATATTAAGCCTGTTTATACGTGTAATCAAAAATTTGATGCAATAATTTGCGATAAGCATTTGCCAGGAATGAATGCATTTAACTTATTTTTGATGCTCAGAAAAGCAAACCTTTGTACATCCCTTCCATTTATTGTAATTACTGATAAATTTGATTTTAACCACCGTAAATTAGCATATGAAATAGGCATGAGTGACTATTTCAATATGCCTATTAATTCTGATTCTTTATATGAAAGAATAAAATTTCTTAAAGTTTATTTCAAAGAATATATTCCAAGAAAGACAGAAGAAGTAGATATTGAATTAGTTTCATACAAAACTCCTCTTCCCAAAAGAATTTTTGACATAACAATGGTTACATTGGCATTAATACCTTTAATTCCAATTATGTCGCTGGTTGCGTTAGCTATTAGATTAGAATCAAAAGGACCTGTTGTTTATAAGTCAAAAAGAGTTGGTGCAAATTTTAAAGTATTCGACTTTCTTAAGTTCAGATCAATGTACCCTGATGCAGACAGAAGATTAAAAGAAGTTGAGCATTTGAATCAATATGTAGCTGAAAAAGTGGAAGATAAATGTTCAAAATGTAATGAATTACCTGAAGGACAATATTGTTCGCCTTTAGTGTATTATGATGGAGAACAAATATGTGAACGAATCGCAATACAACGTAAAAATGCTAAGAAAGCATTTTTAAAAATCCAAAACGATCCTAGAATAACAAAGGTTGGCAAGCTGATTCGAAATACAAGTATTGACGAATTGCCTCAGCTTTTTAATATTCTCAAAGGTGATATGTCTATTGTTGGGAACAGACCCCTCCCTATAAATGAAGCAAACGCAATTACAAAATCTAAATGGGCTCGTAGATTTCAGGCTGCAGCTGGTTTAACAGGACTTTGGCAAGTTGAATTACGTGGACGATCAGGAGAAATGTCTGAAGAAGAGCGATTTATGCTTGATAATGAATACGCGAGTAATAATTCTTTTTGGGGCGATATTACCCTCATTCTACGAACATTAAAGATATTCATACAAAAAGGAAGTGTGTAAAAACATAAAAGAATGAAATTTTGGAATAACATAATAACTCTATTGGGAATATTAATCTATACAAGTAATGTTTGTGTTTCTCAATCATTAAGTTCTACAGATACACTTAAAAATGGAAAAGACACAATACATAGCTTTAATCCAATAGTAGATAATATTGTAGATTATATACCACCTCTATCCGTTTTGATTGATTCTGCTCTGGAAAACTCATATCTTTTGAAATCAAAATATGCCGAATTACAAATGAGTAACTGTAATTTAGCATCTAAAAGAATCGATTACACAAAATTTTTCTCTGCAAATTTATCCTACTCGTATGGAAATCAACAAAGCATATTAAACAATGAACTTGCCTTGATTAATACGAGATCAACATCGTCAAACTGGGGTGTTGGAGTTGCTGTAAAAGTGCCATTAAATAGTATTTTGGATTATAAAAACCAAATCAAAAATGAAAGATATAATTATGAAAAAATATATTATGATTATAGCTCTCTTCGACAACAAGTAAGACTTGAAATTATCGACAAATATAATGAGCTGATTTTCATACAAAAAACAATGCAATTTAAGCATACTTCAATGATTGATTTTTTGGTTCAGTTAAAAATGGCAGAGCTTCAATTTAAAGATGCTCAAATTTCAATAAGTGTACTGTCCAGTATGAGAATAGAAAGTACGAAAACACAATTTGAGTTCGAGCAAATTAAGCATCAGTTTATTAATTCCTATTATACATTACAGGAATTAGTAGGATACAATTTTAATCTTTTGAAGGCAAACTTTTAAAATGTTACTATGAATATAATTCAACTACTAAGAATATTACATAAAAACATTCTCCTCTTATTAATTGGACCAATTATAATGGCCTCAATTGTTTTTTATTTAACCAGAAACGAAAAACAAATATTTGAATCTCAAACATCTATTTATACAGGTATAACATCAGGTTATACTATAGAATCTACCAATAATGCTAAAGTTGATAACTTTGCCTCAAGTATCGCATTTGACAATTTATTGAATATTATTAAAGCTCGAGAAACTCAGGAAAAAGTCGCTATTGGATTACTTTCTCAAAATTTAATGCTATCAAAACCAGACCCTAATTATTTATCAAAACAAGCATTCAAAGAGTTACAAGACATTGTTCCTAAAGATGTAATGGCACTTGTTGACAAAAATAGTTATGACAACACTTTTGATAATTTGTTAAATTATAAAAATAAAGATCAAAAAAACTTTATTTACAATCTATTAAACTATAGTCATCCTTTTTATAGCATAAATGCAATTTCAGGTATAAAGGCAAGAAGAGTTCAAAACAGTGACTTAATTGAACTTAAATATGAAAACTCAGATCCAGGAATTTGCTACCAAACATTAAAACTAATCACCCGGTATTTTATAAAAAACTATAAATCATTAAATGAAAATCAAACGAATGATGTTGTTAAATATTTTGAAGATCAGGTACAATTAGCAATTCGCAGGCTTGGTTTATCTGAGGATGAAATGTTGGATTTCAATAGAACGAACGACATTATTAACTACTACGAACAAACCAGAAATATTTCATCCAGAAAAGAAGAGCTGGATAATGATATTCAAAAAGTTAATATATTAATTGCTGAAGCTCAATCCGCATTAAATGAACTCAACAAACGTCTTACATCACAAGATAAGATTTACTTAAAAAGCGAAGAAATAATTAACAAGCGAAATAAGCTTGCTGATCTAAACTCTAAGATATCATTAACCGAAATATATACTGAGGATGAAAATAAAAATATTGCAAAACTATCTCAATTAAAAAAAGATGCCGATAAATTAAAAAAAGATCTTGAATTCGACATAAATCAACTTTATCTATACGGAAACAGCCGGGAAGGCATCCCTCTAGAAAAGCTATTAGCCCCATGGCTTGAGAAAACATTACAACTACAAGAAAGTAAAGCAAATCTGGAAGTACTAACAAAAAGAAAGCTTGAATTTTTTAATATTTATCGAAAATTTGCGCCACTGGGAGCAACTCTTAAACGAATTGAAAGAAAAATTGGTGTTAATGAAAGTGAATATCTTGAATTATTAAGGAGCCTTACTAGTGCAAAATTAAGGCAACAAAATATTCAATTTACGTCAAATCTTAAAATCATAGATAACCCATATTATCCTATTAATCCAAAGCCATCAAAAAGAAAAATGCTCGTCTTCGTCGCAGGATTCTTTGCATTTCTCTTTATTTTAATCATCATAATAGGCTTAGAATATTTTGATTCAACAGTAAAAACAGCCCACAGAGCACAGGAACTTACAAAACTAAAGCTAATAGGAATTTTTCCAAAGCTTGTTAATATACGAAACTCTGTAAATTTAGATTACATATCCAATAGGGCTGTAGAAATTATTGTATTAAGTGTCTTGCAGAAAATAAGCACACTTAAAGAAAGTAAAATACCTAAAACTATCGTTTTATACAGTACCAGAAAAGCTGACGGAAAAACGACAGTAGGACTTAAAATTGCTGATAAGTTAAGAGAATATGGGAATTCCGTGCTTTATTTAAATAATAGCGAATTTGACCAAAATACGATTTCAAATGACAAATATAATTGCTCATACTCGATTAATAGTTCTTTTTTCAATATTAAAAATTTATACGATTTCAAAACAATAAGTAATTGCCAATCTACTACTGATTTTGATTATGTTTTCATTGAAATACCGTCAATAAACAATTCGTCATACCCTGCAGAATTTATTAAAAACGTAGATTTATCAATAATGCTTTTACGAGCAAATAGATCATGGGGGAAGGCTGATAAAAATTCATTAGAACTTTTCTGCAATGCCTCATCTGATAATTTATTAATTCTTAATGGAGTAGAGCTTTGGGAAATGGAAAATGTTATTGATGAAATACCCAAAAGAAGATCTCACATTCGAAGATTATTCAAAAAAATACTTTTACTTCGTTTTCATGAAAAGTATAATATTAAAATAAAGAGATAACAGATGCAGGGTATTCAGCATGTGAATCCTTATTTGAAGCCATTGAAGTCAAGTCTTGCTGAGAAACCAGCATTATCTTCATTAATCCTTATAGTTTTAATGTATTTGGGGTTTGTTTTTTCCAAAATAGACTTAAGTATTACAATAGCGTTATCTGTTTTACCGGTTGTTCTCATTTTAGTATTTAGAATAGTTATTGAACCTGAATTTGGACTTACTTTTGCTTACGTAATTAACTTTTTCCTAATGGGTATTCCTCGTTATATACCAATGGATATAGGTTATTACATGGATGGTTTGTTACTTCTTATATACATTTCCTTTTTCTTTAAATATTTTTATTTTAAAGTTGATTGGAGCCCTGTTAAAAATGACCTATTTTATTTAATGAGTTTTTGGTTAATTTACATTTGTTTACAGGTATTAAATCCAGAAGCAGTAAGTTTTCAAGCATGGATGGCTGCAATGAGAAGTCTTGCTCTTTATCCTTTTTTAATAATGCCGTTAATATTTATGCTATACAATAAACCAAAGCATTTAGACAGGTTTATATTAATTTGGGGTATCATATCATCATTAGCATCGTTAAAGGGAATTGGGCAGTTGGTATTTGGGCTTGATTCGTATGAACAAGCATGGATGAATTCTGGAGCTTATAAAACGCATATACTATTCGGTCAATTACGTGTTTTTTCATTTTATACTGATGCTGGTCAATTTGGAGCAGCACAGGCTCATGTTGCTTTAATAGCAATTCTACTAACAATTAATGCTCCAAATCAAAAATCCAGAATTCTATGGTTAACCATTGCTATTTTAAATTTATGGGGCTATGCTATATCTGGTACCAGAGGAGCTTTGGCTGTTATCATGGCAGGAGCTGCTTTATACATAATTCTCAGTAAAAACGTAAAAGTAATTGTTATTGGAGCTTCTGTTTTGTTTTTGCTATATGGTTTTTTAAAATTTACGACAATTGGAAACGGTAATTATCAAATAAATAGAATCAGAACAGGCTTAAGTTCAGATGACCCTTCTTTACAGCTTCGATTACAAAATCAAAGAACACTGGCAGCATATTTAGAATCAAGACCTTTTGGTGCAGGAGTTGGCCATTCCGGATCAAAAGCACGAAAATTTATTCCTTATTCATATTTAGCAACAATTGCAACTGATAGTTGGTATGTAATTATTTGGGCTGAGCTAGGTGTAGTAGGATTAATGATTCATTTTTTTGTAATGTTTTATATCCTTGGAAAAGGAATGTATATTGTAATGTTTAAAATCAAAAATAAAGATTTGAAAGTCAAACTTGATGCATTATTATGTGGATATTTTGGTATATTAACAGCTAACTACGGGAACGCTGTCATTAACCAATTTCCAACTTGGTTAATGTTATATTCTAGTCTTGCATTTATTTGGCTAGGGCCTTCTCTTGACAAAATTCTTGAAAATGAAAAGAGAAGTCAAAAAGAACTCAACTCATCACTCTAGAATTGTATATTTGTAACTATAGAAAAATAGTATAAACAATGGAAGGCGTTTTACCATATCTAGTAGTTGGAGCTTTATTATTTGCACCTTTAGGTTTCTTTACTGCATATTTTCAACATCAAAAAGAAAAGAAAGAGGAAAAAGAAAATAGTTAGCAATGTTTTATTGTTCAATAACCCTATAAATAAGACAAAATGAATATTCCCCCACTAATATCTATAATAACGATCAATTACAATCATGCAGAGGATACGTGCGAACTATTAGATTCTCTTCGCAAAATAACATATCCTAACATTGAAATTTTTGTTGTTGACAATAACTCGAAACAAGATCCATCAATAATAAAACTTCAATTTCCTGAAATAAAATTCATCCAATCAAATGAAAATCGGGGATTTGCGGGAGGAAATAACCTTGCTATCAAACAGGCTAAAGGGGACTTTATTTTATTAATAAATAATGATACAATAGTTCCGGATTATTTTCTTGAACCATTGGTCAACAAGCTATTAGAAGATAAAACCATTGGAATTGTAAGTCCTAAAATTGAATTTCTACATACTCCGGGGATGCTACAATATGCAGGAATGACTCCAATGAATGAATTTACAGTTCGAAATACAGTAATTGCTTATGGAGAGTGGGATAAGGGGCAGTATGAAACCGATAAAATAACTGCTTTTGCTCATGGTGCTGCCATGATGATTCGTAGATCGATTGTTCAAAAAGCAGGAATGATGCCTGAAGTGTATTTTCTTTATTATGAGGAACTTGATTGGTGTACGAGCATCAGTAAAATGGGATACAAAATTTGTTATGTTCATAACTCTAAAATATATCATAAAGAATCTGTTTCAACCGGAAAATTAAGTCCGCTGAAAGTATACTATATGAACAGAGCTCGTTTAATATATCTCAGAAGAAATGTAAAAGGATTGAAGTTATTTGTTGCCGCACTTTTCCAGTTTTTTATTGCAATGCCTAAAAATGCATCTGTTTTCATCCTTAAAAACCAAATATCTCTTTTCAAAGCCTATCATAAAGCAGCGATTTGGATAATAAAACACTGGTTTGATTCTAAAATCAAAGGAAATCCATCTCTTTAGAATTAATTCAACCTCATGATGCATTTATCAAATTACCCTCTCGTAAGCATAATCACAATACATTATCAAAACGTAAACTTAACTTCGGGATTATTAGAATCTTTGAATTTAATAACATATCCGAATATTGAGATCATTGTTGCAGACAATGGTTCAGCTCAGCTTAATACAATCGAACTAAAGCGAAAATTTCCAAATATTATTCTTGTTAGTGTTCCTGAAAACTACGGCTTTTCTGGTGGAAATAACCTATGTATTATGAGAGCACGTGGAAAATATGTTTTATTGCTCAACAATGACATTGAGGTTGCACCAAATTTTCTTGAGCCATTAGTATCCAAGCTAGAACTAAATCCTAATATAGGTGCAGTTAGTCCCAAGATACGATTTTTCCATGAACCAACGAAAATTCAGTACGCCGGATTTTCCAAATTAACACATTACACAATTCGTAATAAAACTATCGGATTTGGAGAAATCGACAACGGACAATATGATATTGATTATCAAACTGATTCAACTCATGGCGCAGCAATGCTTATTCCGATATCAGTAATTAAGGAAGTGGGGATGATGGCTTATATTTACTTTTTGTATTATGAAGAACTTGACTGGGTTATTCGAATTAAAAAAGCAGGTTATCAAACCTGGTATGTACATAATTCACTAGTTTATCATAAATTTTCCCAAACAACAGGGCAAAACAGTACATTAAAAACATACTACCTGAATAGAAATAGAATTATGTATATAAGAAGAAATCTAGCCGGATTTCGATTTATAATTGCTATGTTCTATCAACTGCTGATCGTTACTGTTCGGAACATAAGCATTTTTTTACTCAAGGGTAAATTTTCTCATATATTGTCGTATCTTCGAGCTATAAAATGGCATTTTGACCATCTAAAAGACAAACATATACACGAAAACCCAACATTATAAAATTCAAATATATGAATGCAGAAAAATCATATTTAGGTTCATTTAAATCACCAGATCAAGATTTAACATTAAACAACTATATAAAATTCAACACATTTTTATTAGGCTCTGATGCAAATATCTTTACATCAGATAACGGCTTTTTAATATTGTTTGGTAAAATATATAATCTGGATGAAATTAGTCAAGTCCATTCTATTGAATACCAAACCCAATCAGAAGGCATTTTCAAACTATATACACAGCTTTCTGAAAAGCTTTTTTATTTACTTGATGGCGATTTTACCTTGTTTTTTTCGTATAACAATACAATACAAGTTGTACGAGATCGCCATGGTGCCGGCCCTCAATTTTATTATTCTGATAAGTATTTTACAAGTCATCCTTCACTATTTAAGCACATAAAAAAATTCAATCTTGAAATCAATCAGAATGCCCTATATACATTTTTAGCTCTGGGATATATTCCTTCGCCCGATTCAATATTAAACGGTGTTTCAAAGTTAAAACCCGGATCCATCTTAAAAGTTGAAAATGACAATATTACAGTAAAAGAACTATTTACATGGGATTACTTTAAGCAAGACATCAATTATAAAATAACTGAAAATGAAGCTCTTGAAGAATATGACCGATTACATAAAAAAAGTATTGCAAACAGAATTAAAGGAAAAGAAAAAGTTTCGCTTTTATTGAGTGGAGGCTATGACTCAGGTGGAAATATTAATGCACTACGCCAAATATATTCTGGTCCAATTAAATCATATTCAATTGGTTTTAAAGACAATCCGTGGACAGAAGTTCCTTTAGCAAAATTAATGGCAGAAAGGTATGATGCTGATTTCAAATCATACGAGATTAATGGTTCCGAAATAGAGTTTCTACCTGAAATTTTAAAAGAAATTGGAGATCCGTTTCAAGAAGGAGGATTAATGGTAAATTACACGGCCATGAAAATGATTTCCGAGGATAAACCAGATATTATTTTGGGTGGAGACGGTAATGACCAACACTTTGGTACTTTTGGAAAAGAACTGGCTATCAATCATATATTTCATAAATTTGGGTTAAATATTGCGCAAAGCCTCTTTTTGGGTCTCTCCGAGAATAATCTTTTCAATAACGACAATCTTCTTTTCAAGCTAAAATTTCATAACGAAAAGATATCTTCAATTTTACAATCGGACAGATTCGGTTTCTATGATTTTCAACTAAAGTCATTACTTATAGAACCAGTTGATTTTAAGCAGTTTAATTACACATACGCTATCCCTAAAAAATATGAAAATTACGATGAATTTTACAGAGTAAGAAATCATTTTATTGATATACAGCAAAATGCAAATGAAATTATTATTCATAAAGCTTCGCGAATGGCCTCATTATTTAAAAACAACATTACTTTTCCATATATGAGTACCGAGCTCTATGATTTTCTGAAAACAATGCCCAGGAATTTCAAGTGCAAAGGTGAAATAAATGATTTGGCAAAAGGTAAAGGAGTTGCAAAATATCTTTTAAAAAAGATATTAAAACCACAGTTACCTACTGAAATAACCTCGCGTAAAAAACAAGGGGGATTTGCTCCTCTCCCACTATTTTTTAAAGACCATTCAAAACGCAAAGAGTTATATTCCATAATACTAAGTTCTGAAATAATTAAGAAGCATTTTAATAAGACTCAACTAAACAGTTTTTTTAATCATTATGACAAGCTTTCAAATCAAACACCATATTGGTTTTGGAATCAACAGGTTATGGCTTTCAGACTCTTTAATTTGCTTGTGATTGCACTATGGTGGGATGCAAACTTCAACGATTAGGTGCTAAAATAATGTTGTTGTTAACATCTTTATGTTGGTTAATGTATTAATGTTTCCTTTGATAGAGGTTGTTTGTTTACTATATTTACAAAATCAAAAAACGGACATTTATGTTGAAAAACCGTGATTTTATTGTTTTTGGACTTCAATCGTGGAGTATCGATATAGGCTCTACCTGTAAATACACTGCTCAGGAAATTGCTAAGAATAACAGGGTTTTATATGTTAGCGTGCCAATAAATCGCAAATCATTATTAACCAATAAAAATAGTACGATTGTACAGGATTATAATCTGATTTTAAATGGTTCACAACCCGCATTAACGAGGGTAGGTGAAAATATATGGAATCTTAACCCCAAAACCATTATTGAATCAATAAATTGGATTGGAAATCCATCTGTTTTTGATTTTTTTAATAAGATAAATGATAAACGCATCTATAAAGAAATTCAAAAAGCTATTAATGAACTTGGATTTAAAGATGTTATCTTGCTGAATGACAACTCAATGATAATTGGGCAATATTTCAAAGAGTTTTTCAAACCTAAAGCATATATTTATCTTTTAAGAGATGCCGTTACTATGGTTTCTTACCATGCTAAACACGGAAAAAGACTTGAACCTGAACTAATCAAAAAAGTTGATTTTGTAGTTACTAATTCTGAATTTTTCAGAAATTATGCCTCTGAGTTTAATCAGAAATCATATTTAATTGGTCAAGGTTGTAATCTTGAACTGTATAACGATAAATCAGGTAATCTACCTATACCTGATGAAATGAAAGTTTATCGTAAACCGATTATTGGATATGTTGGATTTTTAACCACAATACGTCTTGATATTGAGTTACTTGTTGAAATAGCAATTCACAATAAAGAGTGGTCACTAGTATTGGTAGGACCAGAAGACGAAGATTTCAAAAAGAGTAAATTACATGATTTGGAGAATGTTTACTTTTTAGGAAAACGACCCATAAATGATCTTCCCGCTTACATTAAATCTTTTGATGTTGCAATCAATCCACAAATTGTCAATCCAATAACAGACATTAATTACCCATTGAAAATTGACGAATATCTTGCAATGGGAAAACCAACAGTGGCTACAAAAACATCATTTATGAGTTACTTTGGAAATTATGTATATCTATGTCGAGATGCAGAAGAATGGATTTTGAACATTCTGAAAGCATTGGAAGAAAACACGCCTGAAAAAGAAAAAGAGCGAATTGCATATGCTTCTACCCATAGCTGGGGGCACTTTGTAGAAAAAATCTACACTCAACTTGAGAAAATCCTTTAGTATCATATAAAAAACGAATATTACAATGGGATTTAAAGAGAAAATCAAAAGCAACGAGTCATTAAAAAAGCTTAGTTTATGGTTATTGTATCCTCGAAATCAGGCTCGTCCTCGTTTGTGGGTTAAATGGTTCATCAATCCATTTAAACATCATAAAGGGAAAAATACGTTAATCCGCAGAAGAACCCGAATGGATGTAGTTCCATTTAAACTATTCAGTATTGGAAATAATTCTACAATTGAAGATTTCTGCACCGTTAATAATGGTGTTGGTACTGTAATAATTGGAAACAAAACCCGAATCGGACTTGGGTGCACGCTAATTGGACCCGTAACGATCGGAAATGATGTAAGACTTGCTCAAAATGTTGTATTATCTGGTTTAAACCATAATTATAAAGATATTTCATTACCAATCAGTGAACAAGGCGTAACTACGTCCCCCATTGTTGTAATGGATGAAACATGGATTGGCTCAAATTCAGTAATATTACCTGGTGTAACAATAGGAAAACACTGCGTAATTGCAGCTGGGAGTGTTGTAACAAAATCTATTTCCGATTATTGTATTGCAGCTGGAAATCCAGCCCGTATATTAAAACAATACAATTTTGAGACAAAAACATGGGAAAAAATTGAAAAGAAATAATCTATAAATTACTCTTTATGATTGAATTACAAGTTATATTCTGGATTTGTGTATTTATTGTATTCTATGCGTATATTGGGTATGGTATAATTCTTTTTATCTTATTGAAACTGAAACGAATAACAGGCAAAAGACCCTCTTTCGATTCTGATTTTGAACCAGAAGTTACTTTATTTGTCGCAGCCTACAATGAAAAAGATTATGTTGCGCAAAAAATTAAAAACACATTTGAATTAGCATATCCTCGTGAAAAGCTGAAAATAATCTGGGTTACAGATGGCTCTGATGATGGAACTGAAGAAATCTTACGTCAATATCCCGATGTAGAAGTTTACCATAAACCTGAAAGAGGAGGAAAAATTGGAGCAATGAACAGGGGAATGAAATTCGTAAAAACTCCAATTGTAATTTTCTCTGATGCCAATACTGATTTAGGTAAAAACTCTGTAAAGGAAATAGTTAGATTATTTTCTAATCCTAAGGTTGGATGTGTATCTGGAGAAAAACGTATTTATCAAAGTGAAAAAGATAATGCTGCTACAGCTGGAGAAGGTATTTACTGGAAATATGAATCACAATTAAAAAAGTGGGATGCAGAACTTTATAGCGTCGTGGGTGCAGCTGGCGAATTATTTGCTATTAGAACAGAATTATATCAGGAAGTAGAAAAAGACACATTGCTTGATGATTTTATTATTTCATTACGTGTTGCAAAACAAGGGTTTACAATTCAATACAATCCTGAAGCATATGCAATAGAAACATCTTCCGCAAATGTTAAAGAAGAACTTAAACGAAAAATCAGAATCTCCGCAGGTGGTATTCAATCTGTTATTCGTCTTAAAGAATTATTAAATCCATTTAAGTATGGGATTTTAAGCTTTCAATATGTCTCCCACAGAGTTTTAAGATGGGTAATTGCGCCATTCTTACTTCCAATTATTCTAATTTTAAATGGAATAATTATATCTGATATTTCATCAAATTTCTATTTGATATTATTTATACTTCAGATATTATTTTATATAGCTGCGCTTATAGGGTGGTATCTTGAAAATAAAAAAATCAAGGTTAAGCTATTATTTATTCCATATTATTTCTTCATAATGAATTTTGCAGTATTTTTGGGATTACGTAGATATTTAAAAAATTCTCAGTCAGTAAACTGGGAGAGAGCAAAAAGAGCAAATTTAAAATAGCAGGAGAAACGAAATATGTATAATCCTACTTTAGAAAAAATTAAACGACTCGTTCCTTTTAAATTAGCCAAAAAACTAAGAGGCGGTTATCAAAAACTCAATGGATTGTTTTACAAAGGAAGTGAGTATTTTTGCCCTAATTGCGATCACTATTTTCGAAAATTTCTGAAATGTGGCGAAAATATTCCACATTTGGATCATTTACAAATTGTTGGGGGTGGGATTCGAAAACAATGTCTTTGTCCACGCTGTTTTTCAAAAGATCGTGAACGTCTCATTTACTTATATCTACGTGACAAAACAGAATTATTTTATACACCTTCAAAACTTCTTCATATAGCTCCAAGAGGAAGCTTAAAAGATATTTTTAAAGATAATCGCTTCATTGAATATTTTCCAGGCGATAAGTTTGAAAAAGGATATTACTATAGTAAAGATGTTATTAAATTAGATGCCAGAAAACTGGACTATGATGATAATTTCTTTGACGTAATTATATGTATCCATGTAATGGAGCATATAAAAGAAGATAAGCTAGCACTTAAAGAATTATACAGAGTGCTTAAACCAGGTGGATTTGCCATATTACAGGTTCCTATTTCGCTTAAGCTAGAAGAAACTTATGAAATTGAAGTAAATTCGGATAAAGAAAGAATTCAACATTTTGGACAATATGATCATCACCGGGTTTATGCCCGTGATTTTAAAAACAAATTGGAAGAAGCCGGGTTTAATGTTAGACTATTCAATCCAACTGATGATGATTGGAAAATAGATTATCTTAGGTATGGGCTCAACCCTATCGAAGATCTTTATGTATCATTCAAATAAATCAAATGCAAGAAAGAATTTTACATATTTTATTAGTTGAAGATGATCCTGTAAACCAAAAAGTTGCTTCATCTACCTTAAAAAGGCAAGGTTATATAGTTGATATTGCAGAAAACGGTCGCATTGGGGTAGAATTATTTAAACAAAACTACTATGACATCATCTTGATGGATATTCAGATGCCTGAAATGGATGGAATAGAAGCCACAAAAATAATTCGTCAGTTAGAAATTGATGAAGGAAGAAATATTCAAATCCCGATTATTGCAGTAACTGCATATGCTATGGAAAAAGATAAAAATACTTTTTTAAGTGCAGGAATGGATAACTACCTTAGTAAACCTTACAAACCTGAAAATTTACTTTCTCTAATTAACTCTACTTTAGAATATTAGAAAAATGCTCTCATTTTTAGTATTCCTTATTTGTTTATGTTTTTTACTTCTCTATTTTGCATTTCAGAAGTTATATTATTCTATCCAAAAAGAAATAGACGAGAAAAATAAAATATTAAAGTCAATTAACAATAAACTTTGTAATGTAAATGAGGAACTAGAACAAAGAGTTCAGGAAAGAACACAAAAGCTTCTTGAAGAAATTGATCAGCATAAGAAAACTGATGCAGAACTGAAAAAAGCTTTAAATCATGCTGAAAAAGCAATTTTCCTAAAAAATGCTTTCTTATCAAATATCAGTCATGAAATAAGAACACCCTTA
>Ga0209639_1001683_pt1 | contig 20480 bp, 22 predicted proteins | sample EPASupsiteHSE605_FD_187268 | JGI IMG/M metagenome (GOLD analysis project Ga0209639, IMG submission 187268) | Bioremediated contaminated groundwater from EPA Superfund site, New Mexico - Sample HSE6-05 (SPAdes) (version 2) | ecosystem: Environmental > Aquatic > Deep subsurface > Groundwater >...
AAGATATATCGGAACCGTTATTCTATGGTATCTAACCGTCTTTTCAGTTTTAACTGCCTCGGAGGCAATATCCAAATACAATTGGTCATCTTTCAAAGAAATTCGAGCATTAAGATTGCCACCTTTGGCGGAGTCTCCCCTTGAAAGATATCGGTTGTTTCGAGCTTGTTTCCATTCCTCCTTGGAAATAAGCCCTTTACAGCGTTTTAAAAAGAGTTCTTTTGTTCCGAAGATAACAGACGGTAGAGTATTTGTTTTAATAAATCGTTCCCAATGAGCTAATTTTCGTTGCCACTTCTCTAATTTTCGGGTAAGTTGTTCAATCTTATTCAGATTTTTAGCCTTACCTACCTTTTTCTTTATGGAATCTACCTTAGCAACGGCGTCCTCGTAGTTCATTTTAAGCAACTCTCGTTGAGATGTTAGTGTTGATTGAGCCTCATAAACAGCATCGTTGGCTTGTCGTGAGTTCGGCAGGAACCTTCCCTGAACCATGATTCTCAAATCTTGCACTCCCTTACCCTCAAGAAGTCTCTTGTAAGACCAACGAACTGCTGCCATATAATCACTCATAAGCTTATCTACGATAGCTTGCTGACCTTGTTCAAACGAGAGAATTACTCCTCTAATCGTTGTTTTCATTAGAGTTTATCTCCCCCTTAATAAGATTCTTGAGTTTTTTTGCAACACATCCGCCACGTTTACCATAGATCCGAGCTGAAAAGCTAGTGACAATTGAAATCATATCTTCAACCAATTCTTCCTGCGGTTCTTTTGACTCTTGTTTTTCAATCTCAATAATTGTTACCCCAAAGGCATTACAGAAGCTTTCAAGGTATTTATACCCAAATCGTGCTAATCGGTCTTTATACTCAATCAAGAGGATATCTATTTTCTCTTCAGAGACTATCGTAAGGAGTTTCTTTAATTCCTTTCGATTTTCATTCAAACCGGAAGCAACTTCTTTATGGAAAGAAACGGCATCATAGTTGTTTCGTCTGCTATAGTCTAGTAATCGTTCAAACTGGCGTTCCAAATTTCCGTTATCTGCTTGTTTTTGGGTTGAAACTCTAGCATAAATTGAACAACGTTTTCCCTGAATAGACTTGTTTAACCCCATCATGGACTGGATTTCAGACTCCGAATATCTACGATGACCACCAGGGGTTCTTATTGGATGCAATATCCCTTGCGATTCCCAATATTTCAAACTGGACAGACCGAGCTTATAAATCTTCTTAATCTCGGTTGCAGTTAAATAGCTGTCCATAAAATCACCTCTAGAAAATTATACCATAAATTGCTTTGATTTTATAGATAGTTTTGACTGCTTTTGGCTATTTTTAATATATTACTAGGAAACTACTTTTATCTCCTTTTTATTTGGGACTTGCGCCCAAGCAGGCCGACAGCGCCATAAGCATTTTTCAGGGAACAGCTCTCCAGCAGTTTAATGATAACCCGTCCGTAGTCGCCGGCACGGTCAGCTCCTATCCTGGATAAAACGTAGGCGTCGCAGGCTATTTCACTGTCTTGCCGCCAGCGAGAAAATGCAACCCACAGCACGGGATTGAACCAGTGAATAATCCGCATGATGCTTATCAGACAATTAACCGCCGTATCTTTCCGTTTGAGGTGAGCCAGTTCGTGGAGTATGACATACTCGAGCTCAGCATCCGTCAGCCGGGTTCCGATTCCCGCAGGCATCAGCAGTTTGGGACGGATCAGTCTGTAAACCGACGGTGATTTGCGGTTATCCGTTTCGAGGATAAGCAGGCTGCCGGACAAGCCCAGCCTGCTTTGGCAGGAGGCGCTAAGCGCCAAGATATTTTCGTCCGAACAAGGTCCATAATTTTTCAGTTCGCGCATAAACCTTCTTTCTTTCACCAGGGTGAAAAATCCAAGGCCCGCCATTCCCATCAGCCAGACAGCACAAAAAAGCAGTAAGTAAAAACCACTTTTACTATTGCTGTCCGGCAAGCCGGGACTGTCCCGGAGCGTGTTCGCATTGACTCCGTTATGTAAATCAGGCGGATTACCGTTGCTATTTTGCGCTAATCCCGGATCATCAATAGAATTAACAGAATATACAGGCACAGTATCATTGGCTACGCCGGAAAAAGGCCCCAAAGATTAAAGGCGCTGAAAGGAGTCTCCGGCGCATAGGGTACCAGTAAACGAATCATGAACAAAAGCCAGACTCAGGAGTGCCACTTTACATTTAATTTATTGCCCAGCAGCAGCTTGAGCAAGATGATCACGATCGTCAGAATGCCGGCGATGACTGAAACGTTAAGCACCCATTGAAAAGCCGAAAGCAAAAAGCTCATTGAAAAATTCGTCCCCTCCCTACTTTGTCTTTTATTTTGTTTTTTACGTTGTCTTTTTCTGTTCCTTTTCTTCGAGGATTTGCTTCAATCCGGCGATATCTTCTCGACTTAATTCGCATTCCTCAATAAAGTTGGCCAGCATGATATGGGGTGAACCGTCGAAGACGCGTTGCAAAAATGATTGGCTTTCCGCTCTGACGCATTCCTTTTCCGAGAGTAGCGGGTAGTAATGGTAGGTTTTTTTATCCTGCGGATCAATTTTAAATCCCAAGACTTTTTTCTTCAGTAGCCTATTAATCAGCGTCTTGATTGTTTTGGGCTGCCAATCCGTAATATTGGACAAATATTCAACAACCTGATTAGCCGTGCAAGGCGTTTGAGTCCATATTGCTTTCATGACTTGCCATTCGGCATCCGATATCTGCGGTAATTGCGGCATAGTATGCCTGCCTCCTATTACAAATGTAATTCGTATAAATACATATTACAAAGGTAATCGGCATTTGTCAATGTTATTCTGCTGATCATCAGCCGGCCTTTGTCGCAAAAGCAATTTGTTTAATTTCCCATTTCCGCATCCGTCACTTCGTCGACCTTGGTTATTTTCCAAATTTCATCTTCCAGGGCCAAAGAGAACACGGCGTTAAAAACCGAACCGGAATCTCCGTCACTGCGCACGATCTTTTCCTGGCCTGCTATATCGGCCGAAGCCGTATTACCGTTAACCATGATAATGGGATCGTCAAAAGTAAAAGCATAATCTTTAACGCCCAGCGAGTTCCATGCCTGAAAATTATGCCGCCAGTCGTTAATCCCGTCTCCTTGCCGGCCCGTCGGCCGGAGATAACCGTATTTCCGTTCCATAACGGCAAGGTCTTTGCTTTTCAGGGCTTGGCCATAAGTCGCGTAGTATTCCCGGACAGCAGTCATGATTTTGCTTTCGGGCCTATCGGCGGCAGGCTGAGGCACGTTGTGAAGATCAATATTCAGCACCGCATCATCCTGCCTGATTCCCAGCCTGGTTATTTTCACAGCGGCGCCCTCCGGAAAATCGGCTTCACCCGGGGAAGGCACGCCAGTGGACAACACCAGTTTTTGGTCTTGGCCAACCGGGCTGACAAGACTGTCTAGCGTTATTGGATAAGACATTTTGTAATTGCCGGACTTCTGATAAATTCCGGCATCAATCGCCCCGTCCGCCTGCCGGCCGTTCAAATCCAGAACCCGGTAGGTCAAAATCCAGGTCCCTTTGTCGCTGCCCCGACTGAAAGACTTAAGTTCAATGTTGTAGTTATGAACCGGCAATATGCGGTTGATCTCCAGTTTATCTCTTATCTCATCCAAAGGGATGATCTCATCTAAATTATAGCAGCCGTAAATATCCGTCAGTTTAAGTTGGAGGGTATTATCTGTCAACCTGTCAAAATAAGCCTGGCCGGCACAGGCTTTCCAGTCGCGGGAACCCCGGTAAGAGAGAGTAGATTGATAGGGATAAGGCAGGTGAGGCTCCAGGTTTTGACCGCCTGCCGACAGGAACAGGATCTGCGGATAACTTTGATGCCAGCAACCGGATAACCAGCCGTGCTCGATTCCGTCAAAACCTCCCTGGGCGTTTAGCTGGTACTGCAAGCTGGATTCGCTTAAGCCATTCTCAATAGCGTTTACTTCCAGCCGGTAGCCTTCTTTCTCCACGGTTGCCGGGTAAAGGTATTCGTTTATGTATTTAGCGTCAACCATTTTCCAAGGGATATCATTTAATTGGAGAATCACATTTCCCCCATAGCCCACCGGTCCGCCGAAGAATTCCAGGCGCAGGGCGGCAGATGCTTTCTCCATGGGATTGAAAGTCAACAGCGTTTTGCCTCCGGGGAGTTTTTGGGTGAAACCGCTCCGGCCGAGGCGCTGGTCCTGATCGCCGAAGAGATCAACGGTAAGGGAATCCATACCGCCCTTGACCGGACCATCCACAGTGGTGATCATAAAGGTATGGGTTTTATCCAGCAGTATTTTTTCGATCGTGACTTTTGTCCCCTTGCAGTCCGTCGAGCGGTTGACATCCACAAGCTGCCCGTACTGTTCGGCCAAGGCAAATCTGTCCGTGCTTTTACCATGGCTGTCCTGAGCAGACGGGTCTGAACAGGCGGCTGTGAAAAACAGCGGTATCATGAATAGGCAAAAAAGCAGCATCCTCAACCAACCGGATTTCTTAACCATTCCAATCCCCCTCATTGTATCCTTCTATTTAACAATAAGTCCCCCGATACGACGATATGCAGGACGGACGGCCCGATATTGGCATGGAAAGCGCCGACATCCTCCGACTGCGACAGTTTTCCGTATAAGGCACGGCGGTTTTAAGCCAGGCGGAGACTTGAGTATAAACAGCTTTTTGATCCTTGGGATTCCAATAAACAGCGGCCGGCGAATCGTCGCTGACGCTGACCGACCGGACGGAAGCCGGCAAAGAGGAAGGAGAAAGTACTGCTGTTTCTTTCAGCAATCGATAAATTTCCTGAACCGCTTTCAAGCTCGCCTCATCGTTGTTGTTTAAGTAAGAGACCGTACGCTCACTGCTTTGCATGGTTTTAACATCGGACAAAAGCAGTTGATTATCTGAAAGCAATACGGATCTCCGTCCAGGTTTTGCCGCCGTCTGCCGTTTGGTAAATGTAATGCTTCTGCATGCCTGCGCCGATATTCCCACCAGCAACAAGCCAGCCATCGTTATTTGACCAGAAGCCAATTCTTTTTTGCAAAAAGCCGTCGCCTATAGAATCAGAGTCTTTGACCGTATAAGTCTTCCAGGACTTGCCCAGGTTTTCGCTGAAGGATAAAAAAACGGAACCAGAACTTGTTGCCGATCATGGTCACTAAATTTTGAGCTGAGCGACAAATTTTTACCTCTTAAAATTTTTTTACTTCATAAAAAAATATCATCAAACTTCTTATTTATACTTGATTTTCATTATTATGTAATATAATGAGATTATACCATTTATACGGAGGCAATAATGAAAAACCTTACCATGCTTCTTTTGACCCTTTTGGCGGTAACAGCATTATCACCACTTCAGCTGAGGGTATCGTTAAAACCACACTCCACCCGGACAAGGATGGAGAGTTTAACACCATACAGGAATACATTAACGCTGACAGTTTCGCTGAGGCTACCAGTTTTGGCTTTAAGGGTACCCTCTTTTATACCAAGAATGACGGGTTCCCCTGTCACCAAATTCAACCTGCCGGTCATGAACTTTATTGCTCCCGGGACAAGGATCAGGCAAATATTAAAATCGTGATCCGCAAGGAAAATTAGTCAAAGACATTACCGACATACTGCTGGGAGAGTGAACCTCCCAAATGAGAATAGGAGTTAAGGCTAATGTGGTGTTATACACTGTTTCCCAAAATTCTTAATATGAGCCTTACAGCAGGGATTGTGGTCGTGCTTGTGCTGCTTGCCCGTCTGCCGCTAAAAAAAGCACCGAAGATATTTTCCTATGTGCTGTGGGCGGTCGTATTGTTCCGGCTTATCTGCCCCATATCGTTTTCCTCGGACTTTTCGCTATTGAGTGTACTCCATGCTCCTGCCGTAACAAACGGCAGCATAGCCTATATTCCGGTTGATATTGTTCATATGGCAAACCCTCAAGTGGCTTTGCCGCTTCCGGGCATCAGTGAAGTCATAAACGAGTCGTTACCGCAGGGCGCGGAGCAGACAGCTGCCGATCCGCTGGAAGCACCGATGGCAATTGCTACGTTGCTTTGGCTTGGCGGTATCGCTGCAATGCTGATTTACAGCGCGGTATACTTGCTGTCGCTGCAGCAGAAACTTGTTGGTGCGGTGAGGCTGCGAGAGAATATTTATCTTGCCGACCATATCGCCACGCCCTTTGTTATCGGCGTGATACGCCCCAAAATTTATCTGCCGTCCGTACTTTCAGAAAAGGAGCTGGCGTATATCCTCCTGCATGAACAGACGCATATCCGACGGTTTGACCATATCGTAAAGCTTGTCGCGTTTCTGGCACTGGCTTTGCATTGGTTCAACCCACTTGTGTGGGCTGCGTTCATTCTTTCAGGCAAGGATATGGAAATGTCCTGCGATGAGGCCGTGATGAAGAAAATGGGCGACGGTATCCGCGCGGAATACTCCGCGTCGCTTCTGAGTCTTGCCACGGGCAGAAACCATGTCGTCGGAATCCCGCTTGCCTTTGGCGAGGGCGATACGAAAAACAGAATGAATTATGTACTCAGTTACAAAAAACCCGCGTACCAGATTGTCGCCCTGGCTGTGGCTGCATGTGTTGTCTTGGCCGTTTTTCTTATGGCCAATCCCCGGACTGATGGCAACGGCAATGATTATGATGATACCTCGCAGCAGGCAGCAGATTCTTGGGAAATCACAGGTAATGCTGATGTTAATCGGGACGGCCTTAAGGAAGCTTTTTATCTCGACAAAAGCCATATGGGCGGCGGGTCTTGGGTTACTCTTCGTGTCTGCGACGGCAGCGGCAATGAAATATGGAATGAAGATGCCGGTATTTCTCATGTGGGATGGAATTCACTTTTCCTCTGCGAACAGAACGGAGAATATTATCTTTTACGCTACCATCCCACTATGTATCAGGGCTATTGCACATATGTATATACCCTCTTCACTCTGGAAGGCGGCACCGAGCATATCGTCCACAGTAATACGATTGGGTTTGACGTAAACGGCGTCAATAAACTGAAAGCGCCCAAAATGGTCGCCTTTGCAGAAGAAGTGAATGCGTTGCTCGGCAAGAGCACTCTTCTCCTGAGTAGCGATGGCGGAAATTATTCCTTTGGTCCGTCATCGGCCGATCAATTCTTTGAGAGATATTCATGGCTGGAACAAACTCCGGAGCTTTATGCAGACGGCGACGACCTTGAGACGCGCCTGGTCAAATACAGCGAGTATGCAGTATCAAATAAGAAATAGACGTATTATATGAGATATTGGAAAAGGCGGAGGAGACGAAAAGATGGCTGATACAACCATTGCCAAAAAACCTAAAATGTTATTCCTAGCTTTACTCGCCGTTGTTTTGATTATTGCCGTCACTATAGTTTATACCTTCACTGGTGAAAAAGCAGATCTTGACAAATCCCTTCGGGGCGAGTACTTCGATTTCGCCGTTCACAACCGCCTTGACTATCTGCCCTTTTTTGAGGAGGGGAAAGCGCCCACGGACATCGGCGAATATCTTTTATACTCATTTGCGATAAAACCTGACCACCAGGGCGACGACAAGAGCGAGATGACCCGCGATTATGTGGAAAAGGTTATCCGTGACCGCTTTAAGGTGGAGGATATCTCCGGTGCATCCATAATCATAAACTCCCGTTGGGACTATAATGGCATGGAATATACGGCTGTTCCTGCGAGCCTTAATGATATACCGATTTACGTGCTCAAAAACATAGATAGCGCTGTCGAAAATAACCGCACCGTATACGCCGTCACCATGGATTACTGCCTGACTGAGGAATATCCCTTAAACGCTGAGCTGTGGCAGAAGATCCGCACCACCGCCGTCGCGGGTGATTATAGCGCGCTCACTGTGGTCCGGACGGAATCTTTCCGCTACTATGTGGACGAAACCACCGGAGAGCCTGTTTTTCTTTCCCATTCGGCATCGCGGCCGCTTTCCGACTACATTAAAACAGCAGTGCGGATGAACTACCGCCACATTGGCTGGGAGAGCTACACGGTGGATGAGATAAGTAAGGATAGGATAGACTTTGTCGCGGACGCGATCATTGGCGCACTGCCTGAAACTCTTAACCAGACGGCGGCCCAGATTGACAACGAAAGCATTGCCCGCGATTATTGGGAACAGGGCTCCTGCATTGAGCTTGTCTTTGACGGGAACGACGAGCTAAGTTATACGCTTCGCGGCGATATCAAACAGTCCTATCCGTGCGACAGGATGCTTGTCTGCTTCACCAAAACTGAAGACATCCTGTTTCTCTCAACCAATGGAGTCTATACACATGCGGTAGGACCGCTTGACGCCGAAGCGCTCGCGCCCGTTTACGACTGGCTGCGCGGCGACATGGAATTTGTCGCTTACATGGCGCCCGACAGAGCGGAGATCTTAGGGCAGAAGATCACCGTACACAGGAATGCGGATTTGCAGCAGCTCCCGCAGGGATACAATATGAGGCCGATCGAGTCAGCTATGAGCCACAGTCTGGCTTTCTTTCAGGCAGCACATTTTCAATGGTACGAGCTGATCGACAGTCTCGCTACAGGCAGACTAAAGGACGAAATCCAAAAATGGAATAATAACAACCCTTCGGAAGCTAATGACCTTATGCAGCTTAGTGCCATCACCTTCAAAGCCTTCCCCGTTTCCGTCTCAGAACCGGTCTTCTCCGAAAACGACCCCAGCCGGCTTACGGTTTCTCTCGGGCTTGACGAAAAAGTGTCCGCAGAAATCGAGCTTAAAAAAACAAGTGACGGCAGTATCCTTATAGACGGTTTTCAACTCATAACAGTGGGTACTCCCGGATTAGAAGCCTGGGAATTAAGTATGCTTGGGAACCTGGGATTTGTCAGCATGAAGGAGATCGAGGCGCTTTCGCAGGACCGAATCAAAAGAATCTTTGCACCGGGTGCCCTTCTAGACGGAGCTCCCGCGTTCATGCCTGACGAGTCACAGCGCGCGGAACTCTTGACGTATAATATTACTGAAGCTCAAAGCGGTATACTCGGGAACCTCGGGTATCGCTATGAGGAAATGTTGAAGCTTTCATCAGAAGAATTTAATTTTATATTCCCAAACTACGAGCTGTGGGATAAGCTGAAAGCAAAAGGATATGATACGAAAGTCCTGCGGAGACCAGGAGCGCTTCAGCACGCCGGGTACGACAGTTTCAAGGCCTTGATCAGAGAAGCGCTGTCGAGATAAACAAAGGGCAACACACCCGTGGATAATACAATCTAAAATCGAGGAAGGGTAAACATGGAAATTCAAAACGGAAAAACAGACAGATATGCCGTATTACGGTGGTTTCAAATTATGCTAATCATCGTATCGGCCGTTCTTGTCTTCAGCGGTTGTTCCGGAGGAACGACCGCAAATCTGGAGCTTGAGAATGAGGAGCTTAAATCCAGGGTGAAAGAACTTGAACAAATAGTCGATGAAAAAGACGCTCAGATCAAACGGCATGAAAAAGAATACGAGCTCCGCAATGTCCTGGATATTGAAGTGCGAAAACTGCTTTCCGCGTTAAATTCGGGCATCTTCAGTGAAACTGAAAAAAAACTATTTAATGATAACATAGTGGTGAAGAAAGACAGATTGGAAACTCCTTTTGAAAACCACAGCAACGAGGTCCTATTCTTTCAAAATAAATTGGATTTTGAGCAAGTCAGGCAAAGGTTTTATCATCTGAATGAGCAAGGAAGATTCATTACAGGCTACGAGGTTCTCTCTCTTTCTGATGATATGCAAGAGCGTATCGACAGCAGAGCCGTGTTGGTGTTCACATTTATTGAGAACTCTTCCGGTTGGAAACTTGCTGACATAGGAATAGATAGATAAAGTAAGCAACAAATGGAAATAGCTTACATTACAATTCCTCTTGACAATTGGTCTATGGCATGTAGACTCAAACATGAAAAGTCTACATACCATAGACCCGGGAGGAATCATACATGAACGATTATAAGTTCGCGCCAAGCGAAGAGAAATTCGCCGATTTAATCTGGCGGCATGAATCCATCTGTTCCGGCGATTTGGTAGTATTGTGCGCCAAGGAATTCAATTGGAAAAAGTCTACAACTTATACGGTGCTAAAAAGGCTGTGTGCTAAAGGTATTTTTCAAAATGAAAATACCATCGTATCCTCCCTGATAAAAAAAGATGAGTTTTACATAAAGCAAAGCCGGCGTTTTGTAGAGGATACTTTCGGAGGCTCGCTGCCCAAATTCCTTACTGCCTTTATCGGCGGCAAAAAGCTCAGTAACCACCAGGCGGAAGAACTCAAAAAGCTTATTGACGAGAACAGGGGCTAATGCCTATGTGGTGCTATACGCTGTTTCCCAAAATTCTTAATATGAGCCTTACCGCGGGGATTGTGATCGTACTTGTTCTGCTTGCCCGTCTGCCGCTGAAAAAAGCGCCGAAAATATTTTCCTATGTGCTGTGGGCGGTTGTCTTATTCCAGCTTCTCTGTCCCATTTCATTTTCCTCGGACATTTCGCTATTGGGCCTCTTTAATTCTCCAACTGTAACCAACGACAGCATCACCTATATCCCCGCCGATATCGTTCACACGGCAAACCCTGTTCCAGAAGTCTTCAACTTCTCATGACTATTATACTTCAGAATCCATCTGCGCAATTAGCGAGTTGATTTAATACCGTACCTTTTACATATTTCCATGTAAGAGCCGCCACCAGCTAGATAATCTTTAACAGCTATAGTCTTTAATTCCAGTGAATAGGCAGTATTTCTAGATACATTAAGGAGGCCAGTTGGACCTAACGATTGATAAGTTTGTAGCCATTGTTTGGCTGCTCCATAGGAAACATCTTTCAAAGTGGCTAAATGATTAAGTGAATCTTCTCCACGAAGATATTTTTCAATAGTTGCTATCCTTTCTGGTCCTGATATCTTTGCTTTGTGGGACATAAAAAAGCTCCTCCTTGTATTAAACAGTTTTCCTTATTTAAACTGTCTACCACAAGGGGCGCATATCAGTTCCCTTGGAAGGCTTTTCCTGCGGTAAGGGAATAATGAAAGCCTACGTCTTCAACAGACGCAACATGTTTGCTCTAAGTACACAATGGAGATTAACCAAAACATATTGACTTGTAAATGACGTTACCTTAGCATACGTTCAAATCAAAATTTACAGTTCGATGACCCTTCGTGCCTTATCTTTAATTTTTTGATCATGTGTCACGAATTAGGGTTTGTAATTCCACAAGGGCGGATGTTCCTGACTTGGTGAGTTGAACCAGCTCAGCGCCATCGGCAGAGATATAATTTTCATCGCCCTGCAATTTATTCTCCGTAAGATGACCGTCTGTAATGATATAGGCTGTTTGATTATCATAGACGATTATCTGCCCGTTCGCTCCAATGAGTGCACAGATATTTTTATCAAAGGGAATCGAGCCTTGCCATTCGGTTTTCAGCGCAGGGTTATCTTTCATCAATTCAAGGTCGGCTGTGGTTTTAACCTTAACGAGTTGATTATCGACTACTTCTCCTATATACACTCTTCCTTTTCTAACCCCAATAATTCTATCGTTGGGATTATTAGAGATGACGAGACGCTTATCATTTTTTAAGGCTTCAACATATTGAATAGCCACAACTTGCTGGATAGTCCCCATTTTACTGTCAATATAAAGTGTTGAGAACCGATCAGAGGTGGCCATATTATTAATCAGCTCTCTTGGTTTGTTTAGGGTACTTACTTTTTTCATAACATCAATTTTCATGAGCTGTTGTGTCGAGCCATTCGTGACAGTTAAGTACATCAAATTAGTGGCGGTTGCGACAACAAATTTTTCTAGTCTTCCAGCTGCAGCAATCTCTTCACTGCCACTCGGTGGATCAAACGAATTTGAACGGTCTTCAGGAGCGCTATCTTCATCACTATTCGGAAGTTCCAGCGAATACAGTTCAGTAAGTTGTGGACTTCCATACCGCTTTTCATACCTTGGTTCTGCCGGAACCTTTTGGGTCACAATTTCCTCTTGGTTTGGGTCTTCTGTTTTACGCACAATTGAAGGGTTTGGTGCTATCGTCTGAGGGTGGTATACTTTGACGGTTGTCACCTCATTAGGGTTTTTCTTGGCATAAAAATAGAGTAAGATATTTCGATCCGGCAACCATTGATACGTTAAAACTCCCAGTGTCTTATCCGTGGTCGATGGCGATGTTTTTTCAAAAACAATCTTTTCTTTTTTTAAGTTGAAAATTTTAAGTGTACCCTTCTCCATATAAGCCAAGTAATCCTTGGCGTAAGAAACCTGAATATTAGTCAGCTCAGAACCGGGGATAGTCGCTTTAAGCTGGAGTGTGATCGGTGGTTCAATTTCCAGCGGGGTCAGTCCCATAACTTTTTGAACTTGGAGGTTCAAAAGCGAGTGCCCTCCAAATTGGAAAACAAGTGAAACTAATATCCAAATTAATAAGATACGCAGTTTCTTCTTCATGTCTAATAACTTCTCCTTTTGCAACGGTTATTACATGTACATTTAAGAGGTGGCTACAAGGATAATTCATTCGCAGACACTATTCTGGCATGACCACAAAAGCCGTCGGCAGGTAGCGTTCACCAGCCCAATTCCAAAGTTTATTAATTACTTTTCCGTTATAAAAGAGTTCTGTAGAAGAACCGCCATCCAGATTGGCCGCATTCACTGCATCATAATCCATGAAAAGGTTATAGAGGTCGCTCATTTTTGCACCCCAACTCCAGGTTGGTTGTCGACCATCGATTACGACCAGAATAATCGTGCCATCTGCTTTCTGTCCGATGGCCGTTCGAGGGGCAACTGACCAAACTGAGTCTTGAAATACGCCCTTTTTTCCGTCCTGGATTAATGTCGGCCAGAACGATACCGCTTCCTGAATGTTTTTCTTTTTAACGTCATCAGCTTTTATTTGTCCAACAATCAGTTTGCCTTCTTTATCGAGGGCCACAATGTCTGTAATCTTATTGCCAATATTGTTATGGACGATTTCTCCATTATGCACGGTTAACCCGTCAGGAAAAGCTCCGTTTCCTGCACCGTTCGGGTCATAAAATCCTCCGCCATTTATGCCAGCAATAGCCCCTGTGTCTTTAACGAAGTCACTTACCCGTTCACCTGTAACCTCCAATTCTTTTGTCACAGCCACTTTTATCCGTTTCGGATCCTTTATGAGCATTACTTTTCCTTTAAATGCCTTACCGTTAATATCTTCAATCGTGATACCAGCAGATGCATCTAATACAGTACGCCGGATTGGACTATTAGACGGCGCGGCTGCACTGTCATATTTGTTTACAATTTCGCTAATTTCTTCATCCGAGAGAAATGCCTTAACAACCTGTGGATGCCTCGATGTGAGAATAGAACCGACCGCCAAAGTTTTCGTTCCTTCGAACGGTCCCCAAAAAATAGTAAATGGAGCTAAGGCTACGGAGAAAACTAGATTGAAGATAAAAAAAGTGATAATCCTTTGCAAACGTATTTTTCGTATTTTCCTCATGTTGCCTCCATTGATATCACGTTAAAAAGACCCCCTCACCCTCTAAGGAGTAACCACAAAGGCTGTGGGAACATAGCGTTCTCCAAAAACGTTCGGAAGCTTATTTAGAACTTTGCCTTGATAGACCATTTCCGAGGAAGAACCGCCATCCAGATTGACTGCGTTCACTGCCTCATAATCCTCAAAAACCTGCCTAAGGTCACTTAAAGTCGCCCCTATACTCCAAGTAGGTTGGCGTCCGTCAATAACAACGAAAATGACAGTACCATCCGCCCTTTGACCGATACCAGTCCGAGGGGCAATTCCCCAGCCACCATCCCCTGAAATTACGGATTTGCCCTCTACAATAAGATTAGGCGCAAACGTAACCGCTTCACGAATCTGTCGCGCTTCCAATTGATTGGCCGTCATGTTGCCAAGGACCAGTTTTCCCAAGTCATCAAATCCAACAATATTGACTTCTTTTTCTCCCATATTATTGTGAACTTGTTTCCCGTCCTGCACCGTTAATCCATCTGGGAAAGCTCCGTTTCCTTTTCCATTCGGGTCATAAAAACCTCCGGCATTAATTCCAGCAATGCCTCCCATATTTTTGACGAGCTCGCTTACCCGCTCTCCCATAACTCCAATATCTTTAGTAACGGCTAATTTTACTCGGGTTGGGTCCTTGATCAACATCACTTTGCCCTTGAAATTTGGTCCTGCGATATCCTCGACCGTGATTCCCGAGCTTGTATCGACAATCCCCTTGGGGAGTCCAATTGTTTGTTCTCCACTAACCTCTTGAGTTAGTTTAGCGGTTTTACCTTCTTTTAAGGCGGGGCTTGCATCCGTTTGAGGGCTGGTGAAAGCCGCAAAAGCTATCAACCCTATGGCTACAACTCCCAGCAACGACCATTTAGCCGAAGATCGATTATCCTCTCTACTTTTAATCATGATTAGTCTCTTCTTGATTTGTGAATTTGAGCCACACAAACTTGCCAAGCTCGCCATTCGGGGAGCTAGAGAGTAGGTCTCTGCCAGCTTGACGAGTGTATAGGCATAGTTGTTGCATTGCTCAGTATCAATTCGCGCTGTCGCTAAAGCATCACACGATATCTCCTGGTCTTCCCGCATTCGGTAAAAAGCGTACCAAATTAGTGGATTAAACCAGTGCCCGATCATCAATACCTGGCATAACCAATTTATCCATAGGTCCTTACGTTTAAAGTGCATTAACTCATGTAAATATATATGGTTTACCTGTTCCAAGCTAAATGTTTGCTCAATCCCCATCGGTAATAGTAACCTGGGGTGGATCAAGCCTAATAATGATGGGCTGTTTACGTGCCTCGACTTAAGCAGAGGAATCTCCGTTTTTATCTTTAATTCTGCTTTAAGTTTATTGAACACAGCAAGTAATCCTTGGTCAGTCACCAAAGCATTTCCAATGTTTTTAGAAAACCGTTTGTTGACCAGGACTGTGAGAATCGTCAGGGTCAGAACCCCTAATAACCATATGTAAGACATTAGTCTATAAACAAACGGGGAAGCGCTCCAGGTCTTTGAATTTTCCTCACTTGAGGCCAGGTTTTCCGAGCTTACAACAGCTAGCTGAGAATTGCTATCCGTGACAGCTGTTGGGTCCCAAGCAGGTTGTAGATTTGCAACGTTTGCTGAGGATGATGGTGTGGTTCGGTCAATGATCGAGGCTATCATCTGCTCTAGGTGGGAAGAGTCGAGGTAATTATAAACACTTATCGGACTGTTTGGAGTCCAGGGCAACACTAAACCAATGATTAAAACAGACCATAGCAGATACTGAAAGCCAGCCCCGATTTTATGTCTAAGTACCGCTTTCACTCCGAGGAGAAAAATGATAAATATGCTTGCCCTGGCAGATGTAAGCAAAACCCAGTTAAAAAAGCCAAGATAATTATCCAGTAAAAAAGTAAGCATCTTTACTCCTTCCTTTCTTCAAGGAGCTGCTTTAATTCTTCAATGTCCTCCTGAGAGAGTTTTTCTTCTTGAAGAAAGGTAACAAGCATGGGCTTTAGCGCTCCTCCAAAAACTCGAGTAAGAAAGGATTTACTCTCTGCTTGGATACAATCTTGCTCTGTCACTAATGGATTGTAGATATAAACCCGGCCCTCTTCCTTAAAACCGAGTGCCCCTTTTTTCACAAGTCTCCCAATTAAAGTCTTAATCGTGTTTGGTTTCCAATCCGTCGATTGTTCTAAAGCCTTCACGATTTCATTTGCGGTACACGGCGCCGACTTCAACCAACAGATCTTCATAACTTCCCATTCTGCAGTGGATATATTGGGTGTATTTTTCAAAGTTGCAATCTCCCCTCAGCTTATGTTTACGTATGTAGTTAACGATATACTACAACTGTAAACGACTATTGTCAAGCTTATAACTAAAACAGAACCCATTCCCTAAGACAGAGAAAGAGTCCTGTCAATTTTATATTAATATTTGCCCGCTCTCCCAGGTAAATCTAATACCATTATATTATAATAGGTAATAAGTCTGAGAAAGCTCACAGGTTTTAGACTGTTGTATTCGGTCATTTTTGCAGCCATATTTATGGTAAAGGAATTATTATCAATAGTAGCATGACGAACCCCTAAAATTAAAAACGACCGAATTAACATCGGTCGTTTTATACTCACTATTTTATTCACTTTTTAGGAATTAAATTTATCTAAGGAATTTAGACGAATCCTTGTCGAGAGGAGGGATCTTTTCCGGAACCTAGCTTGGCTCCTGAGGAATAACCTGACCGGAGAAGTCGGATTTAGGGCTTAAATCCTTTGAACTGCAGGCTGCCAAGCTGAGGGAGGACAAGCCAATACCGACCAAACAAGTCAGTCTTATGAATTTTCTCCGGGTGATCTTGACGCCTTTTTGACTTTCTTTCATTTGTGTTTTATTCCCCTCCTCTACTTGCCTTGGCTCATTGCTTTTATCTGCCTTTGGCAGTCATCTTTTCCTGGATCCTCCCAAATGAAGGACCGTTCTTGCTCATCGCGAGTATTGCCTTCCATTGTTGGCTTGGGCTGGGGATATTCTTGATCAGACTTCTGGGGTTTAATCCCATCTCTCTGGCCATTTTCAGGGTTTCGTCGTTCAGTCTGCATTTCTTTTTTGCTTCAGCCCATTCTGCATCCTTTTTTATATTACTAGCCATGCGGTGTTCCTTTCTTCACACAATTTAAATTAGATTAACATCCAGATTAGTCACTATTTCGTTTTACAGCCCGATACTGCTGCTTGCTGCTGTTTGGCTTGTCAGGAACAGTCATCTCAATCAAGCCAAGTTCCAACGCGGGGCGCAAATAATTGTTGCTGAACGTTAGACGGTGCTTAAGTCCAAGCCGCTCCAAAAGCTCTTTTGCGGACAGCGTTTCGCTGCCTATGGCGGACATCAGGCACTCGACTTGATCGGTAACTTGCTCGCTGATTTCAGCGAGCAGGTGAATGATTGTATTTGTGACACTATATGGTGGAACATATGCCTTTTCGGGTGCCACGAGGGATACCGAAGCCGAAGGCTGAGGATATGCTCGCTGGTATCCCATGGACAACAGCTCATGTGACAAGCTAAAGGATCGAAGGACATTTTTCCTCCGCAGAGGACAAATGGTCCTTCTGGCCAGCGCCGAGCGTCGTAACCCCCATCCCATAGGGTCTCATCTTTACTCAAGTTAGAAAATAGGACCGATAATGAGGAAAGGAGTTTATCTTAAGATTTTCAAAATCGTGTCTTGACAAGCGGGGGCATTACAGAATAATCAATACCCCAAACCTGGTTAACATGCGTGATTGGAACATTCCTCAGTAAATATGTGTAGATAAGATCCGCCTTCTCTACAGAATGTTCTTTCTTTATCTCCTCGATTTCTGTTTTCTTTTTATCAAACACGGCGGGCATATTCTCAATAAACTCCACTTTCCATCGTCTAATAAGCTGTGGACTGACTCCATAGTTTGTGGCTATCTCATTCAGAGTACTTTCTTCTCGGAGAACCTCTAAAACGATCTTCGCTTTTTCTGTTGGGCTGTAGGTTTTTCTTTTCTTACTCATATGTTTATTATCTTATTTTTTCAGCTCCGTGTCCAACCCCCTGGGTACATTATAATTAACTGCCCTGGGTGGAGGTTTGCGGGTATTTTTGCAGCTACAAAATTTATCGTTGAACCAATTTTATCAAGTTTAGCATCATTATAAGTAATTTTCATAGCTCAGTCAGTTAAGTTAATGTTATATACCCAATTTCCCCTTTTAGCAATAATGATATTATCTATAACCATTTCTAAGGAAGATTTTTCAGGGTTTACTTCGATTCCCTTATACATAGTTACAAATGTATGTGTTTGATCTAAGATAAGTGAAAATGAAGACTTATCTAAAAGTTTTTCGTCCTTACAATGAAAAATAAAATATTTCAAGTAGTTAGTGGAATCCTCTTGAAAATAAGTATTAATAGCCATACTTATAGTATTAACATTATCACGATTTACAGACTCTATACTAATGGGCAAACCATTTAATTCAAATTTTTTGTTTAATTCAAGAGTTCCATTTGCAGGTATGTCTATTTTTATATCTTTGTATTCTGTCTTTTCAATTAATATTTCTGGTATTATAAGTGTAATTTCTCCAACATCAGTAATCCCCGTTAAATAAAATTCATTATTTTTTATTTTAGAATAATCTAACTTATTTCCGTTTTTATCCAAAGCAATTACGGGATTTTCAGTAGAGCCATATTGAATTATTTTGCTACCGCTATTATCTGGCTTTTCAATCAAAGAAATCCTTATATTACTATTATCTCTTGTTATTATTGCGGAAATTTCAACATCGCTACTAGAAGTAGTTAACCCCAATTCTTGTATATCTGTAAAATTAGAAGACTTTTTCATTTCAATTTTTAGTTCTTCCAAATCTTTTTTTAGAGTAATTTTTGGTTTTAATGAAATTTTTTTATTATCAGATGATAAATATGCTTGCCATCCTTCTCCAGAGGATGATATTAATGCAGAAGTAAATTTATAAGATTTACTCTCAGAATCTATTACATTAAAATCTGATAAACTTGGCATTTTTCCATTCCCTTTCAAGTAAACACTAAAACCGCTTTCATCTAATTTAGCACCAGTAATTTGAATAGATTCATTGCCAACATTCCAAGACAATATATTCGATAAAACAAAAGAGTCAGACGATGATTCTTTTTGAATAATTCCTATCCCCGGCGCATAATAAAACAGTAATTTAACCTGTTCAACTAAGCTTGAACTAAACACTGGAGAAATCATTATTAGTAGTATAGATACTGAAATAGCAGGTATATATCGTATTCGTATATTAAATTTTTGTTTCCTTGAATTTATACCAGTTTTCTCAAAAGTTTTCTTCTTTATTTTTTTTGTTATACTTCCTCTATTAAATATGGAATCCGATTTAATATCAAAATCAAGATTCACATTTATATTGAGTTGGTCTAACTTCTCTAAGGATTCAAATATATATTGATCGTCAATTTTTGTCATTCTTTTCCCACCTTTCAAACTTTTCGTTTAATATCGTTCTACATCTATGCAGTCTTACATAAACATTATTTTTACTTAAATTGAATATTCTCGAAATTTCAATGATTTTTTGATAGTAAAAGTATCTTGAAATAAATATTTTTTTATCAAGATCCGACAATTCATTTGCTAAATTCAAAATCTTTTCAATGTATTCTCCGGCAATTACTTTATCCTCCAAATTCTCTGCTGGTAAATCATTATACTCCTTTGAAGAAATTATTTTTATTACCTTTGTATTTTTTCTTTTTAAATCTAAAGCTTTATATCGGGAGATAGTGTATAACCATGTGTTAAAATTAGCTCGTTCTTTGTCAAACTTATATTTTCCCATCCATAATTCAGAAAATAAATCGCTGAGTGTATCTTCAACATCCTCCTTTGTAGCGCAATTTCCAGCAATTCTTTTAATTAGAGCAAACATCTTACTGGAATATTTATTAATTAAATACTCCAAGGCTTGTTGGTTCCTATCAAGCAATAAACTGTATACATTTTCGTCGTTTATATTCAATTCCGATGTTTCCCTCCATATTTCCAATTCTTCTATTGTTTTTAGCTCTATATTAAACTATACGTAATCATTTATCATTATCTTACAATAATATTTTAAAAATTTTACAAAATTTGTTTATAATGTACCCCTTTAATCATTCTGATTAAAGAGTATCAGTTGTTTTATTAACTCGACAAGGTGACCGAATGTGCCGTTATGCTGTCCCCGGATGTTTGCGGAATCAGTGTCCAGATGCAGCCGAAATCTGATCTTTTTCTTGCCAATTACCGTGAGCTCACTTTAACAAACACCACAAAAAGCATCCTCAGTATTAATAGCATATTCGAGGGCGGTGTCTCTTGGCAATGCTGTTGTAAGCTTTTGACGGTCAGCCTTTTTTCTTACAGACCTTGTTATCAACGGGAATATTAACTGTATTATCACTCTAAACTTTTAAGCTTAAATTCACCATTTCCCTGACTACTTTTTTCTATATCATTTAAACGGCACAGGCTCACCACCTAACTTACTACTTATACGTTGTTATACCGTTCAAGTTGTAAAAATTCAAGATAACACTCAGCTCAGACAATTCTATGTGGAAAAGGAGAGCTCCTTGCGCGGCTCCCTGAGGATCTGCTGCAATTTCACATCGGTAACTGCTTGCTGGAATTTAGGAGTTTTTTGATTTGTTCCATATCTATAACCATTCCTTTCGCTTCGCTCAAGGCACAAAACGGCATGAAACCGTTGCCTTTGAGCTTATTTTATTTTAAAACTGTATTATTGAGAATTACAGGCAACTACAAATCACGGGGAGGT
>Ga0209639_1001685_pt1 | contig 20436 bp, 12 predicted proteins | sample EPASupsiteHSE605_FD_187268 | JGI IMG/M metagenome (GOLD analysis project Ga0209639, IMG submission 187268) | Bioremediated contaminated groundwater from EPA Superfund site, New Mexico - Sample HSE6-05 (SPAdes) (version 2) | ecosystem: Environmental > Aquatic > Deep subsurface > Groundwater >...
GGCGGGCACAGCATCATGGCCGTGCGCCTTGTTGCCATGATTGAAAAAGAGTTGCGCGTCCATATTGCCGTCAACGAGCTGATGGCCCATTCCAGCATTGCACGGCTGGCAGAGCTTGTTGAGGGCAAAACTGGCACCCGCACTAGCCCCATCATCAAGCTTTGCCATAGTGAAGATGGAAAAAATCTTTTCCTGTTTCATCCAGTGGGCGGCAGCGTATTTTGCTACAGCGATCTGGCCCGGCTGCTGGATGGGCGCTATACCCTCTATGCTGTGGAGCCTGCTGGCTTTCAGGCTGAAAAAACTGTTCTGAATACGGAGCTGCACAGTGTTCAGGATTTGGCCGCGATTTATCTGGATGAAATTTGCAAGGTAGCCACGGAGAACATCGTTTTTGGCGGCTGGAGTTTCGGCGGCCTTCTGGCCTATGAGGCGGCCTGCCTGTTTGCCGCGCGCGGGGGCGACCCTGGCCCGGTTCTGATTTTGGACACTGCGCTGGACAATACCAGGGCCAGGCAGCTTGCAGCCAAGGACGATGTGGAACTGTTAAAAAACCAGCTCCATGAAGCTCTGACCTTTGATGTGGAAAAGCTGCGGGCCATGAACAGGGCTGAAAGAATGACGTACCTGGTGGAATGCGGTGAAAAATCAGGGCTGTTGCCGCCCAGTTTCAGCCCCGTGCAGATGGAAAATCTGTTGCAAACCTACAGGCTCAACGCCATTGCCGCAGCACGTTATGACAACCCAACGCCATCTGACCTGCGCATTCTGTATATCCGCGCTCTGGATTTTGCCAGTAATCCTTACATTGATTTTAACGACCAGTATCAGGGCTGGAGCCGCTTTTTGCCTGAGAAAAATATCACCCTCCGCTGGGCGGCGGGCACGCACCAAAGCATGCTCTTACCCGGCCTTGCTGATGGCGTGGCAGAGCATATTTGCGACTTTTTTGGATAGCAGGCTGAAGATGCGCAGGAGGAAGAAGACGGGTGCGGAATGTCGATGGGGTGAGGTCAACATCAGCATAGCGCAGGTTGGCACACGCATAGCGGTGCTATTCTATAGATATGACTGGAAGGGAGTTTTCTACATACAAAAAAAGGGTCATCCAGATTATGGATAACCCCTTTCATATTTGGTGGGCAGTACAGGACTTGAACCTGTGGCCCCCGCCTTGTAAGGGCATGGGTGAATGATTAATATTATGAAATAATTAACTTTATTTTATAGCGCACATGACTTTTTGAGCACTTTTGCCCCATTTCATGTGCCCACTTCATGTGCCCAAAGTCTGGGGCACACAATCCCACCTCAAGCCCGGTTCTGGGCAGTTAATCCGAGCTACCTTTGAAATACACTCTCCCGATGGTATAGCATAAAGACTGCTTGCCTCGCTGAGAATGGTCCGACGTTCTTTCCAACCAGCGAATAGCCACAGAGGGCTTCTAAGTCTCTATGTGATACCTTGGTTGAAATAAGAACTGTCCCATTATCCTCAAACGAAATTAGCCCCTTATCAAAGAGATGATCAAAGTCAGGCGTAAGAAGCAATCCATTGTTGCCATCAAGGCGCTCTGCATTGCTGCTGTCACGCCAAGGCTTGATATGGCTAGCCCGCAGCAGGTGAGCATTTGTGATGCCGGTGAAGCGGCAGCAGTGTTCTATGCCCTCTAGTCTCTCACGAAATTTGCCTTGCCCGCGGCGCGACATGATCAGGGCTTGCTTCTCAGTCGGTTTAAGTTCGGTGCTAGAGTTAATAACCTCAGTCATTCTGTCTTCCATCTCGGCACGGATCTGGTCGGCTATTGTAGGGTCTTGTGGCTGTGTAGCGGCGAGGCTTATGATGTCTTCGGCAAAATTCCGCATTGGGGCCAACAATGCCGTTGCCAGTACATCAGAAATGCCTGTGAGATACACTCCTTGCAGACCACGGCCATTCGTTTGAAGGGGAGCATATTTGTGGGGTAGCAAAGGAGCTATCGTTTCCATCATATCAGCCGGGCGGAATGGCGTAGGAATTTTGTGCCATGCTACTTTTACCAGCCACCCATCGTTATCCCAATCTTTCCCTGCCTCGCCGAACTCTACCGGCTTGCGTGTAGACAGAGCTGCGTGTGTGGCAACGCCAAGGTGTTGAATCTTTGTCTTGTAGAAGGAAAAAATGATATCTCCGACCTCAACGGCCGCCATGGTGTCATAGAAGTAGTTCTTGGCGCCGTTCTTTTTGCGTTTAGGCGACCAGAGGTAGCCGCCTGCTATTTCATATTCCGAGCTTTTATTCTGATTCACCCACCAAAAAGCCATGGTTATCTCTCTTTGCTAGCGCAGTTGTTGCAAACTTTGATCACCACAGTCCAGAGGCAACACACGGTTGCTTAACGAACTTGTTCTCGTTGTCTTGAAGCTTCTCAATGCGCTTGGCTCGGGTGCACTCCCATGCGTCCACCGGATACTGACGATCCCAGGCACCCATGAGTTGTTCCTGCTGTTTGCTCATGTGATAGCGCGGCCCGTAGGCGTCTGCCATGTAGAAATATGTGCGGGCGATCTGACCACGGGCACGCGCTGGGGGCTCGGCTTTGCGGTCTGCGATCTTCATTTCGCATGTGCCAAACGTGGACGGCTCCCCAGCAAGCATCTGGTAGTTGAAATTGGACCGCATGGCGTTGACCGCGCCGATGGCCGGATACAGATTGTACATATCGGCCTGCATCATTCTGTACTCTGGGTTGGCCTTCTCAGCACACTTGCGCCCGCGAAACTCTTTGCCCCGGTTGTCGACGCATTCGGGAGAGCCATCGCGCCATTCAGGGAAAGTTTGGCCGAAGTTTTCGGCTGGTAAGGCGTGCTCCCATTCGATGCGGTCAGCGCGTTTTTCGTGCTTGGGCGTGGTGAAGCCTTCCGGCAGGGTCACGTTACCCTGGGCGTCGTATGTCGCACCACAATAGAATGTAATGCGGTGGTCTGCGTAGACCTGTGACAGCATCTTTTTTGAGCGCGAGAAACTGTCGTTTGTGGTGTTACCTGCGGCAAAGGCCAGAGCAGGGAGCAGCAGGGCGGCCAGGAGAAAAGAAAGCAGGAATTTGCGCATTACTCACCGTCCTGACGTGCCGCGCATTCAAAGGTTATGGCAGCCGTTGCGCCGTCAGGCGTCGGCTGGGTTTCTATGGTCAGGATGTTTGCGCGCTTACTCTTTTGGGCGCAGAAATCATTTGCGATCTTGATCGCATCCCGTTTGGCATCCATCTGCGCGCCATTCAAAAGGGCCTGTGTTCTCTCAATGTCTACGGTGTACACGTTAGGCCGGATCTCTAAAGGAGCACCAACTTTTGTGCCGCAGCCCGAAAGCGCCCACGCGCAGCAGACCAACAGAATAAGGTTTCTCATCCTCTCCCCCAAGCTTTTTGGGTTTATCTATCAACCGCTATGCGTTGGCGCAAGGGGAGGCGATGAGTCGCACTCAGCGTGAGTCCTACGACTTGTTGTCGTTGGTGTGTGCGTCTGAGTCCGCACGGCATTTGCACGACGGGCTGAGGGTGCCGTCACGGCACACAACGCGACCATTACTGCACTGCCCAGACATGCCGCCGTGATGGGAGCAACAGCCACGGGCAGCCTCAAGGATACCGGGCAAGTCGTCGGGCTGGGAAGTGGTGGCACACTGGTCGGAGATGATGGGCTGGGCGGCGGCAAGATCGTCGGCAAAGGCCGGGGCCGCGAGGAGAAGGAAGAGGAGAGCGGTGGCGAAAGTTTTCATAAAACCTCCTATGCTTAGTGCGTAGCGCGCGGGAAATAGCGTGTCAAAAATAATAGTGAACAGCTTGGTAGAGTTGTCACAAAAAAATGGATAAGTATGTATAAAACAAGGGAGGGCTAGATGAATAAGTTAGAAAGCAATATCAGGCAATTTGTAGATGATTTTTTTGAATATCTGATTGAGAAAAAGCAGTGTGAAAAATTCACATCAGACACTTACCACCACTGTATTAAATCTGTTGACTTCGGAGATGATTTTTCTTTGCGTTTTCTATCCGGGTGGGGCGGGAAAAATTTTTATCTCACTATCTTTAATAAGAATAAATATTTACTTGAACTTTTTTTGTGCAGAATTTTATTCAACGATGATGGAACAATTACTTGGTATCTTGACACTCCTTCAAGAAAGGAAAATGTGAAGACTTACAAAAGTGAAAATATCCCTTTGCTTGAAATACCGAGAGAAATAATTGAAGCCGTAAGGAGTCAGCAAAAAGAATTACACCCTGGGAGAAGATTTTACAGGGTTAATAAGGGTTATTTGATTGCACAACATGCTAAAAATATAAAGACTTTTGAGAGATTAGAAGCCGTTATTTTTGCTGTAATTGGCAAAAATACTACAAGTCTAGATGTTGAAGGTTCTGTGCTTGAGGGGATAGCAAAAGAAATTACTACGAGTAAGAGGAGCCGCACTAGAAGGTTTATTGAACCTGTCAAAGCAAGGGATGGCTATAAATGTCAGGCTTGTGGGTTTAGTCTTTCCGTGAATGGCAGTCATATTTTACAAGTGCACCATTTAAATCCCCTTATTGAAGAAGTAAAAACAACTATGAATGACCTTATAAGCTTATGCCCAACTTGTCATTTCATTGCTCATAAAAGGACACCTCCGTATACACTCGACGAACTATCTGAAATAATAAATAATCATAAATAAGATTTGTGTTTATAATCGACCGGGGGGCAAGCCGGTTGGGCTTTTTTTTCTTATTTTTGCGCTTGGTTGAGCCGGAATTTATGGAGTGATAGGCCAGAGAAAAGGGAGGGATTTATGAAAAAATTGCTTTTAGCCCTGATTGCATTTTCTCTGGCCTTTGCCCCGTGCCTGATTGCCACCGATGCCAGCGCCAAGGGATCAACAAGCGTTAAGGGCTATACCAAAAAATCCGGCACATATGTGACCTCGCACAAGCGCACGGCCCCGAATAAGACCAAGAGCGACAACTATTCGACCAAGGGGAACACAAACCCCTATACGGGCAAGGCCGGGACAAAAGACCCGTCCAAGTCAAAGAAGTAGCCATTGGGCCGCTCAGAAATGGGCGGCTTTTTCTATTCCACCTTCTTGAACTTCCGACCCTCAACCCGCACGCGCCCGGCGGCCACAAGTTGCTGAATGGTGCGCGGCATGTGCCCCATGGGTAGCAAGGTATACGACTGGGTCAAAGAGGGTTGGCATACAGAAAGGATAAGGAGGGCGGGGGAAAAGAAAAGGCCGGGGTCTTCAGCTTTGATTCATAAAGACTTGCGTTCATCGGCACTCGTTGCTATTTGAATGGTGTGCTCACTGCGAAATTGGACGTTTTTTTTAGGAGGTGGCAGAGTTGAGTAATCACGATGGGTCAAAAAATGACGAAATTGATACTCCTTTGGCAGTCCTTGCCACCGGTCATGCCGTAGGAACTACTGAAGATTTCACGCTCCTGACTTTTGTGCAGGGCATACCCTCATGGGAAGGTATTGATGGAGAAGAAATCGTAACTAAATTTAAACCCGTAGCCAACATAGCGATATCAAACAAACTTGCTATTTCACTGGCTAAAAAGATACTATCTTCGCTTAAGGCAGATTCCTAAAATGGCCGTTTTACAATTCTCTGGAGAGCGAGAAGCCATCTCATATGACGGAATTGATGGCGGAGATTCAGGGGGTGGAAATATGGAAGCACGAATAGCACGCCTTGAAAGTGACATGTCTCATGTGAAGTCTGATATTTCGGAAATTAAAGCAGACTTCAGGGAATTCAGAAAGGATGCAAGAACAGACTTCCGTCTGACATTTGGAGCCTTGATAGCTGTTGCCTTAGGCCTAGCTGGTCTAATGGCTAAGGGATTCGGCTGGATAGGGTAATCTAATCATAATCTTTGTTCTTGGGGCCGCCCTGTGCGGCCCTTTTTTCAACCCACCTGCCCCCGCCATCGGGGGCTTTTCTTTTCCCCTATTCCGTCGCTGGGTTGAGCCGATATTTGAGAATTGGTATGCATGAAAATCGAGTAGGGTAGAGCGTGAGGCGTTTGCCTCACAGTTGGGAGAAGGCTGAAACATTTGGCTTAGTGTACATAATCAATCTGGGGGAAATATGCAGAAGGTCGTTTTTTTCACGATCACCATTGCCTTTATTCTTTGTGCTGGCTGTGCCCCTCAAAAACCAATGACGCCAGAAGAAATCGCCGCAGAGCGAACCCGGCAAATGGCGATGATTACCCGTAGCTATCCTGATAAAAAGCCAGAAGAGGTCCTGCTTGCCTCGGCCAGGATATTCAGTCTTGCCGATGATGATTATACCGTGAGCCATTCACCGACGGCTATCCAAGCTCAACGGAATTGGATGATTTATCTTGTGATTTCCGCAGCAATGGGGACTGACACCTGGATCGTTGAAGTCACACCAGACGGGGATGGAACAAAGGTTATGGCGAGACACTCAGGCCAGGCCTCAAGTGTTACAGCAATGGCGGTGCCCACATCGAACGGTGGGATGTCCACGACAGCCGTCACCTCTCCAGCAATGCAAAATATGACGACACGCCCAGCTATCTATCAGCTATTCTTCGCTCGACTTGATAATTTATTAGGAAAGCGTTCAGACTGGGTGACTTGTAAAGACGCAAATGCCCAATTCACAGATGGGTTTCTTGATCCGCTCTGTACGGTGGCGAATGACAGAACCCCTGATGGGAAATCCTCTGCCCAGCGCCGTGAAATTGAAGAAAGGAATAAGCCAACGAGTGGTGTTTCAATTGGTGGGTAACTTTACCTAAAGTAGACCAGTTATTGGGTCGAGGAATCATCACAAAAATAATATTAATTTGGGGGGATGCATGATTAACTACTTTGATGATGAGGATAAAAGGCATTGGCCATGGAGAGCTGTCCAAATATGGCAGATATTGGTCTCCAAGGCCGTTAATAAACAACTCATGACCTATGGCGAGCTTGCAAATATCCTTGGGTTTGATGGGGCTACTGTTCTCGCACATCCATTGGGCCATATTGCTGTTTATTGTGAAGAAAATGACCTTCCACCGTTAACATCACTTGTTATCAACCAAGGTGGAAAGCCTGGGGACGGGTTTCCCGAAAATGGGAAATATTCTTCTCCTGATGAAGCAAGGTTTAAAGTATTCACTGTAAAATGGTATAAAATTGTCCCGCCAACGGCTGAAGAATTTGCAGAGCTTGGAAGCGGGTTCGAAAGAAATTGATTAAAAACAGTTGATGGAGGATTGGCGCTATACTTTTAGCCAGGATAGAACGGCCAGCCATGGATAAGGCTGGAGGACCCCAGCCTTATCCAGTTAAAGAAGACCTATACAATCGGGAGTCGCAAAAAATTCCTCGTCAGTTCCATGCCTCCTGCAGCCTCGCCTTTTCCCGCAGGTTCTTTGGCGTGGGCCTGTTCTCACGCCTGCGCGCTTTTACCCTGCGGATCACATCCTTGGGGGCAATGAGCATGCTGGGCTTCCTTTCTTCCTGCATGCGGGCATTCCAATCCTTAAGCTCCTTGAGCATTTCTTTCCTACCCGTCGGGTCCCCTGTATCAAAGGTCTTCAACCCCAATGCCGTAAGCTCATCAAGCTTGTCGTCGCGCACCTGTTTTGAGTGCTGCGAGGCAGCATAGGCGTCATAGCTCTTTGTGCTGCTGACAGGCTGGAAGCCCAGCATCTTGCCTATAGCCTCGCTTGACGAGAGCTTGCGCGCGCCAGGTGTGCCAGAGTCATTTATTGGCCGTCCCGACATGGTTGTTTGCCCCTGGGTGTAAAGCCGCCAAGCCTGCATGCCACTCTTGAAAGCAACAGGCATAGCCTCCTCGATCATCCTCCAGGAATTTCCCTTGCTGTGGGCCTCAATCATCTTGGAGGGCTTTTCAATCAGCAAATCGTAAGGGATGCCGATTATGTCCCCAATGCTCTGGGTAAGCACATCCTTAGGCGTTTTGCCCTTGGCAAGACCGTTTGTGATTGGAGTTTCCATCTTGAGTGATCCGCCAATGTTCACCCCAGCCATAGCTGGCGTGCCGTAGCAAACCACATCACGCAGCAAGTTGTTCTTGGGCAGCCAGGAGCGCAACTTCTCAGTCCAATCGTCATCGTCTCCTGTGGCAGCCTGACATAGGGCCATAATCGTTGCGTAGAATGGCAGGGCAGTAACGCCGCCAAGGGCCATTGTGGCCCCAATGCTCTTCGCCACAAATGCAGCCCCTTCTTTGCCCTGCGTCCCCAAGGCCCAAGACCACATGGCAATCATATTGTGCGTGAACGTGCGGAACGTATAGAGCGAAGCCATTGAGCGCCCAGCGGTGTTGCTGCGCATGAACTCTGGCAGGTTGGACTTGCCGTAGACGAAGTGAGCGTCGCGCACCACATCCGTGGCAAATTCTTTCGCCTGGTCATAATTCGCCTGTTCGCCCCTGACTCCATACTTCTCTTTTGCCTGCTGCTTGAGCTTGCCGCTACGTGCAGCGCGGAAGGCGGCTAGGGCCAGGCTGGCACGGTTGAATCGTTCCACCTCGCTCATGGGCAGGCCCAATACCTTAGTGAACTTGTTCCAGAGCGTAGCGCCTGTGAATCCCTGAAGGTGGCCGCGCACTTCTTCCATGAACGCATCGGTGATCACGCTCTCGCCGTAAAGCTCATGCACCAGCTTTGCTTCTTCGTCCGAAAGACCTTTACCCTTGCTGCCTGTCACCCGGTCAATGATTGCTTTTTGCGCGCCATCGAGCCAGAGGCGGCCGCCGCCGGTTACATCCATCTGCAAGCGCGGAACACCCACCACGAGGTTCTGAGTGGCGTTCACAAACGCCGTTTTGATCGAGCCGCCAAGATACCATGCAAAGGCAACAGATTTGATATTCCCGGTGATCCTGTCCACACGGTCAGAGTTGCGCAGCATGTCTTTCACATACTGGGCTGTGTACTTCCAAAGATTCGGCGTGCGCCGCGCATCAATGCCCGACAACGCCTCGCTGAAATCCTTCGCGGCCTCCATCTTTGTCAGCCAGCCATTCAGACCAGACTTGTAGTCATAAAGTACCCGCGTAATGTCCTCACGCTCAAAGCCAGGCACTCCCTTTCGCTGGATGCCATGCGCGCCCCAGCCCCGCGCCTTGAGCACGTCGGCTACACCGGACGTGAGCAGTTCATTAATTTCAGCGGCCTTATCCTTGTCAGCAATTTTTGATGTTGCCGCGCGGATGATTTGTTCCATGGCTTCCGAGTCTATCGGTGCGCCAAGAATTTCATCCGGTAGGCGGTCATTCTTTCCATCCATCCAGGCCGCGTCTGGGTAGTTTTTCTTCTGCTCGGCGGCAATTTGCGCGGCCTTCCTTTTGGCGAGAGTTTCGTTTGCAGCGTCGAAGTGTTGCCTGAACACGACATCCTTCCCCACTTTGGCTTGTATGAAATAGCTTCCGTAGCGATGGTGGGGGAAGTAGTTCGGCACATGACCAATGCTTTGCCGGAACTCCCTGATCGCGTCATCGCTCATTTCAGACATACCAGCCATGCGGTTATGGGCCCGCACCAAGTCCTCATCAAGGCTCTTGCGGATTTCGAGCATGGCGTCCTTGGCAGGCTTTGTGCCTTCCAGGCCGTCGAGCCACTTCTTGTACTCCCTGTAAAACTCTGGGTTCACAGAAATGAGTTCTCGCCCGTTGGCCAGAGTTTCCTTGGTGACAAACTTGTCTACGCCGGAAGCGTCAATCTGCCATGCGTCGCGGCCCTCATTCTCCCAAAGCAGCTTTTTCAGACTGTCCATGTCGGCAGGCTTGAGCCTGTCCTTGCCGAAAATACTCGGGACAGATTCAAGGCTCTGCTTGAGAGCAGATGACCGTTCATCCATGCGTTGTAACTGCCGTTCATAGACTTTGGCAAAAGCTGGCGCTTTTTTGGCAATCCAGTGCGGCAGGTTGAATACACTTTGCACGAGGCTGAGGTCATCTTTCCTGAACATATGGTGGATCTCAGGAGCGTCAGCAATCTTTGCGGCACTGGCTCCCCCCAGATTAAGAATGTCCTGCACGGAAAGAGAGGCCAAAGGCTTGGTGTCAGCAGATACAGCAGGCTTGACTACATCCTTCTCAGTGAGTATTTTTACTCCACGAGGGTCGGACGGAAGAACGAAGGCCCCGGGCAATTGTAGCCCGGACATGCGTCGGCTTCCTCCGGCCTCTTGTATTTCCCGCAACCAAGCGGGAATTTTTGTTTTGTCCGCGTAGATCCTCCTGCCAGCCTGAATTTCGTTTTTGACCCATCCAAAGCCGCCAGACCTTCCATGCACACTTGCAATTTCGTTGATGCTGATGCTCCCTCTTTGCACGTTGAAATGCACAGCTGCAACGACAGGCATCCCCTCATGCACGCTTTCCACCAAGGAAACCAGACTGTCAGCCTGAGTCGCTGACCGAAATACCATGACCGGTTCTGCAAGCAGGGCGGGCAGGCGGCGCACAAGGTCATCTGGCAATCCATGCTTTCCACCGATTCCAATTTTCTTGAGGACGGCCTGTGTCATGGTCATATTGAGCGCGGGCGCTCCCAACTTGCGGAGAACGTCAGGCGTATGCCCCACAGTAAGTATAGCGCGTGGATTGGCTTCTCCTGAGGCTATACCGTCAAGCTGTGAGTTCCATGCCTCAATATCGTTCTGGATCTGTTCGCCCTGGTCGGATTTCGACGCATAGGCAAGATCGTCTACGTCTTTCCGCAACTCAGAGTTCTGTCCATCAATCACATGACGGCCCAGTGCGGAGAGCATGGCGTCGATATTGTCCAGCTTCATAGACCCATCACGTCCAGAAACGGCGCGAACGAGGCTGTTCCATGCGCGGCCAAGGGCGGCAACAACCCTACGCCAAAGATTACCCTCGGCGCGTTCCAGTAGTCCCTGCCCCTTCTTTTCAGCCAGGGCCGCAATCACTTCTTCCATTACCGTTTGCCGATCCTGCAAGCTCCTTGTTGGGGACAAGCCGTATCTGCTGGCAATGTCCTTCACCATGGCATTCTTCATGCCGCCAGCACCAAGCCAAAGCTGATTGAGAACACGCTTCCTGGCGTCAGCCGGAAGCAGCCCGCGCAGGCCATGGTGCACAATCTGTTCATGGGCCCACACCTCAGCCGCGCGCGTTGGATCACTGAGGTTGTCGGCCACCATCCAGACCACGCCAGAACGCGGGTCAAAAACGCCCTCGACGCTGTTTTTAGCGTCCGAATAACGCTCCCTGATCGAATATGGCAGTTCGTCAAAACTTTGCACGATACGCGACGTGGCCGCATTTTTTGCCACCTTCCCGATCTTGTCAGCAACGGCCTGCACATCTTCGAGACGCATGCCCTTTTTCCCATCAACGGGGGGAAGGTATTCGCCAGGATTCACCCTTGAGGCCATAAGATCATTGTCGCTGTCAGCTTCATTGCTGATCACGCTGGCATCCTTGGATGCAGACAGACCAAGCTCGTCATCGAGCTCCTGGCTTCTGGTTATGGCCGCATCCAGTTCTTCTTGCCTGTCGAAAGACTTGTTGTTTGCAAGCCACTTCGTTGCCCCATCAAGCCTGCGGTTTGTTTTGGCAATGGCCTCTTCGGTTGCCGCAATCCTGCTGGCGCTGTTCTCTGGCGAGGCTCCCTTGACGATGCGCGTCACGGCTCCTTCGGATGATGTTGTGTCGCCGGTGCTGAACGATGATTCTCCAGACAGGGAAAATCCGTAGCCCGTTGCCTTACGCCACATGGTAATATCGAAGCCGCCAGCCTTACCGATGACTGCGCCGCTGGGGATACTCTTGTCAGACACAATGCTGATGATAGCTGCAGCTGCATCTGTGGCTTTCGTGTATCTCTCCCCGCGCAGGGTAAGCGCGAAGTTCTTCCCGGTCAGCGTTGCTGCCAGGGCAGAGTCCTTCTTTTCTGCATCAAGCGCGCTTGTTAGGGCGGTGAGACGTGATTTGGCTTCGGCTACCTCACGCCCTTTGGCCCACTGGTTGCGATCAAATTCACGCTTCAGCACGCTCAATCTGGAAATGGTGTTGTCCAGACCGACCTTTTCAAGAATGCGTTTGTCGCCAGTGGCAGCGGCCTTGGCCTCCGCTGCGGAAAGCTCGGTAACGCTGATGTCGTCCATATCGCGCTCGGTAACGCCATTCCGCATGGAGGTGGACACAAAGCGCGCTTTCGATTCCAGAAGCTGCCACATGTAGGCATCAAAGCTGTTTTCGGTCACATAGGTGAATATCTGCACCTCGCTGTTCTTGTTGCCCTGGCGCAGAATTCGCCCTTCACGCTGTTCAACAGCTGAGGGTTTCCAGGGGGCGTCAAGATGGTGCAGAGCCACGAGCCGTTCCTGCACGTTAGTTCCCTCACCCATTTTGGCGGTCGAACCGAGAAGCACACGCACCTTTCCAGCGCGCACGTATTTGAAAAGCTGGGCCTTTGCCTTGTCGCCGTTGAAGTCATGGATAAAGGCAATTTCGTCTGCTGGAACACCCATGTCGACGAGGTTGTTCTTGATCTCGTCGTACACGCTGAATGACCCGCGAGATGCGGCAGCCAGCAAATCATCAGGACTTGCCTCAGGCTTGGCGGCTTCGCCGTCCTGATCTTGGTTTTCTGCCTCCTTCGGGCCTTTGGCCCTCTGCTTTGATGGCACAGAGAGGTCGCAGAAAACCATCTGGGCGAGTCTGTCCTTCGATGTGGATTTCCAGATGTCGTAGATGTTGTCAGTCGCGCGCGCTACCTTGCCATTGGGGTCAGCAGGGAGCGTGTCGTCAATCAGGCGCATGTCCAGGGCAGCAAGACGCCCCTCGCTTGTGACCTTGAGCATGTTGTCTTTGCGCGGGTCAACAGAACCGCCGCGAATCCTTTCAGCCCTGGCCACAAGTTCATCGACATAATTCGTGAGGGATTCTGACGGCTTTACAGACACAACTTCAGGCTTGCCGCCCTTGAGGTCAGGAAGCGGCAGGTCGAGGTCTTCCTTGGTCTTCACGTCGGCAAAGCTGCGGAACATGGTCAAAAGTTCCGGCACGTTTGTGAAACGCGAGAAGCGGGTATTTTCGCGGAAGTTCCGGCCATCCGGCGATATTTCCATGCCGGTGACAGTGCGGCCAAACTGGCGCGCCCAAGAATCAAACATTTCAAGGCCGGATTCGCGCAGCAGATGCGGAGCTACATACCTGGTCATGGTGTACATTTCGGCCACGGTATTGGAGATTGGCGTGCCGGTGGCAAACACAAGGCTCCTGCCAGGGTGCAGTTCGTCGAGGTACTGCGTCTTCAGAAGCATGTCCTCAGCGCGCTGGGAATGACTATTGGGCAGACCGGCAATGCGCTGCATCCGAGTGACGTAGCTTAGGTTCTTGAAGTTGTGGCCTTCGTCAACAAACATGAAGTCTACGCCAAGCTCTTCAAAGTTGACCTGGTTATCCTTGGCATTTTTGCCGTCTTCCAGAAGTGCGCGAAGCTTTTCTTCCAGGCGCATTTTCTGTTTTTCAAGCTGTTTAACAAGTCGGTTTTCAGAACGCCCGCGCCCAGCCTTCTTTTCTTCGTTCTCGGCGCGCAGGGCAGATTCATACTGCTCAATCTGGTCGCGGATGTACTTCTCTTTCCGTTCAACAGAAATGGGAATGCGGCCATAGGATGAATGGGTCATGACCACGGCATCCCAGTTGCCAGTGGCAATGCGGCTCACAAACTTGCGGCGCTTCTCCTTTTGCAGGTCAGCCTTGGATGCAACGAGGATATTGGCAGCAGGGTAGGCCTGCAAAAACTCGCGCGACCACTGCTCAAGCATGTGGTTGGGAACGACGTAAAGCGGCTTGTTGATCATCCCAAGGCGCTTCATTTCCATGCCAGCGGCAATCATTTCATACGTTTTGCCAGCACCCACCGCGTGGGCTACCAGCGTATTGCCCTTCTGGATAATCCTCCACACGGCGCTTTTCTGGTGCGGGCGCAGGGCAAAGGGTTTCCCCTCTATGGTGTCGGCAATTCCTGGCAATACAAGGTGCGAGCCATCAGCCTCATAAAGACGCATGGCATTGTAAGTGTCGTTGTAGATGCGGGCCAATTCAGCGGCGCGCTTTTCATCCTCCAGAATCCAGCGCGAGAATTCTTCACGCAATTTGCGTTGCGCCTCGCGGGCGGCAATGGTGGCTTCCTTGTTCACGATCACGCCATCAGACGTGTCGATCAAAATTTTTGTCTGTTTCAGGTTGAGGGAGTCATTAAGCAGTTCCAGGGCGCTACGCTCAGGCGTGCCATATTCATTACTCAGACCGCTTTTTTTGACGTTCAGCGACCACTGCGCCAGTTCTTTTGAATAGCGAGCAGACACGTCCGCAGAGGATATGCCAAGAATTTTTGCCGCGAACTCTTCAATCCGCGCCGATGGAACCCACCCGGCGCCCAGGTCAACGCGGATGTCCTGGGGGGGAACATCCTGAGGCTGTACGTCTTCAAGAGCCTTAACGTTTTCCTTGAATTTCTCGTCCTTTTCGGCGGCCTTCTTTGCCTCAGCAAGTTTTTTGCGGACGTTCCCAGAGAGATAGTCGTCAGCGGTTTCCCACTGGTTTCCCTTGGGGTTTTGAAAGATGGTCCCGTGCAAATCGTCAATAACTGCTTGCTCAGAAAGGCCCGTCATCTTCGCAATGCCTGGAATGTCAACGTGGCCTATATCCGCAAGCTGGGCGTGCAGGGCATCCTGCGGCGTCTCGGCGTGCTCAATGATCTTGGGTTCAGCGATTGTCCGGCGCGCGAAGATGTCGGCCTTTTCAGCCGTGGACTGAGCACCGTTTTTGCCCTTGGTGTAGTTGTTTTCCAGGGCTTGCAAGAGAGGGAAGTCTGGGTCTTCAGACATAGCCAGGCGGTTGGCATTGTCATTCAAAAAGCCGTGCTGCCTCACAAATGAGTCGTAAGCGTCGTTGAGAGCCTTGCGGGAATGCGCAATGCTGTCTTCATCTCCGTTCATCTGCGCCCGCAGGTTTGAACGCAGGGCATCACGAACCCCTATCATCCCAGCAATGCGCGCGGCTTTTTTCCCGTCAGCAGCGTATGGCTTCAGTTCGCCGTCAGATACCTGAACGATGTTGCCTTTGCCATCCAGCAGCAGCTGGCCCTCTTTGATGTCCTGCATCTGCACATTGGCAGTTGCTTTCTGATCCTCATGGCGCAGACCTTCACCAGAAAACACCCCTTCTGGGAGCGTTTTCAACGCGCCATCCAAAGCGGCCGGCATTTCCCTGCCGTCATCCTTAAGCGCCGTCCTGCCAGGGTATAGCTTATCGTCTGCCAGCTGCCCCAGCATCATTTCTGGGTGCGCAGAATAGTATTCATTGTTCCGCAGATGCTTGCCCGTCTTCTCAGAAACGACGTCGGTATCAACAACATCCTTCCATGCTGGGCTGGTGTTGGTCTCACCTTCACCAAGGCGCTGCAAAAACAGGATGTCCGTTGTCACGTCTGTGAGGGCATTCTTGCTGAATGATGTGCCAGGCAGCCGAATCGCGCCGAGCAGGCGCGCCTTGTCGGCGGCCAACAGACGCATATTCATGGAGCGCCCGCTGTTCAGCGAGCCGGTTGTGGTAATAAAAGCCACCACGCCGCCCGGGCGCACAAGGTCAAGCGCGCGGGTAATGAAGTAGTCGTGGATGAATAGATTGTGCTTGGCGTAGCGGGTGTCGTGCAGTTTGTAGTCACCGAAAGGCACATTGGATATGGCCAGGTCAAAGCTGCCATCGCGCAGCTTGGCGGTTTCAAATCCCCGCGAAAGAATGGTCTGCTTCGGATAAAGCTGCTTTGCGATCCGCGCAGTAATGCCATCAAGCTCAATACCGGTGACGTGGGACTTTTTGTAAACGTCATCGGGCATCAAGCCAATGAAATTGCCAACGCCCATAGAGGGCTCAAGGACTTTGCCGCCCTTAAAGCCCATGCGCTTGATGGCATCCCACATTGCCGTGATGATTTGCGGAGATGTGTAGTGAGCGTTGGTAGTGGATCTGCGCGCCTCTTCAAATTCTTTTGGCGAAAGAAGTTCGCGCAATTCGGCGCGTCTGTGGGTCAGCGCAGGGTCAGCCTTGCCGCCTTCGGCAAACATTTCAGGCATGCCGCCCCAGCCAATATAGCGGGCAAGGGTTCTCTGTTCGTCTTCGGTAGCTGGGCGGCCAGACTGCTCAATTTCCTTGAGCGTGCGAATGGCAGAAAGGTTGTCGTTGAATTTGGCGACCTTTCCACCTTCTCCGATGTGATCATCGGGGGAAATGCGAAAGTCTTTTACCCCTCGCGCCCGGGTTCCGCTTGTGGCCAAAAGTCCTGCATCGCCACTTCGCGCGCCGTCGGCCACGCTTCGCCCTCGCTCATTCCCTTTTCGATCAACTTCTTCGCCGTCTCGTCCAACGTGTTTTCCACGCTCGACACCTGTTCCTGAATGAAGTTTGCGAGCGCCTTCGGCCCGTCGTCCGTCAGCCATTCCTTTAGCTGGTTCGGCGTGTACTTCTTCATGTGATCCAATAACTGGGTTTCCAGAGGCTTCGTCAGGGTTGCGTATACCTGATTCAGCTTTCCCTTCATTTCTGCTCGTTCTTCCTTCGTTTGCTTCGGCATGTTCGTCCTCCTTGGCATGGCTGGATTCTACCACGCCGGGCTGATCTTCGGAAGCCATAGTGGTCTGCGAAAGCTGGCGCACGCGCTCCAACAACTTGGAGTTTGGAAGTTTGCGGGCTTCAGCTTGCACTTCTTTAGGAAGCTGGCGAATAAGTTCGAGCCTACTTGGCTTTTTGCTTTCAGCGCTGCCGGTGGAGCCAGAAAGCGTTTTTACCTCGTCATTGGTTAGGTATTCACTCTTTCCGTTCTTATACAGCGCCTCAGGAGCATCAAACGATATTCCGTGGTCGGGTATAATACCAACGCTCTGCGAAATACGTATGCCGCCATCAACATACGAGCGAACACCGTTCCTGTCTTCGTTCACTTCCTGGCCTCGACTGTTCTTTCCAATGGTACGCCAATTGTTGCCATTTTGAGGTGCTGGTGCACTCGCTGGCCCCTGTTCGGGCTGTATTGCTCGCACTGGCTCCTGTATCGTTGGAGCCGGTGCTGGTTGAGCAGGCGCAGCGGTCAACCCCTGCACGATAGCGGGCAATGCCTGCGGCTTTTGCGGGGCCATGGCCTCCTGTGGAACAGCCTGCGGCGCGGGCATGCCAAGGGAATTAGCTGCGGCCGTTGTGTCTGAGCGCGGCGCGGCCTGTGTATTGCTGATCTGTGCCGACGTAGGCATTGCCTGGGGCTGAACTGGCGCGCTCTGCTGCGGCATGATGCCCAAGCCCTGCATCATCTGCGGTTCAGACTTCGGCCCGTAGGCAAGCTGCGAGCGCCCGCCCGCCCACTGGCCCATGCCCGCAGATGGTGAAGTCTGTTCAGGCAGGGCAGGGCGAGGCGTATATGGGGTCGCAATGGGCTGACCTGCATAGTCAGTTGGCGGGGCAATGGGCGCGCGTCCGGTTTCTTCAGTGCCCATGGCCATGGCCGCATTGCCCTGTGGGAGCGAAAGCAGGTCGACGTTTTCGCCCTGGTCAAGCGCAAGCTGAGCGGGTGAGCGCGCTTGGCGCTGGCCGTACTCTATAAGGGCCTCCTCGTCATCCCTGTTCCGCTCACGCTCTTCAAATGCGCGCACAAAGGCCTGAGTGTCGGCATAATCTGCGTCACTGAGAAAAGGCTTTGGCTGCTGGCCAGCTACAACGCCTGCGGCAATGGGACCCCGGCCCGTATCTGTACTGCCCATGGGAATTGAACCATCGCCCTGCGGCAAGGCCAGTAAGCCCTGTGCCATGGGGAGAGCTTGTTTGTTCGCCTGTCCTGCCGCGCCTGGCCCCTGCGGCGGGGTCTGATCGTCGTTATTTTCCACCTGCTGGGAACGCGCGCGCAGACGGTTGGCGAGCATATCTGCGCCTTTCTTGCCGCCAGCCATGAGCGTTGTCTGCCAGAAAGTAGCGGGAGCAACCTCTTTAAAGGCCTCTACGATAGTGGGCGCCTTGTCTCGTAGCCCGGCCTTGTATTCTTCTTCACCTTGCCCCCACTGGGTTCCAGTTTCTGTGGCAAGTTCCTCGCCGTACAGGCCGCCGACCCTCTTGATGCCCTGGCCCAAGCTTCCCCGCAAAAGGCCTTTCCCCAGCGGCCCAAGAATCTTTGCCATGAAAAGATTGCTCAGTGCTTCTGGGCCAGCTTCCCACGCACCATAACGGGTTGCTTCGCCGTCAAACTCTGTGGCGATTTTGTCCCACTCGTCCTGTGTTGGCAGGCGGCCCAGAACCTTTTCTGTTTCACCAAGCATTTGCTGCAAGAACTGCTGCTTGGTTGCCCTGTATGCCATGGCGCCGGAGGCAGCCATACCAGCAGCGCCTGCGGCAACCGGACCAGCAGGCGAGGCCAGGGCCGCAGCGCCGAGACTCGCCCCCATGGTTCCAAGGGAATAGCCCATGGAATTCATGGCATCTGTTACGCCTTCAAAGGCTTTTCCCTCATATTTCTTGCCATAGTTTGCGCGCTCCTGCTCGCGTGCCTGGCGCTCACGAATAGCGTCTGTGTCGGTAACATCCACATCGCCGCCATGGTAGGCATCCCTGAGCGTATCAGCCATCTGGCCAGGCAGCATGGTCACACCTTCGGCAATGGCCTGCGCGGAACTTCCGACCTTGCTCAAAAAACCGGGTTCTTCTTGCTGAGGCTGTTCCTGCTGGCCGCCGAATTGAGAGAAGTCTACATTATCAAAATTAAGCAGGTAGTCCCCGGTATTCGTATTAGTGGGCCTTGGTGCTGATTTCTTTGGCATGGTATTGCTCGATGTTATTGCTGGCCCAATCCTGGGACTTGCCACTTTTGTAAGCGGATGTTGTCAGGAACCCTGATTTGAGCACTCTGTGGGATTCCATCATTGAGGCCGATTCCGCGAAGTTCTTGCCCTTGTATTGCTCCAGCAATTCTTTCGCGCGTTTTGGGGCTCGCCTGATCAGATTGAGTATGGGAGGGCATTTGGGGATCAGACGGAGGATTCTTTGCAGAGTTTGGTTGCTTGGAATTCCCAGGAGTTACCCCAGAGATTCGTTGTGTGAGCATGGATTCTGTGGCCCTCTCAGCCTGCCCTTTGGTGGCACCCATTTCCATGGCACGCTTCACATTCCCGTCATAAGCGGCAACAGCTTGGAGCGGTGATAAGCCTGTGCCGCGCACAAACTGTTCAAGGAACGCGGCCTTACCATGATCGACAACCTTCTCACCCATTTCGTTTTCTGACGTGGCGTATTTCTGTAGGATGCCAATATCGCCCTGAGAAAGAGTGTATCCACCGTTTACACCTGTTGCGCGGCTCCCTGCCCCTTTCCCTTTTTGCGGCCCAAATGGGGAGTATCCGGCACGCATAGCGCCTTCATAGCCATCAAATGCCCCCACCTGCTTGCCGTCCTTCCCAAACACAATAAGCTGTGGCCCAGCGCTGTAGTCGTTAAGCGGATTCTGTATGATGCCGAGGCCTGTTGGTTTACCCTCTGCGTTGTAGAGGGGAATCTGCTTCTTTGGGTCAATCCTGTTTTCAGCGTTTCCCATTTGGGTCATCCAATAGGACTTTACGGCAGCTTTGTTGAACGCCAGGTTTACAGGAACGGTTTTACCATCGACTCCGCGTAGCATTGACTGCTCGCCACGCAGCACATTGTCGACTTCACCCATAGCTTCTTGGGGGGTCATCATCTTGCCGGTATCTGTCCAGCCCCCCTTTTCATCGGAACGGAACAGAACCTTGAAGTTGCCGTCATCTGAGGGCTCAAGCTTGTAGGGCAGGGGAGAGTTGGTTGAAAGCTGCTGCATCATCGGCATAAATTTTTGCATGTCTCCCGAACCATATGCCTGCCGAACGCCAGTGGCCTGCACGCGCCAATCCTGGTACATCTTGTCGGCAGCGGCATCCATGTTCTGCATCATTTCGACTCGGCCTTTTTCGTTATTGGCTCTGTCGATCATCAGCTGACCAAATGCCTTGGAGTGCCAATAGTCTTGCATATTGGGGTTGCTTTGTATGGCGTCTATGCCGCCTTCACTGTAGGCCTTGTCAACGTTGTCGTAGGCGTCCCTGAGTTTGTACTTATCGTACATCTCCCACGCCCCATCTGCTGCTTTTACAAGCCCGTCCAGGCCTCGCCCAACATAAGAGACGGCGGCGGCCCCCTTGTAGAGATCGTCCCATATACTGCTGTCTTTTTCTGCTTTCACTCCTCCTTGCTTTGTCTGTGCAGCGGCGGCTTGTGTCGCACTGCTCATTGAGGATTGAGCCAACTCAGCAGCATTGTTTGGTTTATAAAGAGGCATGGTGATCTCCTACAGAAAGAAAGAGGCAACGATGCCTACACCGGCACCA
>Ga0209639_1001686_pt1 | contig 20432 bp, 11 predicted proteins | sample EPASupsiteHSE605_FD_187268 | JGI IMG/M metagenome (GOLD analysis project Ga0209639, IMG submission 187268) | Bioremediated contaminated groundwater from EPA Superfund site, New Mexico - Sample HSE6-05 (SPAdes) (version 2) | ecosystem: Environmental > Aquatic > Deep subsurface > Groundwater >...
CGTGGCAGACTTCTTAGGTGCTTTTGGTTCTGGCACCGGTATCATCCTTGCTGTTTCAATCATATACCAGTTTGCTGAAGAGCTTACAAAAGAATTCGCGGCTGCTGGAATGTCTGCCCTTTTCTAATCATAAATTCCACAAATTTTTCTTTTCTTTTTTTGAAAACCTTGGTCTAATAAAATATGGATCCCCAAAGACTATTACAAGAACTCTCGTCTATTTGTTCGACACCATCATCAAACGAGAAGTCTAAACAGTCGAAATCGATCAATAAAGAACAAATGTGGAAAATACTAATTGAGATTGCCTCAGTTTCCACAAAACAACTCGGGATGTATTACCCGTTAGTTATTGCATATGCTGATAGATTCCCTGCTTTTAGAATGAGTAACCCTAAGTTTGTTTCAGCTCACGTTTCGAAATTCGCTGATAAAAGATTGAGTGAATCTGAAAGAATCAAATTATCAGTGCCATTACTATTACTATTACCATTTTTATCAAAGGAGAATGTTATTGCTTTTATTACAGAATCTGTTGCTTTCGCTCAAGACTTATTGAGTTCAAAAGGATGCATTCCACTTGAGTTTTTGGATACTTTTGATGAAGCTATGTGCGAAGATTTAACGAAAGACTCTTTATTTGCTATTTTCGATGTAATTAAGAGCTCACTCTCAACCGAGAATGCTGCTGGTGCCTTATTAGTATTTGCACCCCTCTCTCACAATATTCTCTCTTGCGCCGAGGACTCACTCGAACTAATTATCGAAAAAACCATTGAATTTTTAGGGAAAGAAAAGACTCACCAAATGTCCGCATGTTTCATGCTTGAATATTTCAGTATTTATTTCGAAGACAATCCTTATGCTTCACCACCATCTGAGCAATTATTTGATTTGATTCTTCCTTTACTGATGGGATCAGATGAATTTGTTCGAAAGAGAGCTTTTAAGGCTTTTCAAGCACTGATTCAGGCAGGTGTTTTCTTATCAAGTTCAGTTGTTATCCAATTTATCGGGAAGTTTGCCGAGTTTTCCTCATCAGATTCTCTTCTGGTTTTCTTTTTCAAGCTTTTAAACACATTTATTAATCCAGAAGAAGAAGAATCCGAGGAAGAAGATGGGAGCGCCCCTGATTCCACAATTATCCAACCTATTCTTGATTTCTCAACAGAGACTTTGAAGAATTCCAAGAATCCTCTTATTAAAGGCTTTTGCCTTGATGTTCTATCGTCTTTAGCAGGAAGGGATCAGATGTATATTGAGGATTGTTATCAAAAAGCTCTAACAGAAGCTGAAGAGATTATTGATAATGGACATTTCCATGCATTTCCATGGGTGTCATCTTTTTTAGTTGCATTATCCAAATGCTTTTTAGAAGATACAAAGAAAACAATTTCTCCAAAGCTTCCCATTTTAATGTCTGCAGTTCAGAACCCTCAAACTGGCACTTTGAAAGAAAGACTGAATTTGGCTATAGATATTTCCGTAATGGTAGATGAAGGGTTAAATGATTCTATCATCGATCCCCTCGTAGAATTCGGCATTTCACAGCTTCAATCAACCGAGTTAAAAATCGTTTTAAGCACATGTGCCCTTTTTGTTGGGCTTAAGGACAAATTGAATGATTTGCAGTCAAATCAAATATATTCTCTTGTTTCTGAAAAAGTATTGAAGACTTTGGTGTCAGAAGAGCTCAATGTTTTGCTTCAAACACTAAGAAAGTTAATGAAGAAATCTACTATTAAGCAAGAAAGGGTTGATAGCATATTGAATTCCATCATGAAAGGAGAATTAGCAATATTGGCCGGCGAAAAGCCTCACACAATCCAGCCACCTGAGCTTTTTGTTTTCCGGTTCTTAGAAACATGTATAAGAAAATACCCATCCAAATGCAAAGAAGTTTGTAACGAACTCATTGATTGGATTGGCACATCTCAATTTGCTTTCATACCAGCTATTCTCGAACCTTTATCTGTCGGAGTCGAAACCGGAGCAGTAGATGAGAAACAAGCATCAACATTAGTTCAAATTTTGAAGAACTTTTTGGGAAAGCTTGATAGTACAGATATTGAAGAGCTTAATTCCACAAATTATCTATTAATGAAGATTTGGGAAGTTCACCCAGCATCACTGGAGCCAATTGATCCAATTTTTGATCACTTACACTCTATAGTTGAATCAATATCAGGAGGAGAGGAAGAAGAATCCATGGAAGCATCTTATCAAATAATACCATCAATTGCTCATTTAACATTCACAATTTATTCAACATCTGACACTGTGGAAGTAAGAGACGACTACCTTGTCTCATTATTTGATGCCATACCTGACTTAATGCAGATAGAAGATTCGAACGAGATTCTTGAATGCTTAGTGCAAATGCTTGAAAATCCAGATAGATTCAAATGCATATTAGTGCAAGTTTTGGATCTTTTTGTCAATTTGCTAATGAATCGAAAATCTGACCTTGAGAAATGCGAAGTTCAACCAGACACTATTAAATCTATGAAAGAAGTCCTTAAGAATGTATTAAAGAATAATTCTGATATCAAGAAGGAAATAGTTGCCCAGTTCCAGGGATCAAGAGCAAAACTTAACAGATTTAATTTATTAATAAGATAGAATAAAAGTGGAAGTGTAAAAACCTAATTTGAAATATTTATTTTATCGTTAAAATATAATAAACGGTCATCACTTCATTATTATGAGTTTCTCTCACAACTCCGAAGCTGAGAGCAATCACAGACATATCACATTGGATGATTTAAGAGATTTCATAAAATACCCACCTGGTATTGAAGATGAGGAAACGAAAGATTATATTATTCAACACCAAGAAACCCGTATTTCCCAAGAATTAAAACAAATAAATAAGTGCATAGACCTTCTTTACGAAAAATGGAATGGTGCTTCATGTCAAGAGTTGTTTGTTGCTTTTGAAATGTCTCATGTTAACACTGATGATCTCTTGATGAATATTCAATCTGAAATTTTCCAAAAGGAAGTTACTTTAGAAACCGAGAAGAGGTTGTCAGGCAATTGCACAATATCAGAGCAAACAGCGAATCTTGAAAACTCCGAAAATGAGGAAGAAGTGGATGAGGAGTATGCAGAAAATTCAAAAAATGATGATGATTTCCTTGGTTCCCTTAAAAGATCTAAAAGAAATTCCGAGCAACCCAAAGCACGAACTAGAAGACCCAAAGAATCCACTGTTCCTATTGATTCATCACTCCCAGTTCCGCCAGGTATTCCGGCAGACACATGGGCCAAATGGAGTTTGGCAAGAAGACAATCATATTATTTGATGAAAAAGAACCCAAATGCTTATTATTATCGTAATACTGCTCCAGGAGTTCCATATAAAACGGGTCCTTTTACTGCAGAGGAGAAAAAACTATTTATGAAGAGGCTTGAGGAGTTTAATAAAACAGACAGAATCATTACAGGTGAATGGGGACTATTCTCATTAGGAATACCCGGCAGAGTAGGTTATCAGTGTTCAAATTATTATAGGAAATTAATCGAAAAAGGAGAGATACATGATCCAAGCTATGTCAAAGATGGAAATGGTAAGTATCATCATGTTTCTCATTTTAAGAATGCCACAAGCAATCAGAAAAAGGTGTTCAAAAAAGAGGTAGTGAGTAAGAAACCAGTTAAAATCCAAAGTTTAACCCTATTCTCATCATCTTTGAAATCGAATTCATTGCCTCAAACAATTAGTATGTATGATAGATGGGCTTTATCTAATCCTATACCTGGGTGGATTGATCAAATAACTGGCGAAGAAATCAAAGTCCCAGCTATATCTCCTGATGGGACACTTTTAGATTATAAAACATGGCTTCAAACACTCAAGTCATCATCTGAAGACCCATTTACAAAAAAGCCAATCACAAAGAGACAACTAACAATCATTAGCTGCGAAAATTGGGATGATTTCAAGGATCAAATAATCGATAAATATGGATGCCACGGATCGCCAGAAATGCCTCGTATTATTGCATGATGATAAATTAAATAGTTTGACCAAAATCTAAGTGTAAATGTTCCATTATAGGGTAGAAACGATCCCAATTATTATTAAACCAATTAAATAGTAGCCTTTTCCTCCTCTTTGATTCCCTATCAAGTGGAATATTAGTTGCTTCAGAAATCACTCTGCCAACAAGTAGTATTTCTTGTGATGACATTTGATCCCAGCCTTTAGACACGAAGTATTTCCAAGGCCTAGAATTTTTGTAATCGAATTCTCCAACCTTGGAATATATCTTTGTTCTTTCCAATAATGCCTGATGCCGATTATAGTCGTTTTTTAATTTCAAGGCAGATACTAAACTCTCGAGTTGTTTTACAACACTGTCGCTTGTAGATTCGCCAGAATAGTTGATAGAATTCATCATATTTATGAGTCGGATAAATTCTTTCTTGATCACAGTTAAAGTCGCTTCCATAGTCATAAATACAAAATTTGCCAATATTTTTATTTTGAGAAAACACCATCCCACATTTTAACCATGCAAGCAGCCCTTGATATTGAAGCAGTGAGCAGTTCTGGTTTTATATTTCCTTCAAACTGTGTTGAAAAAATTTTGGCACTATCATTTGTTAGTGCATATGTTACGGTTCCATCAGCTAATTCTTCTTCGCTATGTGAGGGATCGATAAAAATAATATTGTTTTTGAAGCCAAAACAGACAGATGAAATGATACTTTTGATTTTGTAACCAGCATCAATTAGAGCCAACATTGTTGCGTTAATTGCGCATGCCTTGAGAGATCCATCATCACTAATAAGTGAAACACCAATTTCTAAAACGCTATCAGGATATGCAGATAAATCTAACGAATTTTCAACGCATGTTGTCAATAACTCGTTTATAGCTGGATTTTCGGGATATGTTTTTACTCTGAGGTTAGCTTTGCCTGTTTGTATCTCTTTGGTTCTGTTCTCAAATGGTCCAATACAATTAACAAAAACAATCGTTTTTCCAATTGAAATTTTCGAGGAACCCTGGGAAGATAAGCAAGCGCCCTTTTCGTAAGATACCTCTCGAAAATCCTCTGGGGACCTATCATCGAGTCTCCTCATTTGTAAACTATTTGTAAAGTTGGACCTTACAAAACCGTTCAAAAAAAATAGACGGCTATGGGATTCGAACCCATGCGGGACAAGCCCAAATGACTAGCAATCAATCGCCTATACCACTCGGCCAAACCGCCTTACTGTATAAAATGAGTTTGGAGGCCTTTTCAGAGGGAAAAATGTGTGATCATCTTCAAATCATGGGGCTGTAGTTTATAAAATCTGTTTTTATTAACAATGTGTATAATAATACTATTCAACTGAGAGATTATGTTAGCTCGAGTTTTGGGTCATATTCACAGAAGACAAAAAAGTAGAATAACCTCCGGTTAAAAAATAGACGGCTATGGGATTCGAACCCATGCGGGACAAGCCCAAATGACTAGCAATCAATCGCCTATACCACTCGGCCAAACCGCCTTACTGAAATGAATGAGTTTGGAGGTCTTTTCAAGGAACAAACAATTATCTAGATATTATTTCGCATATTGTTGACATTAATCACAATCAATGATATTGTGTGACTAGGGTTGTTTGAAAAAGCCAAGTTTCTTAGGTCGTAGGCAAATGTTGCAGGTGATGAATGATGAAGTGAGAGAATTGATATCAAATCATCATGAGAGGATGCAGAAAAGTGTTCATTATTAAGGATAACCCATTTATCATCATTCATTATTTCTATGTTTTGGACATTAATCATTTCTGACTCTCCATAAACAATATATTTTCCGAGTGCATCTTGCACAGATAGTGGACCTTGAAGTGGTTTGCTATATGAGGATCCTCTATTCCGAATACAACCATTGTTATCAATTATCATATATCCCATGGGTCCTGCAGTTGCAATATGAAGTTCTCTTGAATCCGTACAGCACATAATGAATGATCTGGGGTCTATTTGAGAAAGCTCTTTTAACTTTTCTGTGACTTTAAGAATAATATGGTGAAACTCTTGAAAATCATATTGTCTTTTTCCTGAAGAGATCAATCTGTGAACTTGTCTGGACAATGTATTACCAAATTTTTCAATATTTTTTCCGTCGAAAATTGTGAAAAAATGACGACCTGGCTTGCAATTTAAGCTAATCAATTGAAAATCATCAGAAATCCTATTAAATGGCTTCACAGAAGTTTTAGCTGAAATGTCTTCTTGGGAAAAATATTGAATAGATTGTTGAATTGTTTGCTGTTTTAGCTCATTGATAACTATGATGTTAGTTGAGCAAACATCTAAAGAAACGTGGTCTGGAAGCATTTTTACATCTAAATGAGATGAAAGATGTAAATTATTCGATAAATTAATCCTATTGCATTTTGGTAAGAGAATTCTTTCTGGAAGGCAATGAATATCATTATAGCTTAAGTCAATGAGGCGCAATTCCATAAACTCAAACACATTTGGCATTGATTGAATGTTATTAAAAGAGAGATCAAGGACTTTTAATCCTTTTGATGATGGTTCAGGGATTGTAGTAAACCTATTTCTTGATAAATATAATTCTGAAATGGAAGGGATTAAATGAAGCCATGATAGTGCATTACCTGAAGCATTAATAACACACAAATCGGAATTACTCTCATCATAACAACTTAATGAATCAAGTCCACAATGAGCAATAATTAGCTTTTCTAGTGTGATCGGCATTTTTGGCAAAAGTTTAATTGGATTTTGACTGATATTAAACATCAGAAGAAATGACTCCGAAACATCGTCTGGAATTGACTCGATGTTATTCCTTGTTAAAGATAGATACTTTAAAGACTTGAGTTGAAATAATGAAGGAGGAACCGAAGATATCCTATTATCTGTTAGATCTATTCGAGACACTTTGTGAAAGAATATAGAAATATTAATACTCTCTAAACTATTTGATGTCATATTAAAATCCTGTATTACATTTTTCATGAAAAGAGGAATCCTTTTAAGTCTGTTATTACTAATATATAGGGATCTCAATGATGTAGCCTTGCTTTTAATCACTTTTGATATCTGATTATTATATATTACAAGGGTTTGAATTCCATTTGGTAATACTGGTATAACACTAATCATGTTACATGACAAGTCAGCTATTTTAATCTTTTCCAAAACTTGAAAATTTGAAGGAAAAGCAGTGAGGTAATTGTTCTGAGCATAAAATTCTTGAGTTTTCAATGGTAGCTCAGGTATGAGAGCAAGTTTGTTATAGGAGACATCAATTTGTCTTAATCTGGGAGCAGATGACAGTAGATTTGGCAATGATTCTATTTCATTATGAGATAAATCCATGGTTTTAAGCCTTAAGAACGATATTGAAGGATCAATTTGCTTCAAAAGATTGCGGCTCACACTAAGCTTCGTCAGCCAATTACATGAAGATGGTATCTCTCTGATGCGATTCACGTCAATACTCAGATATTGAATTACATTCGAAAGCCTGGGGAATGTAGTTATCTCATTATGACCAATATCAATATACTGTGACGTGCATTTTGATAAATTAATGTTGACAATCTGATTATGAAAAGCTGTAATGCTTTTTAAAGATGGAATTCTTAAAATTTGTTGAGGGATGCTTTTTAACTGATTAAATGAAAGATCGATTGTTTCCAAATTTGTATAAGAGATAATTGAATCAATATATTGAGGAGTTATTTCATTCAATTCGCCATATGTTAAAACAAGTACTAATAAAGTTTTTAAACCCGAAGGAAGAGTTTTAACACAGTTTTTCGACAGATTTAAAATTTGAATCTGAGATTCATCATTAAATGTATAAGGTATTTCCTTATACTGCTCTGATAAGTTTAAAGCTGTTTCGTTTTTCGGGAAAATCGGATATGATGAGCTTTGTCCCATAAAAACGTAACCAAGAAAAAACTGAAAATCATCTATCTCTATTTAGGGTTTTTCTTCTTCTTCTCTTTCATAATCCACTCAGCATCAGTTGTTTTTCCTTTAGTTATCCTAATGTCAAGATGAGGGAATTCCTGAAATCCAAATGATTGAGCTATTCCTTCCAAATCAAGTTTTCCGATATCGAAAGAATCCTGAATTGGATGACTCTCATATCCCATAAGATATGTTCTTAAAGCTTCTTTTGCGTTTTTTTGTAATTTTCTATCTGTTAATATAGCATTCTCCATAACTTTGTCTATCTTCAAAAGCTTGTCAAGTGGAAATGGGAGCTCTTTAAGTTTGGCTTTCGCTTCTGATAGGTGATTTAAGAACCCTTTCTCGTTGTTAAGAAGCAATAGCAGTGCTTTCCCACTGGCTCCTGCTCTTGCAGATCTCCCAACTCGATGTATATACTCTTTTGTGGATGTTGGGGGATCGTATTGAATAACCCAGTCTACAGCAGGAATATCCAACCCCCTTGCAGCAACATCCGTACATAACAAAACTCCCTCTTTCATCACTCTAAATTTGTTAAATGATTCGATTCTTTTTTGTTGCGTTTGCTCACCATGAATAACCAGTGCGCTAAGTTTCATATGCTTCAAATACTGGTGGTGGAATTTTGCGCTAGATCTGGTAGCAAAGAATACCATAATCTTCTTACTTTTGTTTCTATGGAGAAATGTTATTAATAAGAGCAAACGCTTACTTGGAGGAGCAACAACATAATACTGAGTAAGATTCTCTGCAGTTGATTCATCAGAACCATCATCCACTCCAATATACACTGGCTTTTGCTTGAAAGACACTTCTGCAAGTTGTTTAACATCTTTTGTCTGTGTCGCACTAAAAAGAACAGTCTGTCTTTCAGATGGAATGCTCCTAATGATTTCTTGGAGCTGATCATGGAAATTTCCCTCTAGAATTCTATCAGCTTCATCGAGAATCAGCATTTTTACGCTTCCCAAAGACCAACCTTTTGTTCCAATTATATGATCTACGAGTCTCCCTGGGGTGGCGATAAGCATATTTACTCCATTTTGAAGCATTGAAGCCTCTGATTTCTTTTGATTACCTCCTATTGCGAGGCCGTAGGTGATTTCTGTGTCTTTCAATAGCAAAGATGCAACTTCAAACGTTTGGAATGCCAATTCTCGAGTTGGTGATATAATCAACACTACCACACCATCTTTTTGGACAATTCCTCGCTTGTACATCATATCAACAGCCGGAATCAAAAAAGCAAGCGTTTTACCACTCCCTGTTTTTGCTGAAGCCAGAACATCATTCCCTTCTAAAATTTTGGGTATCGCTTGTTCTTGTATAGGCATCATACTCGTGAAACTAAGTCTATTTATCGAGATTTTCGTGTTTTCATTAACAGGCAGATCTCCAAACATTTGAAGAAATTGAACCTGAGTTGCCGTCAGTAATAATGAATAAAGAAGAGCAAAACAGTATTAAGTGCGATTTGTCTCCAGTTCAAAGTTTATTGTGCGGCTTTGGTGGTATTATTGTACCTCGCACCCTTCTCGCCCCTATGGAATCGATTAAATTAATGAGAGCCTTGTACGGGAAGAATGTGTATTCTCATTTTAAGGACCAGATTAATAATGAAGGATTTGTTAGCCTATGGCATGGATACAGCTGTGATTGGATACGCATACCAATACAATCGATATGCAGATACTTGCTTTATAACCAGATCAGATCTAGTACCACACTAAAGGTTTCAATACCAATCGCAGATAACATATCAGCCGCGCTTTCATCAGCAATGCTGCACCCAATCGAAGTTATTCACACACTAATGGTATCGAATCCCGGAAAGTACCAAACAATAGCACACACAGCAGCATATTTGATTAAGAATGATGGATTTACTGGATTTTTCCGCGGACTTACTCCGACACTCTTGGGATACATTCCAAATCGCTCAGTTCAGCTCGCATCTTACTATATTCTTCAAAAGTATCCGATCAAGCCTACAATGGGGTATGACTTTCTTATCGGATCGGCTATTACAACCATAGCGCATGCGGCTAGCTATCCTTTTGAAGTCGCCAGAAGGAGAATGATGGCCGATGAATCAGTTAGAAATATGAATTTTGTCGATGTATGGAAAGACACTGTACGGACAAGGGGTATAACTGGATTGTACAGTGGATTTGGTTTTTCGATGCTAAGGGTACTTCCAATTACGTGGCTTCAACGTGTAGCTACAAGAGAACTCAGAACATTCCTAACAAGGTTTAATTATCATATGGAGCTTCATAAATTTGAACTATAATTTTTGTTGTTGGATGAGTTATGTTAATCTTGAAGAAACCAAGGCGAATAAAAAATGCCTTTTTTGCGTGTTTTTATCCATTGTCATTATTATATCTACAGGAGGATTTATTGTTTATACCCTGGCGTACAATCATGGAATACTAATTGGTTTAGCCTCTTTGCTTTCTTTGCAACCGCCGCACGAAGAACCATTACCTAAGAAGTTTTCCTTGTATGAGGATTTTTTTAGTTCTAGTTTTTCTGGAATCACGTTGCCATTTATTAGATCTTTAGAGTTTCAATATAAACAACAAGGATTAGGATATGGATATTATTCTAAATCCAAAAACACTAGATTTTCGCATTTGGGTTTTGCTGGATATGCGAAAAAAATATGTATGCAAATCCCAAATGATACAGATTGTCTTATGCTTTCAGATCCAGACAATTTTTTGTACACATTGAATCAATTTCCAATGTGGATGGATAAATTCAAGCATTTCGAGCATTCAATAATTCCATATTCTTGTTGTGGATTAGAAAAATCATGCCCCCAGCTTGATTTCTGCATCAACAACAACCCGCTTTTGTTCATTTATGAATCAAAAACATTCATTAAAGGAATTAATGCAATGAAAAGATCGTTGCTTTCTGCTAGAAGACCGCTATCTTTTTATGTTTCAGAGCCATTGTATAAATATTCTTATCAATGCGATGCAAACAATGATGATTACGAATGTATACACAAAATTCATCTCTGTGAGGGTAACAATTCGAATTATTGTTATACAAGATCATTTAAAACAATGAGTATTCCAAACATTGCCATGTACATAGTATCAATCAGTGATATTGATATTGGATCAAGAATCCCCCTCACATTAGTTGGATATAACGACAATTTTATTCCATATCAAGAACAATATGGTGTGTTAACTAATAAAGGAGGGTTTATCTTCGAAATACCATTTGAATTCTCAGCCCATTCTCATGATTATCTATTGGGGAAAATTGGTATAGAGGAGGAATCAAAGAGATGTCCTAATGCTTTCGGAGTATATTTTTGGAAACCAGCATACCAGAAAAATTTTTCACATTATGAAACAAGTAATTCTACAGAATTGATTTGCATTGATTCCACATATTGCAGCCCAAATTCAACATACTATTTATTGTTGAATCCTGAGAATAATGTAACAAAGTTTTCATTTACTGAGAATTTAATTCCGGTATCAAGATTGTTGCAAATTGATACTTATGGTAAAACAACTGTATGGACAATGAATGACGTTCCATATCCCTTTCTTACTACAGTGTTTGCCCGAAAACAAACACAGAAGGACCAGAATGATGTTTGTAGGTTTTTATTCTTATCCAACAGAATGCTACAAATGATAACATCAAAAGGGAGTGTATCCAAGGAAAGCTGTGGGGCATATGATTTAATTGCCAAATGGGATAAAAGAAGCTATCCTGAATCGGGTTCATCCTTCAACTATACAGAAGTTTTTTCTTCATCTTTTTCGATGAGCTTCAGCAATTTATTTAACTATTTATAAATTTGTAATAAATGATGTTTTTATGTTGCTCTTGTTATTCCTGCTTCTTCTATTGTGCTATCTTCAATTGCTAAGAATGGGGGCTCTGACTTCATTACTTCAACAAGGCAATTATAAAATCTCGCCTTACTATGTCCTTTTGCTAAGCCTGCTCGATTCAAGCCAGTTGAGAAATGGCATCCCTGAACATTTGCAAAACTCTGATCATCAACAAGAACACCAACTCTTCCTGGTGCAATAAACATACAATTCTCAATATTAGTTGAAGAGCGACTTTGAACAACAATACCACCTTCATTAAGTGATATGAATCGGGTTTCTTTAATCAATCCAAATGATTCTTGATCAAGTTTAATGCCAATTTCAGACTGTTTAACATTTGATGTTGATTTGCACTCAATTAGACACTTATTAACACTTAGTGCTCCTTCTCTTGATACTCCACGAGCGTGAATACAGTTCATTCCTGCACCAGCCATTCTTGTTTCAAATAATGATACTTTGATATTTGGTCCATTTAATAGCAATCCTACAGATTGCTGTTCTTCAAATCTAGAATTCTTTATATCAACAGCAGCGCTTTCGGAAACATCCATACCAACTGCTCCTCCTTTAATCGATGTATCTGAAGATATAGTAACATGAGACTGAGCTTTTGCATGAATTGAATAATCACGGTTCTTTTCAAATCGTGATTCCTCGAAAATAGAATTAGATGTATCGATGACTTGTACTGCAATTGTATTCTCTTTGAATGAACATGAATAGAAAGTAACAGATGAGCTACCCATTGACTTGACGCCAATGATATTTTTGGTAAATGTACAGTTATGAAAACCAACATCTGCAGACTCCAAGTGGCAAGAATTCCTTAAAGAATTAGAAAATGTACAACCATTCGCTTTAACACGTCCTTGGCTGGCGCAACAGAGTTGAATGCATTCAGATGGACAGTCAAAGGTAGTTTCAGACAAAAGAGCCAAACAGGTTGCCATTATGTGAAGGCAAGCAGCTACCTTTCCTTTTGGTGGAATTGCACAATCCCTGAATTCACATCGTGTGATCTTACATGTAGTCCCCTGAGACAAACTAATTCCAATCTGACACCGAGATATTTGGGTGGATATAATTTCAATTGAAGTGAATTCATTAGGTGATGTAGCTAAATTATGAGCGGCAACAATTCCTGCTTTGGCATTTTCCAAAAATACACTTTTTCTGATGATAACATTACAACAATCTTCAATTTGAATTCCGTTATTCTTGTTTGCAACAAATCTTGTTCCGACAATCGATCCATGAGATCCTTTACAAACACGGAAACCATTCAGGTTATTAGAAATCTCAGAATTTAATATAACAAAGTCATGAGCTCCTTGGGCCATGATTGCTGCCAGTCGACAATCGCTGACTGTGCATTCTTGGATAACTGCCTTAGCACCAATACCAATAACAATGCCAACATCTGCGCATTGCACAATATGTGATTTAAGAATCAAAGGCTGAGCTCCATTTGAAATATTGATTGTATATTTGTAAGAACTGCTAACCCTAGAATTTCTGATCATTCCATATGAATTGCTTCTGAACCACACCGATGAATTAGTAATTGTACATTCATTAAATATTGCTGTAGACTGTTCTCCTATTGCAATAATACAATTCTGTCTAGATCGCTTCTTCTCTTCCCCTGCTTGTTCATATGTAAAGCTACACTTATTGAAGAATGAATGGGAACTTTCCATTAATGATGTCATTCCGCTTGTGGTTGAAACAAATGTACATGATTCTGCTTGAATTTTTGCCTCAGATTCAGTACGAACAGCACCAGCACATGAAGCCTCGATTCTGCAATTCACCAGTTCAAGAATGCCAATAATTGCTCGAGCGCAATATGCATCACCTGGGGCTCTACATACTATTCTAATCCCAGTTATTTTTCCACAATTAGCATTAAGAGCAATAACATCAGAAGAAGACGACATGACAGTAACTATTTGGTTCTCTCCTGCTTTCAATTCAACTGATCTATCCAAAATAATGCTTTCTTCGTAATCACCAGAGTGTATAATAATAGTTTCACCAGGTAATGATAGAGCAATTGCTTCAGTAATGGTCTTTGTTGAGTTTGGATACTCCTGATTTTTATCAACATGCCTTTCCTTTTTATTTTCGGTGATATGAATATATTCGAACGGTGATCTGTAAGATATTGAGTACCTTTGTTCATTGATTGCGGTTAAAATCTCACTGTCAGCACTTTCTTGAGACCCGGAGTTAAAATCACCATATCTATCAACAACTTTGTACTCTCCTTCATCTAATTTTTTCAAAATTTGCTTACATTTCGATTCATCAAATTGCGGTGCCGAAACTAGATTGTAGTTTTCCATATCAACAATTTGCTGAAATAATGGAACACCGTTAACTTCATTATCATTTAGATACTGATATGTCATGATATCATTGAAAAAACCATCATATTCTTCATACATTTGATATTTGTAGTTTACAATGTAAAATTAGAATTTACTGGTAGTTCTTGCTCATTGCAAGGATTTGATTCATGAACTCTTGCAATGGAATGGAGGTGACTTTTTCTTCTCCTCTCCATCTAGCGGAAACTGTACCATTTTCAACTTCTCTATCACCAATAATAAGAACAACATTAGTACCAATCTTGAATGAATTAACAATCTTCTTGTTCATTGATTCAGATCCATCAAGGAATTGAACTTGGAACCCTGCAAGATGGATGGACTCATATACCTTTCTGCAGTATTCCATTTGATGTTCTTGCTTTTGGTTTTGTGGAACAACAGATACTTGATATGGGCTGACCCAGAATGGGAATTTACCAGCAAAGTGTTCAATGGCAATAGCAAGGAATCTTTCGAGTGATCCGAGAACAGCACGATGAATCATAACAGGTCTGTGTGGGTGGGTTTCTGAATCGACATATTCGAGTTTGAATTTCTCTGGGAGTTGGAAGTCAAGTTGAATTGTGGCAAGTTGATGGCGACGTCCAAGGCAATCACGGATAAGAACATCAATCTTTGGACCGTAGAATGCTGCTTCTCCGGGAGCTTCAATAAATGGTTTGCCATGTTGAATAAGAGCCTTTCTAAGAAGTTCTGTTGCATCTTCCCAAACTTTAAGATCTCCCATGTATTTCTCCATGTTGATTGTGGAAAGTGTGAATTCAAGATCCATTCCAAAGTAACTGTAGACCTTGATCATGAAATCGATGGCATCATTAATTTCTGTTCCAATTTGATCAACACGACAGAAAATGTGAGCATCATCTTGAACAAAACGACGAACTCTTGTAAGGCCAGTGAGGGCTCCTGTTGCTTCATTACGATGGATTACACCAAATTCAGCCATACGGATTGGAAGATCACGATAGCTCCTAACTCTTGAACGGAATAAAAGACAGTGACCAGGGCAGTTCATTGGCTTAACTCCCATTTCACGATCGCAGCATGTGCATTGTCCTTCAAGTTCGGCTTCTGGTTGAGCTCCATCATCAATCTTGAAGTGGAACATATCATCACGATAATGAGCCCAATGTCCAGATGTCTTGAATAAATCATCATAGTACAAGTTAGGGGTAATAACCTCAACAAAATGCCTCTTGATATATTCTTCACGAATCATACCCATTAAACGGTGATACATGGAGGCACCGGCTGGATAGAAGAAGGCACAACCTGGTGACCATGGATGGAAGAAGAAAAGATCTAAATCTGTTCCCAACTTTCTATGATCGCGCTTAGCGACTTCTTCAAGGAATTTCTTATGCTCTTGCATTAATTCCTTTGATGGAAATGTGATACCCCTAATTCTCATCATCTTACGATCAGCTTGGCCGTTCCAAATGCATGCAGAAACGTCAATAACCCACCATTGGTTGATTGGTGAAGCATTGATCATGTGAGGACCTCTGCAAAGATCAATAAATGTTCCTGTTCTATAAAGAGATACCAATTCACCTGGTTGAACCCTGCTTGTAAGAATCTCGGTCTTGTAGTGATTTGATGAGAAAATCTCAAGAGCTTCTTCTCTTGTAACCATCTTTCTTTCGAAATCTCCCTTCTTCTTGCAAATCTTTTCACAGCGACTTTGGATTTCTTTCAAAGTTTCTTCTGTAACTTTTTGATCAGCCTTAGGCTCAAAGTCATAGAAAAAGCCTCTTTCTGTTGCAGGACCGATGGCAATTTCTACACCAAGATGTAACTCAATTGCAGCACCTAAAACGTGGGCAGACGAATGCCAGAAAACCTCTTTTCCACGAGCATCTTCGAAATCAATGAAAGAAATCTTGCATGATTCATTAATTGGTCTTGTAAGGTCAATCAAATTTTCACCACACTGAGCAGCAAAGAAAACTTGCTTTGGATAGTGCTCTTGGGCGATTTGTAATGGTGTTGTTACTCCAGCAGTAATCTTAATCTTTTTGCCTTCGACATTTTTGGCGGTTGTGTTGATTGGTAATAACTCAGCTTCAATCTCTTGTGGTTCAGCTTTTGGTGTGCGATCAGCAATTGCTTTGAATATATCGAGTCTCCTTTGAACAAATTCAGGAATCACTTCTTCAACTGGTCCCTTCTTTTGATTGTTTTGTTGTTCACTCATAATAAGAAATGGAGCGACCAATAACCGCTAAATTTTCAGAATTATTCAGGGCAAATTGTCCAAAGGGTCTCTGATATTCCTCCATCGTTAAAAATTGAGAAGAATCAATGCCTGATCTGAAAAAGTTAAGCATTGAGAACAAGCGGAGATAAATATTTGAAAATTTGAATTAATCGTGCTTTCACAAACCCAGGAATTCTGAATTGAAATGAAAGGATTTGAGAAGTGGTATTCATTGAGAGATTGAATTGACATGGTCTTGAATTAATTGGATAAAATCTTTGCCAGTAATGGTTTCGAAATTATTGATATGTTCGGATATTTCGTAAAATAACTGTTCTGAGTATGATTTGACATTTTGATGATAGTGATCTATTGCTTCTAGAATGGTCTTTTTATATTGTTCTTCGGTTACAATGCTTTTTATCTTATTTTTCTTTATTTCTACTCTGGTTTCCAAATCGTTGAGTGTTTCATTGAAATAATCGTCTTGTTTTTTGCATGTTTCAATAAGCAATGTAAGCTTCTCTGTCTCGGATTTAATGGAGGATTTCAATGGATCTAATTGGCTGGCAAAGGATTTTCGGATTGAAAATTCGATATTCTTTTTGGTCGATTCAAGAGAATTTAACTCCTTTTCCATTTCTTGAATTTTATATCTCAAACTCTTGTTAATAACTATCTCATTGTTATACTTATTAACTAGTTCTTGATATGAATGATTTGAATTCTCAAGTTGTGTAGATAGTGATTCAACTTCATCGATACAATTTAAGTCATTCTTTAAGAGTTCAATCTCATATTCAAACTCAAGCAATTTTTGATCATATTTGGCTGATTCTTCAACGCAATCTGTGATTTCTTTTAATATCCTTTCTTTTCGCAAAAAAACATTTTCGAAATTATAGTTTTGTATATTACTACTTGAGATAGAATTTTCAATAAGGTTTTTGTGTTGTTCCAATTTTTTAATAATTCCATTAAATTCCTCTTTATCTTTGTGAGAAAGAGGAGGAATAATTGGTTCTGCTTTTAAAACTTTCGATACCCAAACAAAACTCACTGATCCATCAGAATTCGTGAGAATCATTGTTGAATTAGGATTTTGATTCTTCAGAGAAGATGCTAATTCATAAGACTCATTCTGATTACATTCTTTTTCTCCTTTTTCAATAATATTGTAATTCCTGCGAAAATCATACTTAATATAACTCACAACATAGTTATCCTCTTGATGTTTCCCAGTTTCAGCTAAAACATAGATTCCTAAGTTTGAAACACACTGATGTGCCAAAAATACTGCAATAATTGATAAATCATCTATTGTTTTGAATACTATCCTTGCCTCCAATATTATAATGGTATTTGTGTCGGGATCTTTTTTTATTGAACAATTACCATCAATTTCATGTTTAAATACCATTTTCCCGTCATTTTCGATATAAATATTTTTCGAAGCACCAATAATCTTCGCAGTAATACTAGCCGATTTGTATTCAACGTTTTTCACAATAGCATCACACGTTGTAGCTTTAACTATAATTTCACTTGGAATAATTGATGGCAAGAGATTATCATCTTTAATACCGGATTTTGTTTTTGGGAAAAACAATGAGTCGTCATCAATATTGTTATTAAAGAACAAAGACATAAATGTCACTTTTCGCTTGGGGATATTAATGGAGATAAACTCATTCCCAAAACTCAGTAGTGGTCGGAGGTTATTCAGATTTTTTGGTAATTGACTAAAATGCAAAAAAATTGAACACTACTCAGTTTTTAGCAAATGAATTTATTGAGGAAGAATTGATTTTATTCAAATTTTTGTTAATACAATATCGTTACGATTAAATGGGATTTCTTTTCGAATAAATTTGGTATCATTTCAAGTTTTTTGGGGAATCCAGAATAAAATTTTGAGATTTTTTTTATCCTGATAACAAATCTCCTAATAATGTTTTCCAATCTCAGGATTTCTTAATTGGTCACCACATATTTCAGTAATTTTTTCCATTTGAGTTCATGATTTTCATAAAGATTAGATTGTTCAATTATTCTGATACTTTAAATCATTTCCTTGTCTTTGGTTATGATGAATTGATCAATTCTGTTCTCACATATATTTTTTGTTGATGGTATTGAGCATTCCTACGTTTTAAAATAGGAGGATGGCTTTCTGTCTATGTAAAAATCACAAAATGAGTCAAAACCAAAATTGACCACTTGGTTTAATATAATAAACGGCCACTACTTTGTTTTGGGAATGAGTTAATATTGGCTTGCACCCTCATCCATTAATGAAATGAATGAACACTATTCATTTTCTAATCGATTTATGGTTTGAGAACAAATGCTCAATAGCCCAAGCCTAATCAATGAATTATATAAAACATCATTATGATTCATCCTAAATCCTTCAAAAAACTTGAAAAAACAACAAAATTAGATTTTCTTATTTTTTATTAGTTAAAACAAAAAATCTTTTTGATGTTTAAATAGTTTTGTTGTTTTCATCTCCCTGATAGATGTGAAGCTCCAAATCACCATTTTCCCCTGCCTTTGATCAATAATAATTTAATGATAGTCTGATCTCTATTAATTGTAGAAATAGAGCTGGAAATCCACAAATAAGTAGTTCACATCCCTCATAATAATAGAAAACCACAAATAAGTATCTCTAAATCAAGAAGATTGACAAATCTAGATAGAAAAAAGGGATTTTACTCAGATTGAACAAATCCAAAGAATTCAACACGGCATAAAATGAAACAATCATCGTTGTACCAATTCTTCCTAGATGTGATTCTTATGTACCTGTAATACTTGTTATTAGGTTGAACTGGAAAGTTCTTTTGAGAATTAGGATGATTAAAACTACCACTGTTCTGGAAATCAGTAGTATCTACTTTGTTATCAATGATTTCGAATGTTGATCCATCTGCTGATCCCTCAACTTTCCATGACTTGACTCTATGACAATCATTCATAGAGTAGGATGTAATAGATACCTTTCTTTCTTTGAAATCAAACTGAATCCATGAATTGGCGATATATTGGCTCCACCAGGCACTACTATCATTCTTCAAAACATTTTTAGGACCCCATTTAGCTTGATGGCTATCATATATACTAGATGCTGTTACATCAACATCACTAGAATCAGCCAAATTCCTTCCAAGTTTCTTAGATAAACCATCAAAGATACCTGAAAACAGATCTGACTTAAATGGAAACTCTGGTCTTTCGTTAGCTTTCTTAATTTGGGCTAATTGATCATCTTTGGTTTGAATTTGCTTGTTTTTCTCGTTGATTGTTGCTTCATTAGCTTGTGTTAACCTTGCATTCTCCTCTAACTTCGAATCTTTAGCTTGTATTAAACTAGTTTTTTCGTTGATAATTGCATCTTTTTCTTGAAGCTTTTTGTTCTTATCCTCTATAACTAGGTTTAGCTCATTCAGCCTAGTATTCATTTCAGAAACAGTTTGTTCATATCTTTGTGAAATTCTCTGGATTTCATCTCTCATTGAAGAGAATTCTCTTTGGAATGATGATAGAACATGATTGGTGTTATCATATATATCATTTGTGTCTTCAATAGACATGATATTGAGAAATCTGTTGAGTTCAGAGAGATCTGAAGGTTTTTGGTATTTGATGTTATTAAGAAGGATTTTAGCACCAGTTCCATGATGTTTCATACATCCAATCAAGAATTGTTCTAAAGAAGATAAAGAGAAAGTCTGATTAGAATGAGCAAAAATGCGACATAATGATGGAAGAGAAACCAAACAGAAGCTTGGATTCTTCAAATATGTATCTATCTTTTGAGTAATTGATCTTTCATATTTGGAGAAATCTATGTTACTATCATTTTGGTCTTGGTTTTGTATTAGGAGAGAGAGAACTCTCTCAGATGAATCATCATTAAGAAGTTGACAAAGAGAATCACAATGAAGACAATTGCAAATATCATAAACATCACCTGCTTTTTCAACAC
>Ga0209639_1001688_pt1 | contig 20406 bp, 18 predicted proteins | sample EPASupsiteHSE605_FD_187268 | JGI IMG/M metagenome (GOLD analysis project Ga0209639, IMG submission 187268) | Bioremediated contaminated groundwater from EPA Superfund site, New Mexico - Sample HSE6-05 (SPAdes) (version 2) | ecosystem: Environmental > Aquatic > Deep subsurface > Groundwater >...
CTACTGCGAATGGAGAACCGACCGAGTGAACGAATATATTATGATTCGTGAAGGAATCCTGAAAATTGACCCCAATCAGCAGAACGAAGAAAACTTCAATACCGATGCTTATCTGGCCGGACAGTTTGAGGGTGTTGTGAAAAACGACCTCTATGACCTGAACCCCAATGGATCAGGAACCCGTAAAGTGAGAATCGAAGACGGTATCATGCTGCCGAAGTATCGGCTCCCAACCGAAGCCGAGTGGGAATTCGCCGCGCTGGGTCTTATTGGCAATACGCTGTATGAACGCGTAATTGAACGTAGAATTTATCCCTGGAACGGTCACCTGCTTCGTACCGATTATTATAAAAACATGGGTGAATTCGTTGCCAACTTCAAACGTGGCCGCGGAGACAACATGGGTGTTGCCGGCAATCTCAACGATGCCGCCGATATTACTGCCCCTGTTTATTCATACTGGCCCAACGATTACGGTCTCTACAATATGGCCGGTAACGTAGCTGAATGGGTGCTCGACGTATATCGCCCGTTGAACTTCGAAGATATGGACGATTTCCGTTCTTTCCGTGGTAATGAATTTATGAAAAAAATGGTGGATGAAGAAGGTCTGATTGCTGAAAAAGACACCCTTGGACGTATACAGTGGGTCCCTGTTGGAGAAGAAGCAGCAAACCGTCGTAATTATCAGTATTCCGATAACCGGAACTACCTTGATGGTGACTTCGCTTCATCTATTTATTTCAGTCAGGACGACATGAAAGATCCGGAAAATCTACCAAAACATATGTATGAGTTTGGCAAATCATCCATGATAAACAATACCGCCCGTATATATAAAGGTGGTTCATGGAAAGACCGTGCATACTGGCTCAGCCCCGGAACACGCCGCTTCCTCGATCAGGAACTTTCTACAGACTTTATCGGATTCCGTTGCGCCATGATCCGCGTTGGCAGCCAGATGGGCTTCTGATACAAGTAAAAAATATGTACCTTTACCCCCATCTAACCCATGGGGGTTTTTTATGGAAATTACTCAATTATATCAGCTGATAAAAGGTTTGTCCGGTGTATCAACCGATACACGGACACTAAAACCCGGCATGGCATTTTTTGCACTCAAAGGCGATACCTTTGACGCCAACGACTTTATAGATCAGGCACTGCATGCGGGAGCTGCTCTTGTGATTACGCAAAATCCGGCTTTCCGGAATCATACCGGTTGTTTTTATACCGAAGATTCTCTGGCCGCCTTGCAGGCTGTCGCTCTCGAGCATCGCAAAAACCTTAAAGCCACTATTATCGGCATTACCGGCACCAACGGAAAAACTACCACCAAGGAGCTGCTGCGCGAAAGCCTGTCATCATTTGGTAAGGTCCAGGCAACACAGGGAAATCTGAACAACCATATCGGAGTGCCGTTAACACTGCTCTCCATCGAGGATGACACCGATTTTGCCATTGTTGAAATGGGCGCCAATCATCCCGGTGAAATTGAATTTCTTTGCCATATTGCTCGTCCCGACTATGGCCTTGTGACTAATATCGGCAAAGCGCACCTGGAAGGATTCGGCAGCTTCGACGGCGTGATAAATACCAAATCGGAATTGTACCGCTTTATTGCAGCCTCGGGAAAAGCCGTATTCGTGAATGAAAATGATCCTTTACTGATTTCACTTACTGAACACCAACCCCGACATTTGTACGGGACTGATTCGTTGCAGGCGGCTGTTATCACCGACGAAAATCCAACACTCCGTTGTACGTGGAACTGGCTTGGAGAGCAGATTCTGACACAAACCCAACTCACCGGGAGCTACAATCTCCCCAACCTTATGGCAGCGATTGGTGTAGGTTTGTTTTTTGGCGGCGAGCCCAATAAAATCAACGAAAGGCTTTGCGCCTACCAGCCTTCGAATATGCGTTCCCAATGGCTCGAAACGCCGCACAACAAGCTCATTCTCGATGCATACAACGCCAATCCGTCGAGTATGAAAACTGCCATTGATAACTTTGCCGCTTTAAAGGCCGATAAAAAAATGCTGATACTTGGTGACATGCTCGAACTTGGCTCCTACAGCGACGAAGAGCACCATGCCGTTTTGACTCTTCTTGAATCTTACTCCTTTAATTCCGTGGTTTTAATAGGTCCCCGATTCGGGAAATACCAGAACCGGTTTCACCCATTCCTGTTTTTTAACGATACCACCGAGGCCCGCATTTCGCTTGAACAAAATAAGGCAATTGGATTTACCATCCTGTTGAAAGGTTCGCGTGGTATAGGCGTTGATCATTTAAAAGACCTTTTCTGATGACACCAGTAAATAAATCCGAATGGACTACAGGCGTAGGGCTTATGTCGGGCACCTCGATGGATGGAATTGATATTGCCGTTTGCGCTTTTCGTTTTACCAATAAATGGGAATATCAGATTATCGATGCTGTTACATTTCCCTACATGGATTCTGTTCGCAAGCTGCTGATAGAAATGCAGACCATGAGCGGGCCGGAGCTGATAAGAGCCGATCGTAAACTGGGTCATTATTACGGAGAAATTGTATCGGGTTTTTTGATGGGCATGGGGCACGATGCTACATTTATTGCATCGCACGGACACACCATTTTTCATAATCCCAACGACCAATACACCTTTCAGGCCGGCCATGGAGCTGCGATTGCAGCCGAAACAGGTTTGCCGGTTATCTGCGATTTCCGCAGCACCGATGTAGCGTTGGGAGGTCAGGGTGCTCCGCTGGTGCCCATCGGCGATTCGTTGCTGTTTGATGAATACGATGCACTTCTCAATCTGGGCGGCTTTGCCAATATTTCAATGCAATCGGATAAAAAAAGAATCGCGTGGGATATTTGTCCGGTCAATATTGTATTGAATCATTTCGCACAAAAGTGTGGTATGGACTACGATACAGATGGCAAACTGGCTGCAAACGGAAATTGTAATGCTGATTTACTGAAACAACTGAACAGTTTGCCATTCTACCAAAAACCGCATCCAAAGTCGCTTGGACGCGAATGGGTCGAAGACATATTTTTGCCACTCGTTGAACAAAACGATCATCTGTCAACCGAAGATATTCTTGCAACCACTGCGCATCATGCAGCCATGCAGATAAACCATGCAGCAGCATCTGCACAAAATGTACTGGTTACCGGAGGCGGCGCCCGCAATCCGTTTCTGATGAATCTGCTCCGTGAGCAGTTGCAAAACAAAATGATTATTCCTGATGAAACGACCATCGATTTTAAAGAAGCTTTGGTGTTTGCCTTCATGGGATTGTTGCGCATTCTGGGCGAAGACAATACGCTGGAAACGGCTACTGGAGCCCGTAAGCAGGTAAGCGGCGGTGCCATGTATCTGCCCTGATTTTTACATTTTCTCAAAACATACTAATCGCCCTCGTTTTCGCGTTTTAATTAACAGTTTGCTGTTGACAATAATAAACGTGTTCAAAAACCCCGAATTCCAATATGAGGTACTTTTACTACAAAATCAGTAAGTATGTTTTTGAATTTGTTTTTTCTGACTGCACCCGTAGCCGACACGGCTGCCAAAGCCGCTGCCAATACAGCCGAAGCTGCAAAACAGTATGACACCCTTTCCTTGTGGGATCTGACCCTCAAAGGCGGACCGGTAATGATTCCGATTGCATTACTGTTGGTCATTGCCGTGTATATTTTCATCGAACGTTACATGACCACCAGCAAAGCTGCCAAAGAAGACACCGGTTTTATGAACAACATAAAACTCTACATCACCGAAGGCAAAATTGACCAGGCGCTCACACTCTGCCGCAGCAACCAAACACCGATGGCACGTTTGATTGAAAAAGGCATTTCGCGTATCGGCCGCCCGCTGAACGATATTTCAACCGCCATCGAAAATGAAGGAAAACTACAAGTGGGGAAACTTGAGAAAAGTGTGACTTTCCTGTCGGTAATTGCCGGTGTTGGTCCCATGCTGGGATTCCTCGGAACCGTTACAGGTATGATCAATGCTTTTTACGAATTATCAAAATCAGGCGACAATCTGGATATCGGTATTTTGTCCGGTGGTATTTACGAAGCCATGGTAACGACTGTTGCCGGACTTATCGTTGGTATTCTTGCTTTTCTTGCCTACAACATCATTGTGGCTCGCGTGGAGAAAATCGTATATATCCTCGAAGCAAGATCCACCGAATTCATGGATATTCTGAACGAGCCTGCATAAAACGCTAGTCATGAATATAAGCACCCGAAATAAACGCTCAACGGATTTCAGTTCCTCGACCATGTCGGATCTGGTTTTCCTGTTGTTGATTTTCTTTATGCTGACATCTTCGGTGGTCAGCCCGAATGCCATTAAGCTTCTGTTGCCCAGCAGTACCACAGAGCGCGTTCCGGTGAATAAAAAAGCCGTCAATGTGTATATCGATGAAAATCTCCAGTATTCCATCGACAAAATGGTTCTCGATGCTGCTGGTCTCAGAGCCGGAATTATAAAAGAACTGGAAGGACAAACCGATGCATCGGTTGTTTTACGGTCCGATGCTTCAGTACCCATTCAGTTTGCAGTGAATGTGATTGACATAGTCAATTCCATCAATAAGGAAAAAGGCACCAAGCATAAGGTAGTACTTGCAACCCGTCCTGAAAAAGAATAATGCTATGGAAAACAAAACCACAGAAAAAAAACGAAAGCTGCTATCAGCACTCATAACGCTGCTTTTCAGTGGTGCTGTGATGGTTGTATTGCTGTTCTTTTTCGGGTTTAAAACCCCACTGCCCCTACCCGAAGAAGAAGGGGTGATTATTGAAGTTGGTGGTGGCGGCGGTGGCGGCGGTGGTGACTATTTTCCTGAAGAATATTACGAGTCTTCGTCCGATGCCAACTCTGGCGATTTCACTGAAGATGTAGTAACTGATGTTAACAGCACCGCCCATGTAAAAGGTGGCCAGACCAGCACAGGCGACAATGACAACAATACGCCGAAAGTGGACAACCGGGTTTCAAACTACAAATGGGGTCAGGGTTCCGGCCAGGGAACAGGAATTGGTCCCGGTTCAGGATCTGGTCAGGGAACAGGAACCGGCACTGGAATTGGCCCCGGAGATGGAGACAGTCAAGGCCCCGGAAATTTCAATCTGGTTGGTCGTAAATCGAAAAGTATTCCTCAGCCAAAAAACAATACACAGAAAGAAGGCCGCGTAGTCGTTAACATCTGGGTCGACCGTGCTGGTATTGTTGTCCGTGCTGAAGCCGGTGCCATTGGTACAACCATCTCCAATACATCTTTGTGGAAGGATTGTGAAAACGCAGCAATGAAAGCAAAATTCTACGAAAAAGAAGATGCCGTTGCCAAACAGGTTGGTACAATTACATATGTTTTTATAAATCAAAATTAATTCTGATTTATAAACAACTTCTTATTCCTTTAATCAGACCCGTGGCGGATAATCGAGCGAATAGTGCAATCCCCTGCTCTCTTTGCGTTCGAGCGCCATTTTGATAATCAGGTATCCGACCGAAATCATATTGCGCAATTCGCAGATTTCTTTCGTTACAACTGATTTTTTGTATAAATCTTCCGTTTCCTCATACAGGATTTTCAAACGATCCAACGCTCGTTTTAAACGCAGATTTGAGCGAACAATTCCCACATAGCTACCCATAATGGAATTAAGCTCTTTTCGTGTTTGAGTAATCAGTACCATCTCTTCGTTCAACACGGTGCCTTCGGCATCCCACACAGGAATATCGTTGTTGAATTCAATATTTTTTACGGCTTCGATGGAGTCCATAGCAGCCCGGTGGCTGAACACAGCAGCTTCGAGCAAAGAATTCGATGCTAAACGATTGGCGCCATGCAGTCCGGTACACGATACTTCGCCGGTCGCATACAGATGTTTAATGTTATTGCGTCCAAATTCATCCACCTTGATGCCGCCGCACTGATAATGGGCTGCAGGTACCACCGGGATCATATCTCGCGAAATATCAATGCCCTTGCTCAGGCAATGTGCAAAAATAGTCGGGAAATGTTCGAGTAATTTTTTCTTTCCCAGATGCCGCGCATCGAGATACAGATGGTCGGCGCCGCTGATCTTCATTTCGTTATCGATGGCGCGTGCAACAATATCGCGCGGTGCCAGCGATTGGCGATCGTCGTATTTCTGCATGAATTCATTGCCGTCGTATGTTTTCAGAATTGCGCCTGCGCCGCGCAGGGCCTCGGTTATCAGAAAAGCAGGTTTCTCGGTCGGATAATAAAAAGCCGTTGGATGAAACTGCACAAATTCCATATTTTCGACGGCCCCCTTGGCGCGGTACACCATGGCAACACCGTCTCCTGTAGCCACTTCCGGATTGGTTGTCACGCCATAGACATTGCCACTTCCACCGGTTGCAATCAGCGTTATTTTCGAAATATACGTATCCACTTTTCCGGTTTCAGGATTGAGTACATACGCACCAAAACAAGTGATGTTCTCGGTTTTTTTTGTAATGTTTTTCCCCAGATGATGCTCGGTAATAATTTCAATGGTAAAATAATTCTCGAGCACGGTTATATTCGGATGCTCTCTGATCTGTTCGGTAAGTGCGCGCTGAATCTCAGCACCCGTGCGGTCTTTATAATGGAATATACGTTTTTCGCTGTGTCCGCCTTCGCGGGCAAGATCGTATTCTCCATCGGTATTTTTATCGAACTGCGTTCCGAAATTAATCAGCTCTATAATACGTTCAGTGCTCTCTTCAATTGTGATGCGGACAATCTTTTCGTTGTTAAGGCCAGCGCCAGCAACAACGGTATCGTGAATATGTTTTTCGTAATTATCGGGGCTGTACATCACGCCGGCGATGCCGCCCTGAGCGTAATGGGTGGCTGTTTCATCCAGTGCCGATTTGGTGAGAATGACCACCTTTCCATAAGGCGCCACTTTCAAAGCGTATGTCAAACCGGCAATGCCACTGCCGATAATCAGAAAATCGCAATATTGCTTCATCTATTGAGATATTGATGAAATACAAAATTACAAATAAAACAGGAACCTTATCTTTGCATCATGAAAAGCAAACTCTGGATATACATCGGGCTGTTGTTCGCCATGGCAGTATGGAGCTATTCCTATGTGCTCATCAAGATTGTATATTCGTACGGAGTACCGCCCACCATGCTGGTTTTCATGCGTCTGGTTCTGGCGACCATCACCTTGCTGGCCTTCACAAAAATCACCGGAAAGCTGCAACCTATTCAAAAATCTGACAGGCTCTCGTTTCTGGCACTTGCATTCTTCGAACCATTTCTGTATTACATTGGCGAAAGCAATGGTTTGGTGCTGGTTTCACCCACCGTCGGATCGGTCATTATTGCTACAATCCCAGTGTTTACGCCCTTTGTGCTATACGCGTATTTCAAAGAGAAAGTAGATAAAACAAATTTCTTCGGCATCATCATTTCATTTATCGGTGTGTTGCTGGTTATTTTCGAAGACGATTACACACTCTCTGCATCGCCGGTAGGACTTGGTTTTATGTTCTTTGCGGTATTCAGTGCATTCGGCTATACCATAGTGATTAAAAACCTCACACAGAAATATAATTCATTTACCATTGTCACTTATCAGACGCTGATTGGCGCCATACTATATGTTCCGCTGTTTTTATTTTCCGATTTCAATGTTATGGCAAATGTTGAATTTACCTGGCAGATGATGGTTGCAACAGCTACATTGGCCGTTTTCGCCACCGCCATTGCATACATTTTATTTTCCACAGGGATCCGCGAAATCGGAGCCATGCAGGCCACTATTTTTGCCAATTTAATACCGGTATTAACTGCTCTTCTGGCGCTGCTTTCGGGCATGGAAGAATTGCCGTTGCGCAAACTCGGCGGCGTGTTGATTGTAATTCTCGGCGTCTTTCTTTCACAAAGCAAAAAGCCCTTTCTCGGCCTGCCCGGAATGGTGTGGAACTATTTTGTGAAGAGGAAATGAATTGAATCCTGAATAACGATTTAAGAATAACGATTGTTGATCGGTGATTTTTGATCGGAAGTTCGAATTTATTACCTGAATCAGATCTAAAATCACAATTCTAAAATCATATATCTTATATCATTCCGTGTTCTAGAGGACTTTAGCCGCCAATGTCAAAAACAATTTCATCCCTTCTTCTGAAGCAGGATTCATGCGGTAATTGATGTTATCGGTCAGATACGAAACTGCGTCATCGAACGAAAGACCCGCTGACCCGAAATGACGAACCGCCGCTGCGGGATCTTCAATACCTGCTTCCAAAGCGACCTTCAAAGGTTTCAGACTTTCTTCCTTCATGTCGGCACGTGCAATCCATACAGCAAAAACAAACGGAAGTCCTGTCATTTCTTTCCAGGCCTCACTAAGATCAAAACTAAATTTATAGTTCTTCTGCAATTCAAATGCTTTGTCACCAATGGCAATGCGTGCATCAGCCGATGCATCATCGTGTTTGACAAAGGCAGGATGAATGTTCCAGTGATTGTGACACAAAATTTTCAGCAACAGATTCGAACTGCGCGAATGACTGTCGGGCGAAATATGTTTGATATCCTGCAAAGGACGGTTACTTAAAAGTAACACCGAACGTACAGGCCCATCGGCACTGATGCAGAAAGGTTTTATAATCTGAAAATTTTCAAGCGAGTTCAACGCGCCAACAGGAACCAGCGCTACATCACTGCTGCCTTCAGCAAAATTTTTTGCACATTGCGCAGGCGCAACAATGCTGAGCTGCGAATATAAGCCGTCATCGGCATTCAGCAATCCAAAATGATACGGAAACGAGTTTAAATAGCTTACCAGAGAAATGTTCATAATACAGTCATAATCGGATACAAAGGTAGTGCTGATTTCTTCTTGGAAACAAGTATTTCCGATGATATTTATCAACAATAAAATATTATCTTCGCAACAGGAAATGCGCTATGAAAACTGAATCCATCATCCAGAATCTGAAGGCACTTGCCGCCGAATTCCGCACCGGCACAAAGCTTTTCGCTACCGAAGACCTGCCCGAAGCTTTTTATCAAACCATGATTCACAACAAATGGTTTACAAAAGAAAACATCATTAGCTCCGTGAACGCGCTTGCAGACATGATTTCGGACGAGAACACAGTACATGAATGGTTAGCGAAATATCCGGAGCCAACATCTGATCCGAAAAAAATATTACTGATTCTGGCCGGAAATATTCCGGCGGTGGGATTTCACGATGTACTCTGCACGCTGCTTTCGGGACATTCGGCTGAAATAAAATTATCGTCGGACGATAAATTTTTAATACCATGGATGCTGCGTGCTGCTGAAAATATTTTTCCGGAATGGCGCGGAAGGATTCGCTATCACGAAGGACTGATGCAGGATTTCGACGCTGTTATTGCCACCGGAAGCAATCAATCGGCAAAAACATTTGAAAGTTATTTCAACAGCAAGCCGCATATCATTCGCCACAGCAGAAGCAGCATAGCTGTTGTTCATGCGTCCGACAGCGACGAAGATCTGAAAAAACTGGGAGATGATGTTTTTATGTATTTCGGTCTCGGATGCCGCAATGTGTCACTGATTTTCATTCCGAAAAATTTTGACAGACAACGGTTATTCGATGCTTTGCTGCCATGGAAGCGGCTTGCAGAGCACAATGCATTCGCCAACAATTACGTGTATTATAAAAGTTATTTCAGTTTATCGAAAGAAGAACCCCTCGACGGATCGTTTTACCTGTTGCGCGAAAACATGTCGACAGCAGCTCCGGTAGCGGTTTTACATTATGCAGCATATGAAAATATCAGCGAAGTGAAAAACTATTTTGCCGAAAATGCTGAATACATTCAATGCGTTGTTTCCGCAGAAAACGATATTGAGAATGCTGTAAAACCAGGACAGGCGCAGTCTCCGCGCATTGATGAATATGCCGATGGGGTGGATACGATGGCGTTTCTGGCTGAGTTGTAACCCATGTAATTACCCGCTGTCATCCTGAGACCACCAGCAAAACGCGTTTTGCAACCTAAAATCAAATGACTCCAAAGCTGCTGTCACACTGAGCCCCGCCGCTGTCATCCTGAGCGGTTCCGATGGCTATCGGAACGAAGGATAGACAGTAGAACAGACCTTTACGAGAGTTGCGGTAGCGGGGTAAACTCCGTCGATCACGATAGCTATCGTGAGTCGGCAGCGAAAATCAACAAAAGAAATGTCAGAAGTATAGCAGGAGATCCCGGCACAGTCTACAATGCTATAACGCAGTAGCGACCGGGAACTTCATTAGGGTTCTTTTGTTGATTTTCAAAATTATCAGGTTGCATTAATAATTATTCAGAATAAATTTCAGCGGATAGATGATTGCTGAATGAAATTCCAAAACAAATCCTATATTACAGGTCGGGTTTATCAATTTTTATTACTTTTGCGTATAAACCATAGCCATGAAACTATCCAGAAAGTGCGAATATGCTTGCTTAGCGATGATTGAGTTGTCGGGGCATAAACCCGATGAATACATCAAGATTGAGTCTATATCAAGCACCTGGAACATTCCCAGGAAGTTTCTGGAACAAATTCTCATCACGCTGAAAAATGCGGGCTACCTGCACAGCCGCAAGGGTGCTGATGGCGGATACAAACTGGCCAAAGAATCATCGAAAATATCGCTGGCCGAAATCATTCGACTCATTGACGGAGCGCTGGCTCCGGTCGAAAGTGTATCAACCTATTTTTATGGTTCATCTCCCACCGAAAAACATCCGGGATTCATCAACATCATGAAAGATATCCGCGACTATGTATCCAATAAGCTGGAGAAGACTACGTTTGCCGATTTGGTCAGAAAGTAGTTTGTAGCTGCCTCGCTTGAGTTCATAAAGTTCATAAAGTTCATAAAGTTCATAAAGTTCATAAAGTTCATAAAGTTCATAAAGTTCATAAAGTTTATAAAGTTAAAAGGGGGTGAAAATTGCCTGCGTTTTAACAACCAGAAAAATTATGATGAATATGTCAGTCTTTTACAGAATTGTGTTTTGTTTCTCAACATCAATATTATTACTTTTTAATTCATGTATAAATTTGGATATAACCGGGCAATATGTGTTTTGCCCATGGAATTGTCATACATTAATAATTAATGAAGATAGTACATATACTATAGAGATGAGACCGGAAATTGGCTCTCCATTTGAAATAAATGGAAAATGGACTCAAAGTGAAAACTGCATTACTCTTAAACCTGTCATTCCCTCTCACCTTCATTATGATTCTATCGGTAGCTATTGGTATGTATTGCTTGATACTTTAAAACTTCAACCAGATCTTACGATATTTGAAATTGAAGAAACTCAATATTTATTTGACAAAAATAAATTGGTCGAAAAAAGCACAAATATTTCATTTTTTAAAACAAAATCTGATTCAATATGTGACAAAAAAACGGTTGAACGTAGCAGAAAACATGCGCTGAAGCCGCGTAAAAAGTCTTGAATCAATTAGAGAAACAGAAATATTGAACAAAAAATATTACACAACAATTGTTATTTTGGTCAGAAAGTAGTTTTTAAAGTTCGTAAAGTTCATAAAGTTAAAAGGCGTTGTGGTATAGTTCATCAGAAACTTTACAAACTTTCAACTTTATAAACTTTCAACTGCCTCGGCCTGGTGAGCGTCATTCCAATACTTCGTGCGATAAAAAACGACAGGAAAGCAATCCACAGATTCATACCCGGAAGAATATTTTCGAGTAAAAAATACAATGGAAAAAAAACGCCGAGAACCGCAACCAGCATAACATTGCGCATAGCGGCAGTATGCGTCATTCCGGCAAAAACACCATCCCAGACAAAAGCCACGAACGACACCAACGGAATCAGCACCACCCAGAAACGCTGTTCCAAAGCCAGCTTGAGCAATGTCTCATTATCAGTCAGCAATCCAAAAATCCATTGACCACCGATTAAATACAACAAACTAAAAACAAGACTTGTCCCGAAAGCCCATACAAACAACGTTTTCACGGTTAGTCTCAATAATCTGATTTTTCCTGCACCGAGATATTTTCCGCTCAGACTTTCGCCGGCGTATGAAAAACCATCAATAAAAAATGAAAAGAACATAAAGAATTGCATCAACAGCGTATTCAGCGCCAGCACATCGTTTCCGTATAGTTTGGATGCATAGGTAAACCACGAAAATACGGTTAGCAAACTGAATGATCTCAGAAAAATATTGGCATTAACGGTCAGAACTCTGGTCAGCTTCGAAAATATGAACACCGCATCTGATCTGAACTTTGCAATAAGTTTCCGGTGACGCAACAACACCAAACCAACACCAAACAACAATGCACTCCAGCCTGCAATGGTGGTTCCAAGCGCTACTCCATCGGCCTTCATGCCAAGGTAGATAACGAAATACAGATTGAGTGCGACATTCACCACGTTCTCAAAAATAATCATCAGCATGGCAGCGGCTGAATCCTGCACACCAAGAAGCCATCCGAGAATGACAAAATTTATAAGCGAAGCCGGCACCACCCAGATCCGGATCTGATAATACTCGCTCATGATTGTTGCCAGCGACTCATCGGGGTGCAGCATTTTAAAACCAAGATATTCAACCGGGTTTCGCAGTGCAACAATCAACACACCAACGATGGCAGCAATCAGCATACTGCGATACAGCGACGAAGAAATTTCACTCCGGTCGTTGGCTCCAAAATTCTGAGCAGTGATGCCGGTTGTAGACATGCGTAAAAAACTGAAACTCCACAAAATAAAATTAAAAATCACACCGGCCAGCGACACCGCCGCAAGATACGAAGTTGAATCAAGATGCGCCAGTACAGCCAGATTCACCGTCCCGAGCAATGGAATACTCAGGTTGGCAAGGATATTCGGAACTGCCAGTCGCAATAGTTCTTTACGCATATCAACCTCTCAGAAAAGTGAAATTATTTTTACCGGACAATGAACGTTCGAAATAATAACCACCCGAATCAAATGCCATCAGGCTTTCAGCGTCGGTGATCTGATGCTGGATGATAAATCGGGCCATCATACCACGTGCTTTTTTCATCTCCACCACATTGATAAAAGGCTTCCCTGCCTTCATTTGTTTAAAGGCAATATGAATAACATTTGTTGCAGATGAAACATGCGGAATCACCATTTTGGTATATTCATCCGAAGTGAGATTAATCAGCAAATGACTCTTCATTTTATTCAGATCCGCTTCAATATTTTCAGCAGGTTTGGTATTCCAGAAAGCATACAGATTCTTGAAATCCTGCACCGGAAGCGGCGTTTGCGCTTCGAGGCGATATGGCATAATGGCATCATACGGACGCAGCACACCATACAAACCGCTCAGAATGCGCAGATGCGATTGTGCAGACTTCATTTCGCCATCAGAAAAATCGTGTGCATTCAGCCCTTTAAAAGCCGGACCATCATACATCAACGCTGCAGCGCGGGTTGCTTCCGGATTGTTTGACAAAGTCCAGTGTTGCATGGTATCGTAAGCCTGCCGGCCCAGATTTCCGCTCACTTTCAGCAACGAAGAAAAATCATGGTAGGCTAGATTTTTCAGTTCCTGGTCAATCCATGATGCTTCTTCGGCAAACACAGGTTTGCTACGCAAAGCTGCATCAGATGGCGAAATCCGCATTGTTTTGGCCGGAGAGAGTATGATAATCATTTTTTTCTTTAATTTGCGAAAGTAAAACTTTGTTTCAAAACCTGCATCATGAAAAAGATATTTATCATTTCGTTTCTCACACTGATAGTGTTCCAGCTGAAAGCCCAGTCGACGTTCAACGGCATCTGGCAGGGCACGCTGGGTGAAAAGAAAAATTCATTGTTGGTCATTTTCCGCATCAGCGAAGAAGAGGGTAAGCTGAAATGCACCATGGATATTCCACAGCAAATGATTCTGGATTATAAAAGCACCAAAGTCCGCGCTGACAAAGACAGCCTCATTATTGACATCACTACTTACAAAGCCAGTTTCAAAGCCATTCTTGACAAGGATAGCCTCCGCGGAAAATGGTATCAGTCGGGCAATGAAACACCGCTTGTACTTGGCTTAACACCTGCTGAAAAAGCGTTCACGATGAATCGTCCGCAAACACCGCAGCCGCCCTATCCCTATATTTCGAAGGATGTGAAATTCCTGAATAAAAAAGCAAAAATCAATCTGGCAGGCACACTCACCATTCCCGATACCACCAAATTGTGGCCTGTTGTAGTTTTGGTGACGGGTAGCGGCGCGCAGGACCGCAACGAAGCGTTGATCAGACATGAGCCCTTTCACGTGATTGCTGACTATTTTACCCGACACGGCATTGCGGTATTGCGCTTCGACGATCGTGGTGTTGCTAAAAGCGAAGGAGTTTTTTCGACAGCAACAACACAGGATTTCAGCAACGATGCCAGCGCAGCCGTTGAATATCTGAAAACACTTCCGTATATCAACAAAAAAGAAATCGGAATTGTTGGTCACAGCGAAGGCGGCGTAATAGCACTGATGCAGGCTGCACAAAATAAATCACTGCGTTTTGTCATTTCAATGGCCGGTGTTTCAATTCCATGTGCACAGCTGCTGGTCTTGCAGAATGATGTATTGCTCGAAGGGTATGGAGCTCCCGAAGACGTCAGGGAATTCTTTACCAATTTCAACACGGCGCTGTACACGCTGATTCAGATTGAAGATGATCCGGTAATATTGCGCGAAAAAGCCCTGGCACTTTTCAACGAGTCGTTATCAGTTCTCAGCGACGAACAAAAAAAGGCTTATGCGCTCAACGAATCATATATCAATGCACAGCTGATGCAGCTGAACACACCATGGTTCCGTTACTTCCTGTCGATCATTCCAACCAATTACATCAAAAAAATCAAGATCAACACACTCGCCATCAATGGTTCGAAAGACAAGCAGGTTCCTGCCGAAGAAAACATGGAAGCCTTTAAAAATTACTTTGTCCAGCGACCCGGCGTTTTTATGGACACACATGTCTTTCCCGGTCTGAATCACCTGTTTCAGCCCTGCACCACCGGAATGCCATCGGAATATGCCATGATTGAAACCACCATCGATCCGCAGGTGCTGGAATACATGACAAACTGGATTAAAAAAGTACTGGAAAATCAGTAGTCGGAACTGATATATTTGTCAAAAGGTATTTGAAAAGATACTGCTATTCTGAACACGGATCAGCCTGCGGCTGACACTGATTATTCACTTCTTATATTATTCTCAAAGGAGTTCCCTTCGGCAGGCTCAGGACGGCGCATGAGCTCGCCACTTCGTGTCTCGGTTTAACGGATCTGCACGGACCCGCCCTGTCTGCAACAGGCAGGCTGCTGCGGGCAGGTAAAACAATTTCGTGATGACATGTAATGCAAAAGCCATAATTCATTTCAGCATAATGAATTTGCAAGCTCGCTTGCGTAATTCAATTTGCTGAAATGAATCAACACAACTCATTGTGTTGCTGTCAGCGGCTTTTGCAACCACTATTTCCGTGTGAATCCGTTTAATCCGTATAATCCGTGTTCAAAAAAAACATTGGAAACCGGCCAGAAATAGCGCAGCAGCACAAACTTTCTTATTTACAATATTTTTTATTTCATCGGACGATTTTATTGTTCCGTCAATTAAACTATTTCACCTTACACGAATCCAATACAAAATTTTTTTACATGAAAACCATCGTTTTTTCATTATTTTTTGTGCTCATATCAATTACTTCGGGCCTGACCGCACAAGTAGCACCAGCAACAACCACTCTTGCACCCGGTACAAAAATCAGCTGGAATCTGAGTCTGGGTTATCCGTTCAATATTACTATCAATTCGTTGAAGCCCGATTTTGCTTTTTCATGGGACATGGGCGAAGGCACAACCGGCAAAGTGAACATTACCGGCAAAGCTTTGAAAAAAGCCACCAAAATGATTGACTATTTTGAAAAAGGCACCGATATTACGATGGAGGATCAAACTACTGTCATGTTTTCGAAAGTGCTTTACAAAAAAATGAAAGCAGGTGGTTCAGCAGAAATAGCACTGGATGGCGTTGTACAGACTATCAAATTCATGAAAAAAGAAAAAATGGCCGTGAATGTAAACGGCACCGGTCAATCGCTGGATGTGCTATACGCCGAAACCGATAAAAACTGCAAATTCTGGATATGGGATAATGCCGCAACACCATTGATTCTGAAAATGGAGCTGGGCTGGACACTGACTATTCAGTCTATTACCACCAATTAATATCTTTCACTATTTGTGCAGCATATAAATGTTGCTCTTATCGGTGGCTTTAAATCGCATTTTCCGCAGATACAGCGCATGCCTGATATGGAATGATTGTGCGTAAATAGTATCGGTGTTCAGCAACGAAAAAATATTTTCGCGCTCAAACAACAGCTTGCCTGGTTTCATATTGCGATGCGTATTGGCAACGTAATCAATCACCACATTGCAGCTTCCATCGCTGTTTTTGCGAAATCCGGCCACACTGATGACGGCAGTTCCTTTTACAATTAAAAAGACAATATCGTCTTTTTCGAAGCGCTGAAAATCCGGAAAAAACTTACGGATATCGTTGGCATAATACACCAGAAAACGCTCCAGCATTGGCGCATTCAGATTGGCCGGCAATACGGCATAATTCCCCTGTAGTTTATATGCCTGCCAGATGAAATAGGCATTTACCAACAGATTAAAACCATTCAGCAAAATGATCGGATAGGCACCAATCAGCACACCATACACAATAAAAACCATGTTGCCCGATAAAATCATCCATCGCATTTTCAGAATCGATGTCATGAGCATCGATACAGCAATGATGAGCGATCCGGTATATCCGATTAGCTCGGCAATGGTAAGTCCTGCAATTAAAATCTCCGTGTCCACTATAATTTGTCTTGTTAAATCTGAAGTCTTTTTTTAGTAGTCAGTAGCCAGTAGTCAGTAGTCAGTAGCCAGTAGTCAGTGTTTTTGGTTAACGGTTATTGGTTAACGGTTAATGGTTAATGGTTAACGGGAATTCATACTTTACTTCTCCCTTCATAATTCCTTGTTCCTTGTTCAGTGTTCGAAACGGTTAATGGTGGGTTTTGCTATCGCTCATAACTCATAACCCATAACTCATAACTCACAACTGACCACCCGATAGCTATCGGGACACAACTGAATACTGTACATCACATTTTCTCCGGCATTCCCACTCCCAGCAATCCCATCGCGAATTTCAGCGTTTCAGCCGTGCGTTTTGCCAGTAACAAACGATTGTTGCGCAATGTTTCATCGGGCTCGCGCAGAATCGAAATTTCCTGATACATGCTGTTGAACATCTGCGCCAGCTCGAAGCTGTAATTGGCCACCACAGCAGGACTTTCGTTGGTCGCAGCTTTTTCAATCATTTGCGGAAGTGTGAGTAACTGATACAATAATTCTTTTTCCTGCTGCTTCAGACCGGCTTCAGAAGCCCATTTCAACGAATCTACAGCCATTCCTGCTTCGCGGCCTTTATTCAACACAGAACAAATTCTGGCGTGCGTGTATTGAATGAAAGGTCCTGTGTTGCCGTTAAAATCAATGCTTTCGGAAGGATTGAACAACATATTCTTTTTCGGATCAACGCGCAGAATAAAATATTTCAGCGCGCCCTGACCAATCATTTCATGCAGCTTGTCCTGCTCAACAGCAGGCAGATCCTGGGCTTTGCCGGCTTCTTTCGAAATATCGGCAGCAGTTTGTTTCATTTCATCCAGCAGGTCATCGGCATCAACCACGGTCCCCTCGCGCGATTTCATCTTTCCTTCGGGAAGTTCCACCATGCCGTAGCTGTAGTGCAGAATATTGTCGGCCCAGTCGTAGCCTAATCTTTTGAGTGTTTTTTTCAAAACATCGAAATGATAAATCTGTTCGTTGCCGACCACATACACCATTTTATCTGCACCAAAATCGTTGTGGCGCGCCACGGCTGTACCAATATCCTGTGTCATATATACGGTCGTTCCATCGCTGCGCAACAGAATTTTCCGGTCGAGTCCTTCTTCGGTCAGATCAATCCACACCGAACCATCGGGATCCTGCGTCAAATGACCGTCTGCAAGCCCTTTCTGCACAATATCTTTTCCGCTGAGATAGGTTTCCGATTCGCGGTACACCTTGTCGAAATCGACGCCCAGTCGGGCATAGGTATCATTGAAGCCGTCAATCACCCAGCTATTGAGTTTGTTCCACAAAGCCAACACATGCGGTTCGCCTTTTTCCCAGTCGCGCAGCATGGCGCGTGCATCCTGCATCAACGGAGTATCGCCGTCTTCAGGTTTTTCTATGCCCAGTTCTGCAGCTTCTTCTTTATTGGCCTTATCGAACAGTACATAATATTTTCCGATCAGGTGATCGCCTTTTATGCCGGCCGATTCAGGAGTTTCACCTTTTCCCCACATATTGTAAGCCACCATAGTCTTGCAGATATGTATTCCGCGATCGTTGATGAGATTGGCTTTGATGACCTTGTGGCCGGCGGCTTTGTACACTTCGGCCAGCGACCATCCCAGCAGATTGTTGCGGATATGACCCAGGTGCATCGGTTTGTTGGTATTGGGCGAACTGTATTCGAGCACAATGGTTTTTGCACCGATGCCTTCGGGGCGGCTGTATTCGGCTACAGAAGCGGCCTCCGCCATTTGTGAAAGCCAGAATGAAGGCGTAAAAGTAATATTGAGAAATCCTTTCACCACATTAAAGCGGTCGATGCCGGAAATCTTTTCTGACAAAGCGGCGCCGATGGCCTGTGCGGTATCTTCGGGTTTCAGGCGGGCCATTTTTACAAACGGGAACACCACAATGGTGACATCGCCTTCGAAATGCGACGGTGTTTTTTCAATCTGTATGGAAGCGGGCGCCACCTGCTGATTCCAGAGTTGCGATGCAATATCCGATGTGGCCTGCGCCAGAAGCTGAGTGAACATTCGTTTTTTGTTTGCAAAAGTAGCAATAATTGACGGAACACGGCAGTTGTCAGTGGTCAGCCATCAGCTTTCAGCAGTCAGCTGTCAGCAAGTCCCTTATAAGCAGTGAGCGGTGAGCAGCAACCGGTGAGCGGCCGTAAGCGCTGACCGCAAGCGTCGGGATGCGCCCTGTGCGTTGCACCGCCTGCCTCATGCCCTATGCCTAATACAGAGTGAGAATCAGAGCGAGAGTTGAGCTACCGCATGCCGCATGCCTCATGCCTAATACAGAGTGAGACCTGATAGCTATCGGGTCAGAGCGAGAGCGGAGCTATCGCATGCCGCACGCCAGCAAGCTTATAGCGTTTCTTAACAATTGGATGAAAAATATTTCTATTTAATAATTTGATAGTTCTGTTTAAAGGTGTAATTTTGCAGCAAATTCAAACCTAAAACGTTCGACGATGAAAAGAAATGTTATTATCATTGGAGCAGCTGGACGTGATTTCCACAACTTCAACACTTTTTTCAGAACAAATGCTGATTACAATGTTGTAGCTTTTACAGCAGCTCAGATTCCTGACATTGATGGTCGTAAATATCCTACAGAATTAGCCGGAGAATTATATCCGCAGGGTATTCCTATTTATGCTGAACAGGACCTTCCTAAACTTATAAAAGAACTGAATGTTACTGATTGCGTTTTCGCATACAGTGATGTTCCTTACGCTCGTGTTATGAATGTAAGTGCTCTTGTTAACGCTTGTGGCGCAAACTTCATGCTGCTCGGACCTGCCGAAACCATGGTTAAATCAACCAAACCGGTTATCGCAGTTGGTGCAACCCGTACCGGTTGCGGAAAAAGCCAGACCTCACGCCGCATTATCGAAATCCTGGCGAAAAAAGGTCTCAAGGTTGTGGCTGTACGTCACCCGATGCCTTACGGCGACCTCGTTGCACAGAAAGTTCAGCGCTTCGCTACTGTCGAAGATCTGAAAAAACACAAATGCACCATTGAAGAAATGGAAGAATACGAACCACACGTAGTAACCAAAAGAAACGTTATTTACGCTGGTGTTGATTATGAAGCAATCCTCCGCGAAGCTGAAAAAGATCCGGACGGATGCGATATCGTTCTCTGGGACGGTGGTAACAACGACTTCCCCTTCTACAAACCAGACCTGATGGTTGGTGTGGCTGATCCCCTCCGCCCGGGTGCTGAAGTTAGCTACTATCCTGGTGAAGTAGTTGCCCGCATGTCAGACGTTATTGTGATCAATAAAATCGACAGCGCTTCGCTCGAAAACATCAATGCAGTCCGTGCCAACCTGCTCCGCATCAACCCGAACGCCAAAATCGTTGACGGTGCTTCATATCTGACCGTTGACAAACCTGAGCTTATTAAAGGTAAAC
>Ga0209639_1001692_pt1 | contig 20347 bp, 15 predicted proteins | sample EPASupsiteHSE605_FD_187268 | JGI IMG/M metagenome (GOLD analysis project Ga0209639, IMG submission 187268) | Bioremediated contaminated groundwater from EPA Superfund site, New Mexico - Sample HSE6-05 (SPAdes) (version 2) | ecosystem: Environmental > Aquatic > Deep subsurface > Groundwater >...
TTATATGTCGCCGGATAACTTTGAAAAACTTTTTACTAAAACACAAAATGAAAATTTACGAATAGCAGGTTAAAGTATGGGTGTCAAATTCTCATTTTAATTTGTACTAAATCTTGACATAGGACCACACTTTGAATCAACTGAAACAAATATAAACAAAAAAGATCAAAACATACAAGAAACAGACAAATCAACAGAAAAAAAGACAACTTCTGAAAGTGAAAGTGTTTTAGAGGGAAAAATTATCAATCAATTGATTCATCAAATTAAACCTGATAAGATACCACAATCGAAGTTTAATGTCATGCATGAAGTAGATACTGAAAAAACAATGAGAATGGTTAAACTCTTTGTGGCCTTTATACTAATGACTAGTTATATTTTATTTTTTGATAATTGGAAACTGTACCTATCATCTATGTCATCAGAAAACATTAAAAATAGCCTACTATGGACAACCAATAGCATTTATCCCTTATTTTTCCTAATTATTTGTATAATTATTTTTGGAATGACAGTTTATTATTTAGTATTGACTCAAAAGAACACAAGCATATTACGTAAAATTAAATTCCAAGGTAATGAAATTGAAATATTTAAAGAAAGCGATGATTCATATTTTGATAAATATCTTAACGAAGTATTGTATCTCTTTGAAAATGCTGATACCGATGTTTTTGTTTTTGAAGATTTGGATCGTTATAATGCAAATCAGATTTTTGAAAGATTGAGAGAGGTAAATTCTTTAATAAACAATCAACGTTTTGATAGAAAACAACCGATAAAGTTTTTTTATTTGCTACGTGACGACATCTTTGTTTCAAAGGATAGGACGAAGTTTTTTGATTTTATTGTACCAATAGTTCCTGTTATTGATGGTTCAAATTCTTTTGACAAATTTATAGAACATTTTGAAAAAGGTAATTTATTAAAAAATTTTGATGGAAAATTTTTGCAGGATATTTCTCTTTATGTTGATGATATGCGAATACTTAAAAATATTTACAATGAATATGTCATTTATAATCAATGTATTCAGTCGACAGAACTTGATGATAATAAAATTCTTGCTATGATTATTTATAAAAATGTATTTCCTAGAGACTTTTGTGATCTGCAACTTGGTTTAGGGTTTGTGCATGCTTTGTTTGCTAAAAAAGAAGATCTTATTAAAGAAGACTTAAGAAGAATTGATGAAGAAATAATAAAAGTAAGTGAACAGTTAAATTTAGTAAGAACTGAGAATATGGTGTCCGTTGACGAGCTGGAAGCAGTGTTATTACTTGCAAATTATTCTTTCGAAAGTGTTGCGGGCAAAAGTGCAAATGAATATCAGTCTCGAGCTGAACTTTTAAGGGCAATAAAAGAAAATTCATATAATGCTTCTTGTTACATGCCAAATCAGGGATATAGAATAATAGATTTGTCCTCGGATTTTAATCGGTTATATCAAAATCAAGACTATATAAAACGGAAAGAAGCTATTGAAAATAAATCAGCTAAAAAAACAGAAAATCTAAAAGAACAAATTCAAATACTACAAAAAGAAAAAACTATTCATCAAAACTTTCGGTTGCATGAAATTCTTAAAAATCATCGTACCATAAGTGGTTTTGATGTCGAAATGTTTGACAAAAAAAACAAGGGTGATGAATTTTTTGAAATTGCATCAAGTCCATATTTTCCCTTAATAAAGTATTTAATTCGAAATGGTTATATTAATGAAACTTATTCTGATTATATGACCTATTTTTACCCCAATAGTTTGAGTACAATTGATAAAGCTTTTTTACGTAGTATTACTGACCAGCAATCGAAAGAATATACATATGAGCTTACAAAACCAGAAACGGTTGTTACCATGTTACGTGATGCTGATTTTAATCACTGTGAGGTGCTGAATTTTAGCCTGTTAAAATTTCTTTTAAAGAATAAAGAAGAACACGGTGATTATTTAGCAAGTTTTCTCAGACAGTTGAGAGATACCAAAAATTATGATTTTATTGGCTCTTTTCTTAATAAGCGGGAAGAAATTCCATTGTTTGTTAAGAATATTAACAACCAATGGTCAAGTATTTTCTTTAGTTTGATTAATGAAAGTGATTTAAGTGAAGTTCAACTGAAGGAATATGCCATAAACACGCTTTCTTTTACAGAAGCAACGAACATTTTAGCACTTAATATAAACGAATGTTTGACAGAATTTATTTCTCGGAAATCATCATTTTTAAAAATAGAGACACTTTCTGTTGAAAAAATAACTGAAGGTCTACAATTGCTTCAAGTCAAATTTGACAGTATCGATTATAATATTTCAAATAATGATCTTTTTGTTGCCGTATATCATAAGAATTTATATCAAATCTCCTTTGAAAATATTTCACTAATGTTAAATGTCTTCTATGGTTTTTTTGAGAAGGAAGATCTTGTAACTAAAAATTACACACTCGTATCATCACAGCCTCAGGAACCACTTGTGCAGTATTTAGAAGAAAATATAAATCTATATATAGAAATTTTACTTAATCAATGTAATGGGAACATCGTGGATAATGAGAATATAGTATTAAAAGTTTTGAATAATGAATTGCTTGAGACGGGAAATAAAGAAAAATACATTGATTGTTTGAAAAATGAGATACGAAATCTTAAAAGTGTTGAAAATAAAAATTTATGGTCTTTTATCCTACAAAAAAAAATAGTGTTCTACTCAGTAGAAAATATGGTATCTTATTTTTTGGAAAATGGGTTAAATGATGTTTTAATAGAATTTATCAACAGTGAAAGCAAGCCACTATGTTTTGCATCTGATTCGGTTGCGAGAGATTTTGATAGTGAGACAAGAACTCAGTTTTTTAAAGCTATTGTTATTTGCAATAAACTTATCAATAATCGATATGAAGCGATGGTTAAGACTTTAGAGAGACGTTATGAGAAAACGTTACCTACCGAGATTACTGATGATAAAATTCTAATTCTGATTAAATCACACGTGATTATGATGACAACAGAAACATTATTATTTATGCGGGAGAATTACCCGGCAATGACTATCAATTTTATTGTAGAAAATATCGAAACGTACGCTGCTGATATACTCGACCAAGATAATTTTGAATTCTATGAGTTGTTACTCATTCTAGAGCAAGATCTGAAAGATTCGACAAAAATTAAATTGTTAAATTTAACAGAAAATGACATCAGTATCCAAGAGAAAGATTATACTGAGGTTATTAAGAAATATATTCTAGAAAATAATTTTAATGTGGATGATATTCCATATATTCTAGAAAACTATTTTCATGAGAGTAGTGAAATTCAACAATCAATCGTAAAAGTTGTGATTCGCTATATCTCAACTATTTTAAATGGTCAAGATACTTTACCTAAAGAAATGCTTTCAAAGTTATTTATAGCGGAAGATCTTTCAATAGAATCTAAAATGGAATTATTTGTACAGCATTTACCGGAGTTTTCTAGAGAAGAATGTAAAAATTATCTTGAAACATTACAATTAAATGATTTCCAAAATCTTTTAGATGGTGGAAATCCAAAATTCAAGGTTAGTAATACAAATGAACAGATATTAAAGATATTTAGAGAAAAATATTGGATTTCAAGTTTTGATTTTGACAAAAAGAATTCAGATTTTTATCGAGCTAATAGTCGAAGAGTTTTTAATAAAATACCAGCAGAACTTTTATAATAAGTGTTTAAGTTAATTAAAAGGGATAGGGTTTTCGCACAGATGTCATTCGTTGAAACACTCGACCCGTATTTTCATAATCGTTTCATGTATAAAAGTGGGATGTTTCTGTGTAATGCACATTTTATAAGTAACAATGAAATGCTATAACATTTCAATTATGTACGTTTTATTTTAGTCAATCTGTTCCTAATGAATAATCTGAGCCACGTTTCATCATCAGGCTCTTATAAACAAGAATATCCATCCAATCAATCAAACACTATTCAATCATATCAATTAGGAGGCACCATGTCATATCTTGGAAACGAGTACACACTAGTCGAAAAACCGGCCCTTGATTATCTCACCGGGAACCTGGGCTATGATTACGTGGAAGGGGAGAAATTGACCCCATCTTTTGATGAGCGGGAGTCCCTTCGGGATGTAATCCTAATTAAGCGGTTTCGAATGGCTCTTTCTCGACTGAATCCATGGATGAGTGAGGCATCGATGGACAGCACCCTCAAGTATTTCACCAATTCCGACGCTTTGGGTACTTCATTGCTGGCCATCAACGAGAAGATCCATCGAGCCATTGTGGATCTGGAATTCACGGTTACCCAGTCAGTTGAAGGGCAAAAGAAAAAACTCACAGTGAAACTCATCGACTTTGAAGATGTTGAGAACAATGATTTTCTGGTAACCAACCAGTTTGCCGTTCAGGGGCTGAATAAAACCATTTACCCGGATCTGGTTATCTTTATTAATGGTCTGCCGATTGTGGTGATTGAGGCAAAATCGCCTTTCAAAGAAGGTGGCATGGGCATTAAGGCTGGTAAAAAAGACGCCTACGATCAGCTCTGTCGTTACATGGACAGTCGCAGTGATGTGGTTTCTGAAGGGGCTCAAAAGCTCTTTCACACCAACTTTTTCACAGGAATCATCAATAAATACCACGCTTATGCTGGGACGATCACTGCAGGTTACGACTATTATTTGGAGTGGAAAGACCCATATCCTTTTAAAGTTCAGGATATGGTGGATCTTAAAAACAACGGTCAGAATCTGTTTTTGCAGGGTCTTCTGGAAAAGCAGAACCTGCTGTTAATTATGCAGTTTTTTGTGTTGTTTGAAACCGAGGGAGACATCCGGATTAAAAAGCTAGCCCGGTACCAACAATTCAGAGCCTGTATGAAAGCCATCAAACGGATTCAAGCCGGAAAAACCCCGCTTGAGAAGGGTGGCGTGATTTGGCATACTCAGGGTTCCGGAAAATCACTGTCAATGGTGATGCTGGCCCGGATGATCCGACGGACCAAGGGGTTGGAAGATATCATGCTGGTCATTATCACCGACCGTATCGATTTGGATAAACAGCTTCATCATACTTTCAAGGGCATCTTTCCGGCCACCTACACGATGGCCAAATCCAATCTGGACAAAATCCTTACCCGGGCAGAAACCGTGGAGGAAATGAAGGCATTGCTGTCGGCAGGGCAGGCAAAGATTATCTGTACAACCATCCAGAAGTTCCAGTGCGAAACCGATGAACAGCCAATTTTTGAAGATGGACACCAAGCAATCAAGCTGTTTTTTGATAAGGCCATTGAGGTGCTAACTAATAAAAGCAATGTCATTGTCTTTACCGATGAGGCGCACCGTAGTCAGTATTCCAACCTGTCCATGAATATGCGCAAGGCTCTGCCCAATGCCACCTTTATCGGTTTTACCGGAACTCCGATTGAAAAAGAGGATAAATCCACTTACCGAACTTTTGGAGAACTCATTGATAGCTACACCATTTCTCAGGCGGTTGAAGACGGAAATACAGTCGCCATTGTCTATGAAGGTCGCCGCCAGGATCTCCAGATCATTCAGGAACAGTTGGATGAGGATTTTGATGAGGGCTTTAGGAACAAATCCGATTTGGAGCGTGAGGCCATCAAAGCCCGGTATTTCAATAAAATTACCCTAGCGGAGGCGGATGACCGCATTGATGATATCGCCCGAGATCTGCTGATCCATTATCGGGATAACAGCTATAAATTGGGATTTAAGGCTCAGGTTGTCACCGTATCCCGGTTAGCCTGTGTGAAATATTACAATGCCCTGATGAAGCATATGCCGTCTGTTTTTGGGGATAACCCCATTGAGATCGCAGTCATTTTTTCGGCGGACAATAATGATGCACTAATGATTAAGAACCATCGAACTTCCAAGGGGGAACAGGATCTGATTCTTGCCCGGTTTAAACGGGAAATTGAAAAGGATCGCCTGTGTATGATTATTGTAAAAGACATGCTTCTGACTGGTTTTGACGCAAAAATTGAAGATGTCATGTATCTTGATCGCCCGTTGAAGGAACACAACCTGCTTCAAGCCATTGCCCGGGTCAACAGAACTTATGATAAGTCGTTTAAGCAATGTGATGAAAACGGAAAAGAAGTGGAAAGCAAACGAACCAAAGCTTTTGGTCGAGTGGTGGATTATTTCGGCGTGACGAGACATCTGGAGGAGGCACTGCAAATCTTTGACACGGTTGATGTGGGGGAACCAATGGAAAACATCGACAGCCTGTACCGAAAAATGCTGGATTACAAGGAGCAGGCTATGCGTATGTTTGACGGGGTGGATAAAAGCAATCTGGATGCTCTGATGAATGTCTTAGAGCCAGCGAACATCCGGGCTGAATTTGAAACGGCCTATAAACGGTTTGCTGTGGCGGTGAATACTTTGATGCCCACCCATGTGACCCAGGACGATCTTAATGCTCTGAAATGGTTGTCTTACCTGAGAGCAGGAGCTAAGGCGCGGTTTGAGCCGGAAGACGCCATCGATATTTCAGATTGTGGCGAAAAGGCCCGAGAACTGATCTCAGAACATCTGAAATCCCAAGGGGTTTATCAGTGGATTGAACCCATTACCTTATTTGATAAAGACTTTAAGGAAAAAATCTATCACGGGTCAGATGAAGCCATTGCGTCCACCATGGAGCATGCAATCAAACACATTATTACCGTCAAGATGAAAGAGAATCCGGTGCATTACCAGACCCTGCTGGAACGTCTGCTAAAGATCATTGAAGAAACCAACCTGAACTGGGAGGAACGTCGGAAACAATTAGAAGAGTTTGTGGAACGAGAACTGAATAATGGTGAGGAGGAACTTGCCAGAGATCTGGGCTTCACCCAGAAGCGTCAGTTGGCCATTTATGAAACGATCAAAAATTCGGGTTCTCCCAGTAAAGTTGAAGAAGGTGGGGCAACTTATACCGCAGGTTATGATGAGGATGTGTTTAAAGACATCACCATGGACATCGAAAAGACTATTCTGAAAAATCGGGTTCGGGGTTTTAAAACGAATCCTACTCGGCTGAAGGAAATGGAAACAGCGATCTTTGAAATGCTTCTGGAGAGCTACCACATGGTACTAGGCTATGATGGCGTCACTCGCTTGATCAATCCGATCATGGATCTGGCGAAAATTCATTATGGGGAGTTGGATTAGATCATGAACCGTCTATCCTATCAATATGGAACCCAGCAGATCACATTTGATGTGGTTTACCGGAAAAGAAAAACCTTGGCGATTGAAATCGAAGCGCCAGATCGGATCACTGCCATTGTACCGGTGGGTCTTGACGAAGCGGGAATATTGGAGTTGGTTAAGAGCAAATCGAAATGGATTGTCAGTAAGCTTTTTGAGATCAGAGAAATTGAACATCAAAAAAGTCATAAACAGTATGTAAATGGGGAATCCTTTCCGTACTTGGGTCGTAATTACAGCTTGGATATAAAATATGAACCGGATGTAACCTTTTCAGAGGCTAAGCTTTATCGAGGGAAGCTGGTTGTGACAACGCCAACAAGGGATGAAGCGATGATCAGAAAAACTTTGGAAAACTGGTACCGAGATAAGGCAATTGAAAAGATTGAAGTACGGTTGGTTTATTATCAAACCTATTTTGATATGGCTCCAAAACGGCTGGTAATTAAGAATCAGCAGAAACGCTGGGGAAGTTGTACAAAAAATAAGGAGCTGTTGTTTAATTGGAAATGTGTTATGTGTCCAGCTCCAATACTGGATTATATCGTTGTCCACGAAATGTGCCATCTTGTGCATATGAACCATTCCCAAGAATTTTGGGAGCTTCTGAAAAAAGTCCTGCCCGATTATGAAAATCGGAAGGAATGGTTGAAAAATAATGGGTTAAGATATGATTTTTAAGAGAATGTGAAGGTTGGCCAAAGGTAAGCAGGGTTATTCGGGAAGGTTTGCTCTCAAGCAGATTTGAAGATCGACAAGGATGAGAAATGTAAGAAGTAAGATGGGCTGAATTATAAATTTTTGTGGTTTGTGAGTATTCTAATTAGATAGCATCCCCGCGTGCTCTGAATCATCGGAATAGGTGCACTATTCAATTGGAATACTCAATTCTATCGAATTTTAGCGGATAGTGCATTTTTTTACCGAGACGATTATTAGCTGGTCTTACTGTTTTTCTGTCCAGATCACAGATTTCTGCAATCCGGGATTTGTTGCCAGCATTCACGATCACAATCTTACAATATTGGAAAAGGATTACAGAAACAGCAATGAATACTAATAGAATTGGATTTAAAGTTATGATGATGCGTGAAAAAACACGTTTGGTCAGAAGTGCTTTGCGATATATTTAGGAATTGATCAAACACAAATAATAAAATTTGAAGAAGGTGAACTTCGATTAAAGGTCAATCTACTTGAAAAAATATGTGACTTGTTTAGTTGTTCATTTAACGATTTAACGGAAGAAATATCTGATGAGCTAGAGCAAGATTACTATTTTGATTGTAGTACAATAACCAGTAATGATCTTACAGCAATATCGTAAATTAATAAATTGCACTCAATTCAAAAGAAATGAATATTCTATTAACTGGAGGACTAATAAAATGATGGAATTATTAAAAGAAGAAGGATCTGACATGATAGAAATCAAATTGAACACTTTATGTAAAAATAAATATCCCATGTCAAGATCTGAGGCAAGACGCATTCTAAAGAATTTAAGTGCTTTCAAAGAGGTCACTCTTGATTTTGAAGAAATCAATAACATTGGACAGGCTTTTGGTCATGAAATCTTTGTTGTATTTCAGAATAAAACATCAAAAATTAAAATTAATTACATCAATGCAAATGATGAAGTTAAGGGAATGATAACAAGAATTTTGAATACAGAAAACTGCTTAATTAATGAAAACCCCCGAAAATGTTAAGTAGAAAAAGGTGCATTTTCAATTATTTGAAATGATTAAATTCTCAAAAGCTAGACAAACCTTTCAATTTTGATTTGCAAATAAAAATTGAAAGGGGGATTAATACGAGACTGAGACGTCCATATTCAACACGATTTTCAATTTAATCGACTGATCATCCCTTTGAATGCAGTGATATGAGGTCGGATCAGGTGCTCATCGGTCTTAAAATTCAGTTGCTTCTTATCTCAAAAGACCTCCTGTTAAGTAAACAATATTGATTAACAAGGGCTTAGTAAGCCTCCAAGGATAATTTCAAACTTCACGACAAACAAATTGATGCACACCACCCATCACAATCTGCGGTTTTGGATTTGGTGTTCATGATAGTAGGGAACCATTGTTGGAGAATGTCTTGCTCCTCTGATGAATAAATAGACGGGTTCTGATTTTTTTCATTACAGAGAATAAAAACGAGAAAAAAGTAATGACTGCGCTCGGAGAATTTCAATGTTAACAAAGCTTTCGGACGTGGGTTCGACTCCGACCTTCTCAGCCACCAAGAACTACGCAACAATATTGATGTTAGATAGAACCTGTTACGTTATAAGTAGCAGGTGTTTTGCTCTTAATCAGGATAAAAACATTGAACCTCAACCTTTGAGCTAGTTCAGCATAATTCCATTACAGATATTTAAGACAATCACAGCAATGATGATAAGCTGATATAATTTTAAAACGATCTTTTCAGACAGAATACCACTGAGTTTTGCGCCAAGGAATCCACCAATGATGGCAGCAGGAACAATGGATAACAACAAACTTAGGTCAAAAAAATCATAGCCGGTGGTAAATCCCATGGTGATTAAGGCTGAAAGCTGGGAAAAAAGAATGGTAATGATGGAATACACCGTGGCTTCCTTGATGGGGATGCCAAAACAGAACATCAGTAACGCCACGTTGATAGAACCACCGCCAATACCCAATAAAGAGGCCAAAAAACCAAGGAATACACCAACGAGAAAGTAGAATATTACGTTGGCAAGTTCCAGTGATTGCCATTTCTTGATGGTATAGATCAACGCAAAGACCAGAGTTGAAACGGTTATAATAATTTGAATTAATTGAACTGCTGAATCATCGGGAAGAAATTCCAGCAACTGGTTAAATATATATTGGCCTGAAATTCCTCCTATCAGAGCACCGAAAGACAGAAACAAAGCCAGTTTTATATTTATATTGATTGGATTTTTAAGTTGTCGACAGGTAGAAACAATTGACATTGATAAAACGGCTGTACAGGAATAAAAAGCAATTTCAACCAATGAATGAATGCCAATAGCATCCATCATCGGCTTGATAAGAATGCCACCACCCATTCCGGAAATCGATCCGATGGTATTGGCAAAAACAATAATAAAAAAATAGATTACCCCAATTTTCATTATATGACGTCGCTTTCATTAAATCTTTAGTATTTTTTCTTTTGTCTATCCCCCAAACGTGTTAACCAACCAAACTGTTAATTGTATGAAAAGATTTCTCCCCAGTTGTGCTGGGGAGAATAGAGTGAACGGAAGTGTAATGTATGTCGTGCAAAATCCTTCTATGATAAGATAATATTGGCCTCGTAGACACCGATATAGTCTATTTCAATCATCGCCGATACCAAAAAGTTTAAATTTCATGACCCTTCATTGAATACATGAACGATCAGAGATCTTGAGCAAGAGTATGCCGGCAAACTCAAAATGTGATTAACGGCGTAAGTTTAAGTTTTACCACTGTCTACTTGAAAGGGCGTGGTTCATTTATGGTATAAGGAAGTTTTCTAAACATGATAATTTTTTTTAATAAGTTTTACTATTTCATACCATAAAACTGAAACGCCGGCGATACCAAAGGCAATAAAGAACTGACTAACTGTTAGCGGGGCAAGCTTTAAAAAGGCGTTCAGTGGGGTATAGAGAATAATAAACAGCCCAACGAGAGTTCCAATGTTTACGGCCCACATCACCTTATCTTTTGCCAATCGTTTCATCGATTGAAATGCAAAATCATGATCAGAGCTGTTGACTTGGACAAGGAAAAGATTGGCCAGCATAATAATTGCAAAACCCATCGTTCTGGCAAGTTCCGGATTCTCGGGATTTTGTCCCAAAACATAATAATAGGTGCCAAAAGATGCGGCAAATAAAACCAGACCCTGGGCGATGCTTTTTAAGAGAATGCTGGCATTGAGTAACTTCTCTTTGGGATCACGCGGTTTTCGTTCCATGATATCTGATTCAGCAGGTTGACGTTCTAAGACAATGGAGCAAGTCGGATCAATAATCAACTCCAGCAATACGACATGAAGCGGCAATAATAGCAGGCTTCCCGGGCCTACGCCAAGCAGTGGGGCAAGTAATGCGGCAAGTGCAATGGGGATATGAATGGTAAACACGTAGCCGACCGCCTTTTGAATATTAGTATAGACGCGACGGCCATCTCTCACGGTGTAAACAATGGTTGAAAAGTTGTCGTCCATTAAAATGAGATCCGCAGCTTCACGAGATACTTCAGAACCTCGCTTGCCCATGGCAATACCGATATCGGCATATTTTAAAGCCGGAGCATCATTAACACCATCACCAGTCATGGCGACAATCTCGCCATTTTCTTTAAAGGCTTTAACAATTCGCATCTTATGTTCCGGAACAACCCGGGAAAAGATGCTAACATCTTTAACCTTTGCGCATAATTCTTCATCAGTCATGTCATTGAGCATATCGCCTGTAATGATATGATCGGAGTTGGGCATGCCAATTTTCTTGGCAATACTCGCAGCGGTGATGCCATTGTCCCCGGTAATCATTACCACCCGTATGCCAGCTTTAGTACAAAGTGCAATATCATTTTTGACCGATTCTCGAGGTGGATCGGCAAGGCCAATTAACCCACATAAAGTCAGCTGACAATCCGTAATTTCGGGAGGGATTTCTGCTTCTGTTGCCGGTTTCATCATACCAACAGCAATAACCCGCAAACCTTGCTCAGACATTTCACGTATCTTATTATCAACGACTAAAAGCTCTTCCGATGAAAGATCACAAATTGTGAGAATCCTTTCAGGAGAACCTTTTGCTGCGATAATGATTTCGGCATCATGATACCAAACATGACCCATCATTTTTAATTCATTGGTAAAGGCATATTCGGTAATTAATTGACCGCCAAAGAGATGTTCTTTTGAAAAACCTACTTTTTCGCAATGTGTTAGCATTGCTTTCTCCATGGGGTCGTAAGCATCGGTTTCGCAGCCAAGCCCCATGACTTCACAAAGATTATCAACGTTGCCGTCAATTGCCCAGGTATCTTGAACTGTCATCTGGTTCATCGTGATGGTTCCGGTTTTATCAACACAAAGAACAGAGACCGCACCGAGGGTTTCAACGGCAGGCAGTTTACGAACCAGCGATTGTTTTTTAGCCAGGCGCCATGCTCCCATAGAAAGGAATACAGTAAGAATGACTGGAAATTCTTCCGGGATCATCGCCATCGCCAGGGTGATACCAGCTAAAATACTTTCAATCAGACGATCGCCAAAGGCATGATCAGGTATGTTGATATAGGTAACAACTCCAACAAGAGCAAACAGAACAGCGGCAATCCCGGCACAAAGTTTAACCAGGCTTCCGGTTTGTTTTTGTAGTGGCGTTGGTTCATCCGGGGCAGCGGCCACATTCGTACCAATTTTTCCATATTCGGTGGTTGCGCCGATTTTGTCAACTTGGATCGTTGCCGTTCCTTGGGTAACAAGGGTTCCCGCATAACAATAATCTTTACGCCAATAATCCGAAGAAGGATCGACATTTTCGGTTGTGATTTTCCAAACGCCTTCCGCTTCACCAGTAAGTGATGATTCATCGACACATAAATCGCTGCACTTGATAACAATTCCATCAGCTGGAATTTTCACACCTTCGTAAACCATCATCAAATCACCGGGAACCAGATCGACACTGGCAATGGTTAATTCTTGTCCATCACGGATAACTTTAACATGGGGTGCGGATAAATCTTTGAGGGCATTAAGTGTCTTATCGGTTTTCCATTCCTGAATGACATCAATACTGATAATACCGATAACAAATACCAGCATGATTGCACCATCCCGGGGTTCTCCCAGAATAAAGTAAATACCTGCTGCAACGAGCAGTAAGAGAAACATCGGTTCACAAATAATATGCAGTACCTTGTGAAAAAAGCTCTCTTTTTTCTGCGGCGTTAATTCATTTTTCCCAAATTGCTCCAGGCGTTGAAGCGCTTCGGGGGTAGTTAGTCCTGCTGGACTGGTGTATTCTTTCAAATCAAACCTCCATTTGTAGCCTATTTGGCTTTAAAATAATAGCCTCCAAGTCACTCCATAAATGGGTAAAACCAGTCAATGTTCTTAAAAGGGTATAAAAAAACACCCGTGGGAACATACTTCTGTCCCACAGATGTTAAAAATTAAATCTGCTGCCGTTGTTACGGCCCGGCACCATGAACGGATTAAGGTTCATCGCCTGATCAGGTTGTACTGTAAATTGATATGCAGTGCAAAGAGATATTTATAGTCTAATATATTTTAGAAGATTTGTCAAGCTATGGTTATTTACGAAATAAATTAAATCTTAAATAATCGAACAAAATCAGTTTCGATATCATCAATAGATTTATAGGTTTCTTCAAGTCTAAGTAACCGCTTCAAAAATAGTTTTTGTACAGGAGCTAAATCCAGTTCGTCAAACCAAGGTAATTTCTTGAATTTTTTAACAGTGTCATAGGAAGAATAGAATAAATACAGTAAAAAATCACCAAGATAAGAAAAATCCAAATCAAACGGGTATTGATTTGGATCAGCCCATCTTGCCAACCCAAAATCTACAAGATATACATTTTCCTGATCAATTAGAACATTAGCTGTTCGGATATCGCGATGAACGATGCTGCTTTTATGAAGATACTTAATAATGCTGATGAGTTGACAACCAATATTGAAAATTTCTTCATTTGAAAATTTGTAATTCTGTTTAAAAAGCATTTCTTTTACAGTATATCCTGGTTTATACTCCAGAACAAATCCATAAAAGTTCTTTTCGTTGATAATCCCCAATAACTCAGGTACTCTGTTGTCATTTAACTGCGAAAGCATGACCGCTTCAAAGGCGTTCTTTTTCCAATTCTTCTTAAACATATGTGGCTTGAATTTTTTCAAGATAACCATTTGACCAGTAGTTGAACGTGCAAGAAAGCAGATACCATATCGACCATGGCCAATCAGGGTTAATATGGTATATCCGCCAATTTGTTTTCCAATAAGATTTAACTTATTATTGAAAAGCATCAGTTTACTGATTTACTTTTTGACCACAACTGAGACAGAATTTTGCACCGGGGGGAAGTTTTTCACCACAGTTTAAACAGAATGCAGCAGTGTTTACTTTTTGGCCACATTGCAGACAAAATTTTGAACCAGCTGGAATTGTGGCGTTGCAACTTCCGCATACCGTCGTATTTTGACTATTGGTCGGTTGGTGACTGGTCTGAGTATTTTGAGAGGGATTCCCCATATTATTATGTTGGGTACGTCTTCCGCTTCCTGAACCAGAACCGAGCATATCAAACATATTTCCGAAGAGACCTTTCTTTTTATAGTGACTGCTTCCCTGATTTCCACTTTTATAGTGTTTATCCTTTGATGATCTTGATGAATAACTCATTTTTTACACCTCTTTTTTAAATATGATTTTATTTAGTTCTAATTTATAGTATCAAACCTGTTTTCGTCAAGTGAATTAAACAAAATTAAGGTTTGATGCAATAAATATTTAAAAATATATAGAAACAACTAATTAAAAGTTATTGGGCAGTTTATAAAAATTTTAACTATTATTACTTGGGATTTTAAATATCTGTTTTATAATACACAAGTCTAGAGGTATTTAAAAAAGTTAAAAATTAGATGAAACCTGTAAAAAAAAGCAAAAAAAAATAAGGAAGTGGATTTATGCAAGATTGGATTATTAGTATCATGGAGCAATTTGGGTATTTAGGAATTTTTTTACTTATTATCATAGAAAACGTATTTCCTCCGATTCCATCTGAAATTATATTAGCATTTGGAGGATTTATGACAACCAAAACTGAAATGAACGTCTTAGGTGTTATTGGAGTGGCAACAGCGGGTTCTTTAATTGGTGCAATTATATTGTATTGTTTAGGGACAATTCTCAATTTCGAGCGAATTGAAAGATTTACAATTAAATATGGAAAATATTTAGGATTAAAAATAACTGATATCAAAAAAGCGATGAAGTTTTATAAAAAATACGAAAAAAAAGCTGTTTTTTTTGGTAGAGTCGTTCCGGTTGTTCGCAGTCTCATTTCTATACCTGCTGGGATGGCAAAAATGGATTTGAAATCCTTTGTGTTTTATACTTTCATGGGTTCTCTCATTTGGAATAGTATTCTTGTGGTTTGCGGAATGGTATTGGGTCAATCGTGGCAGACTATTTTATATTATTTTGATGTTTATGCAACGATTGCTTATATTTCCATTGCAATGGCTTTGGTTATAATTGGCATTTGGTATAAAAAAACGAGAATTAGGAATAAACAAAAATAAAGATTTTCATTAAGATAAAAAGATATGCTCTGATTATTTGAATATGTTATGTTAAAATAATAAAAAGCATGGATTGAGGTGAACTGTTTTTGACTATCAAACAGCGACTGTTTTTTTCAAACATATTAATGATTATTATACCTGTGTTTTTGGGTGTTTTAGTAGTAGGTGGAATAGTGCTGATATTTTTAGGTGTAACAGGGTATGATTTTAATCGGATCTTGTTTGATGATGAATATTTCAAGCACGCAGTTGAACAAACAAGCAATTATGGTGAAGAATTGACGACAAACGGCGATTTAGAGTTGATTAAAATTGAAGTGAAGAATTTTAATCAACAGTATAAGGATTTTGGCTTGTCGCTATCCATTTTTGTGGGGAAAGAAGAAATATATCCCTTAACTACTTCAAACAAAAATCAGTTTATCGATATTGTTCTTTCACAAGATGAAAGACATCTTTTTGTGATGGACAAAACTGCTGTTTATCGAGAAAATGCCGGAGAATACAGTATTGTTCTGGTGGATAATAATTATTTGAGGTATACGGGAGCAAATTACGAAAATTATCGAAATATTTTAATTGGCCTTGGTCTACTCATGTTTTTACTTTTTATTGTTATTATTATCCTGACAAATCGTTTCTTGATCCAATTTGTATTTAACCATATTACCGGTCCATTGAACATACTGGTGTATGGAGTTCACCAAATTCGCGATGGCCAACTGGACTATCGCATTGAATACACTGGAGACGACGAATTTTCGGAGATTTGCTCTGATTTTAATGAAATGGCTCAACGTCTTTTGGATTCAGTTAATGGAAAACAAAAAGATGAAACTAATCGAAAAGAGCTTATTGCGGGGATTTCTCATGATTTACGTACCCCACTTACTTCAATCAAAGCATATGTTGAAGGAATAGAAAAAGGGATTGCTTCAACACCAGTCATGCAGAAACGTTATTTAAACATCATCAAGGAAAAGACGAATGATCTGGAACATATTGTAAATCAATTATTCATGTTCTCGAAGCTGGATATTGGAGAATTCCCATTTTATCTGGAACGCATTGAATTAAGTCAAGAAGTGACTGGAATAGTGGATTCGGTTTTAGAAGAGTATAAGAGAAAAAGTCTTAGTATTCAAATTAAGAATAATACAAAAAAATCAACTGTTCTAATTGACAGGATCCAATTACGAAATGCGATCATCAATATTTTAGAAAATAGTGTCAAGTATAAAAACAAAGAATTAGCAAAATTAGAAATAATATGTTGGGAAGCTGGAGATGATGTAATCTTATCATTTTCTGATGATGGACCAGGTGTGCCTAGTGAGGCATTAGAGCATCTTTTTGATGTCTTTTATCGGGTTGATCCTTCTAGATGTAATCCAAGTAAAGGGAGTGGCTTAGGGCTTGCAATTTCTGCAAAGATTCTAGAACGATTGGGTGGTTCAATGCGGGCAGAGAATGTAATGAATGGCGGACTTGCTATTATTATGAGTTTTCCAAATGAATTAGGAGGTTTCAAACTTGAAAAAAATTCTGATAGTTGAGGATGATATCGCTATTGCAGAAATTGAAAGAGATTTTTTAGAGATCAATGGTTTTGAGGTTTCAATTGAAAAAGATGGCATCGCAGGTTTAAATCAAATAAAATCAGGAAAGTATGATTTGGTTCTGCTTGATTTAATGCTTCCGGGTATTGATGGATTTGAAATCTGTAAGCAGGTAAGAGGAGTCATTAACATACCGATTATCATGGTAACCGCAAAAATTGAAGATGTGGATAAAATAAGAGGACTAGGATTGGGTGGTGATGATTATATTACAAAACCTTTTTCGCCAACAGAACTGGTTGCCAGAGTAAAAGCGAATTTAGCTCAATATGAACGATTAACTGTAGACCAATCAGTCAAATCGGAGATCATACGCATTGGGAATATTAAAGTAGATATAAAAAAACATCGTGTGCACATCAACAATCAGGAGGTCGAATTCAAAAACAAAGAATTTGAGCTACTATGGTTTTTAATTACTAACCCTGATATCGTTTTCAGTAAAGATACATTGTATGAACGAATTTGGGGAATGGAAAATTATGGCGATACAAAAACCGTAGCGGTTCATATTAATCGAGTTAGAGAAAAGATTGAAAAAGATCCTTCGAATCCCATATATATTCAAACCGTATGGGGTGTTGGTTATCGTTTTAAAGCTTAGAAATAAAAAAATGTAGGAATATATTGGATTTTACTTGTTCAACTACGACAGCAGATTACAATGTTTGATTATATCCGATAATCATCGTTTAGGGATTCAATTAAACCGAATTTCATCAAAATTTCGTCAAGACGTTCTAGAAATATGTGCCTTGGAATAACATAGGATTTATTATTTTAATAAGACTTATAAGGAATTTTCGAAATTGTAATGATGTGATCCAAAAAGCTCAATCCCCAAGATCTTTTCAGTTACTTTAACCTGATAGTGATGTGAATCGACCCCCAAAAGTTAGACCAGAAATCTAACGATTGGAGGTTGGCTTTTTAATGGCAAAATATAGTTTTGAGTTAAAAAAGGAAGTTGTTATGGGTTACCTAAATGGTGGAGGCAGTTATAAATGCCTCGCTGAGTGTTATGGCATAGCTTCTAAAACGGATGTAAAAAAATGGATAGCTGATTATAGAGCTTTCGTGATGATGGATTAATAAGATTGAGAAAAAATGATAGATACTCTTTTGAAAAGAAGCTTTTTATTTTAGAAACATATTTAACAAGTGAGGTCTCTTATCAAGATTTAGCGCTTTTAAAAGAACTGAGGAGACTGCGTTTAGAGGAGGAATCTCTTCTGAAAAAACAGCGAGAATCGTCCACAGTCTCCGAGGAGAATTCAAACTAAAAGACATTCTCGCATTGGCTCATTAAAAAGCGAGTCGAGTGATAAAATGGGGGTGGGAATGAAAGAAAGAAACCATTCAGTAGTTGAAAGTCAACCGAATATTCATGCTAATAAACATCAGATTATCTTGGCTATGTAGGATATAGATAAGTACCTGTTAAAAATCAACTTACAGTAGATTGACTCTCAGGCCTCTTTTATAAAGCTTCGTTTAGTCAATTAGGCGGGGAAAGTTACGTTATAATAAATCAATGTTGGGTGCTTTATTAAATCCATCGTCCTTAATGAAAAGAACATTATTAAAAAAGACTTCACTTAAAATACTCTGAGGAACATTTTTGTTTCGAGAGTATTTTATTATATCCCACCCATTTTCAAGTGCACGTTCACCATAGCGCTCCACGCCGCTGATCGCGATATTTTTAGCAAATGTTCTCGAGTATTGATGCTCAAGAAAAGCTTTAGAAGCGCTAGCAACTTCTTTCCAAATCAGTGCATAAATTTGGGAAACAGAAAAATTTTCAAGTAGCTTTTCAACGATGAAATTTGTTTTCTTTCCAAAATTTGTGCTGAACTGAACAGAATTCAATTGATATTCAAAATAATTGATACATTCTTGTTTGGCTATACTTTGCCATATTTTAAGTGCTTCTTCCTCATCCACCTCAGAATTATAGTAATCACCAATTAACAATTTTTGAATGAGTGCATCAAATCCTTCATTAGAGGTTACATTAATAACAAACCATACTTTAGAAATAGAAATTATATTTGGAAAATTATTCGGATAATCAAAATTACCGCATTCATCCTCCTGGACAAAAGCCAATATATCTGAAATTGGACTGGGTATCAGGATATTAAGTCGACAAAGTTCTACAAATATCTTTTTTGTATATTCATCTGTTGGGGATATGGGCTTTGCTTGATCAAAAATCTCTATGGGATACAATTGTGCAACTGGAGAGTAATTTTCGATAAGCAATGCTTTGCAAATCGTGCTAAGATATACTTTATGTCTAAAATTTAAATCATCAAAATGATAAGGTGTATTATTGTTGATATCATAGGTTCTCTTAATAATTTCTTGAATGCTTTTTCTTTCGCATTCTTTTAATCGTCGCACTTCTTCTCGTCGTGCTTCCGCTCTTTTTCGAATATTTGAACAATAATTACATTGGCAGTTTTTAATTGAATTATTAGTGTGGCCGCAATTCGTACAAAAAAGGTAATTAATGTCAACACTTCGACGTTTACTCTTTGATTGTGGCTGGGATGAGAGTGAATTGCCACAATTCGGACATGGAAAATCCGGATGTGAAATTGGCGGAAATAACTTACATAAATTGGAAGGTCCTACATCAATGTCAAATTCAGTGAGTAAAGAATTCACATTTTCGTTGTTATAATATCGAGATATAAGTTCATTGATTTTATCTTCTGACAGATGATCTAAGCTTTTATGAAGCTCTTTAGTATTCATTTTAATCCTCACAATAGCCTTTATAAAAATGATAAACATCTACAAATAGGCCGATTATTTTCTGGTTGGCTTTTCTTTAATATGGTATTAGATCCATAATAAAAACCTTCTTGATTAATTGAGTTACATGATTAATCAAGAGGGTTTTTTGTTTCAAAAATCGTTTCTGAAAGATGCTTTTGTGATATCAGTTAAGCACAAAAAATAGATACAGCATCACGTTATAGAGACAAAGAGCGACATCTCATTAGTCATTGTAAGAAACAGTGATAAAATGCTCATATAAAACGGTTGAAAATTCCTCAAAATAAGCGTACGCTCCTTTTAAAAGGAGGTATGATAAATGATTGAAAGAGAGGGATTTTTTATGATCAAGGATCTG
>Ga0209639_1001693_pt1 | contig 20338 bp, 16 predicted proteins | sample EPASupsiteHSE605_FD_187268 | JGI IMG/M metagenome (GOLD analysis project Ga0209639, IMG submission 187268) | Bioremediated contaminated groundwater from EPA Superfund site, New Mexico - Sample HSE6-05 (SPAdes) (version 2) | ecosystem: Environmental > Aquatic > Deep subsurface > Groundwater >...
AGAACTAATTTATTCGCACTTCTCTTTTCTCTTTGTTCTGTTTTATCAAGATCATTTGCCTCAGTTCCCTGAGACTCGCTCGCTTCACTTCCGTGTTGCGCGCAAGAAGTATCTTATCATGGTAAAGATTTTATGTCAAGGATTTGAACCAATCTTTTTTTATTTAGTTATATGCTTAAGAATAATCAGGCTTTTGCAAAATTAAATAGAAGTGTTTTGTTCATTAACAATAAACAAACGGAGGATATTACATCCTCCGTTCAGAGTATCGATAAAGTCAGACCGAGCAAAAAAGTTCACCCAAGGGTACTACTGATGTAACGCAGCTATTGGTTTTTTTTGACGGTCTAAAGTTTAACCTTGGGCAAGCTTTTTGTAGTACTCATATCTTTCTTTGGCATCTTGTTCAGTTTTCTCGAAGAGCAGCTTTGCGTTTTCCGGGTACAGTTTATTAAGTGAATTATAGCGTACTTCACCCATGATGAAGTCCCTGAATAAATCCATGTTTGGTTCTTTAGAGTCTAGAATAAAGGGATTCTTCCCTTCTTTCTTTAGTAGGGGATTAAATCTGTACAAATGCCAGTATCCTGCCTTAACAGCTTTATCCATTTCAATCTGGCTCTTGGTCATATTGATACCATGGTTAATACAGGATGCATAAGCAATAACCAAGGATGGACCGGGATAGGCTTCCGCTTCTTTGAAGGCTTTAATGCACTGATTCGGGTCTGATCCCAATGCTATCTGAGCCACATAGATATAGCCGTAGGTCATTGCCATGGCGCCAAGGTCTTTCTTCTTGATTTTCTTACCGGAGGCAGCAAACTTCGCAACAGCTGCAGCCGGAGTTGCCTTGGAAGACTGACCGCCGGTATTGGAATAAACTTCAGTATCTAAGACCAAAATGTTGATATCTTCGCCGGATGCCAAAACATGATCCAACCCGCCATATCCGATATCATAACCCCAACCATCTCCGCCGAAGGCCCAGTTTGATTTTTTAATAAGGAAATCTTTCCGGTCAGCAATTTCTTTAAGCATCGGATTGGTTTGCCCTTCCAACAGAGGCAGGATCTTAGCAGTGGCTGCTTTAGAAGCTTCGGCATTATACATTCCTGCCAACCATTCCTGGAAAGCCTCTTTTAATTCTTGTGAAATATTTTCTGAAGCTATAGCTTCTTGTATCAATTCGGCAACTTTATTCCTGATCTTCTTAGTCCCCAAATATAAACCAAATCCGAATTCGGCGCTATCCTCGAATAATGAGTTAGACCAAGCTGGACCCTTACCAGCTGCATTCTTGGTGTAAGGCATGGAAGGTGCAGCAGCAGCCCAAATAGAGGTGCATCCAGTCGCATTCGCCACCATCATGCGATCTCCAAATAACTGGGTTAGCAGCTTGACGTACGGTGTTTCGCCACAGCCTGCACAGGCACCGGAGAATTCCAGCAACGGCTGGCAGAACTGGCTGCCCTTAATACTATATTTGTTCCAAACGTTATCTTTTACAGGAATAGTCATCGCAAATTCCCAGTTGGATGCTTCAACGTCTTTTTGACTTTCAAAACTTTCCATAACTAATGAGCTGGCTGGACAAGCATTTACACAGACTTCACAACCCATGCAGTCTAAAGGAGAAACTTGCATCCGGTACTGTAATTCTGCCACTTTCATTCCAATTGCAGGTTGGGTTACAAATTCAGCCGGCGCATTTGCAGCTTCTTCTTCAGTCAGCAAGACTGGCCTGATGGTAGCATGAGGACAAACTAGCGAACATCTGTTGCACTGGATACAATTATCTTTAATCCACTTGGGTACAAACGCTGCAACACCGCGCTTTTCATATTTAGCTGTTCCGCATGGGAAGGTGCCGTCTTCCGCACCCTTAAAAGCGCTAACTGGCAGACTATCGCCTTCCTGCCTGGTCATCGGCCTTAAGATGTTGGTAATGAATTCCGGCTCATCATGTACTGCAGTTTCATTATCTGGTGCATCTGCCCAAAAAGCCGGAACATCAATTTTAACCAACTTCTCTATACCTGCGTCAACCGCTGCATTGTTCATGTTTACCAGCTTATCGCCCTTTTTGCCATAAGTCTTTTTAATTTGATCCTTCATGTAACCAACCGCTTCTTCAAGAGGAATAACTTTGGCAAGTTTAAAGAAAGCAGATTGCATGACCATGTTGGTACGGTTGCCCAATCCAATTTCTCTGGCGATTTCTACGGCGTTTATGGTATAAAAATCAATATTATTTTTAGCCAGATATCTCTTCATTTTAGCTGGCATTTTTTCATCCAATTCTTCCGCTGACCAAGTACAATTCAGCAGGAAGGCACCTCTCTTTTTCAACCCTGCGGTTAAATCGTACATATTTACATATGACTGGTTGCTGCAGGAAATAAAATTAGCTGTATTTATTAAATAAGGTGCTTTTATAGGATTTTTACCAAAGCGCAGATGTGAAATAGTTATTCCGCCTGATTTCTTGGAATCATACGCAAAATAAGCCTGTGCGTAAAGATCAGTAAAATCCCCGATAATTGCAACCGCTTGTTTGTTGGCACCAACTGTACCATCAGAGCCCAGTCCAAAGAATTTGCACTGAATGGTTCCATCGGGAGCCACTTCTATATCTTCGCCTCTCTCCAGAGAAGTAAAGCTGACGTCATCAATGATACTTATGGTAAAGTTGTCTTTTGGCTGATCTGCTTTCAAGTTCTCAAATACTGCTATAACGTCGGAAGGCAAAGTATCTTTGGATCCCAAACCATAACGGCCGCCGACAACGAGCGGGTTCATTTCAGAATTCTGGAATAAGCTGCGGATATCTTTATATAAAGGTTCTCCGGCTGCACCAGGGGTCTTGACACGGTCAAGCACTGCAATTCTTTTTACTGTCTTGGGGAAAACATCAAAGAAATATTTAGCGGAGAAAGGTCTATACAGACGAACCTTAATGAGTCCTACCTTTTCACCTTTGGCCAGTAAATAATTTATGGTTTCTTCTGCAGTATCACATACAGATCCCATGGCTATAATAATGTTTTCAGCATCGGGCGCTCCATAATAATCAAAAGGTTTATAATTGCGGCCGGTAATGTTTCCGATTTCTTTCATATATTCTGCTACTATATCTGGTACTTTTTCAAAAAATGGGCTGCATGCTTCCCTGGCCTGGAAGAAAATATCCGGATTTTGGTTGGAACCCCTGATAACCGGACGGTCAGGATTTAAGCTATTATCCCTAAATGCCTTAATAGCGTCCATATCAATCAGTTTCGCGAAATCATCATAGTCAATAGTTTCTATTTTCTGTTGTTCGTGCGAAGTTCTGAAACCGTCATAAAAGTGCAGGAAAGGTATCCTTGATTTGATGGCTGCCAAGTGGGCTATACCCGAAAGATCCATAACCTCCTGAACACTATTGGAACATAATTGCGCCCACCCAGTGTTAGTGGTAGCCATAACGTCGGAGTGGTCACCAAAAATATTCAAAGCATGGGTAGCCAGACTGCGAGCAGTAACATGCATTACACCGGGCAGCAACTCACCGGCTATTTTATACATGTTAGGAATCATCAGTAATAAGCCCTGCGATGCGGTGTAAGTGGTTGACAATGCACCGGCGCTCAATGTACCATGTAAAGCTCCGGCAGCACCGGCTTCCGATTGCATTTCCGTGACATCCACGGTTTGACCGAAAATATTTTTCTTTCCCTGAGCGCTCCATTCTTCAACATATTCCGCCATGGGAGAAGATGGAGTAATTGGATAAATGCATGCACATTCGGTAAAAGCATATGATACATATGCTGCCGCCTTAGTGCCATCCATCGTTTTCATCTTATCCTTTGCCATTAATTAGTAACCCTCCCCTTATTTGAGTTTAACTTAATTTAACGCTCAGGTTAAAACCTGTGCGATTATAAGATAAATCCTTTATGTTAGACTTGCTCAAACTATTTAGAAATTAAAACCTGGAACCCATACAACTTTTAGAACTCTTATATAGACGTTTTGTTTTATATTTGCATATTCTTCTATATCTACCTCAACAATACTATCCGGGCTATATACCGAGAAACTCAACACCTCCTGAGTGTATACAAAATCTGGGGTTTGCTCTTAAAAAGGGATATTAACAAGTATAAATTAATTGTTAATTGTGCGTCAATATTAATATTGAATATATGAAATATTACTCACATTTCCCGGCAATTATCACATAATTACATTATTAATTAATTAATAAGTTTAAACTGTATTTAATATAATGTCTCTTGTTATATTTTGGTTTTCCCTAACAATGTTGAGATCAATTTATCACAGGATATATATAAAATCGCAAGAAAAAAGGGGGATTTCTCCCCCTTTTTTAATCAGTAATTTATGTTAGTTTTTATTTATTTGAGCAGCAGTTGAAAACAAATCAACAAAAGTATACCTGGTATCCCTAAAAATCCTGCTACTAGTATCGTAATTATGTTTACAGGAAGTACAAATCCAAAACGGGCTGCACCATAGTTAACCAACATAAGTAAAACCAATCCGATAACTGAGTTAATTATTACTTTCGAGATGAGCTTAATTGGTTTCAGTATTACCTGTGCCCCGATATAAATTATAACTAATAAAAATAATGCTGCCAAAACTATGTTTATAGTATCTATTGTCACACCTCCTAGCATTATTTTATGAATCCTGGGATAAAACTAGCTATTTTTCTGCTTATATTTTTTAAGCAGAAAATCATATCTTTTTTCGGCGGCAGTAAGGTTATATACCGCCCATTCCACCATGTTCGGATCCTCGGCTGCCGAGAAAAGGTTGCGTGCCGCGGATACCTCTTCCCCTGCCATCTGTATGAGTTTAATTTCGTCTACCTCCGTAGTTTGCGGTTTGTCATCTGTCAGTATCCAAGCTTTACGAATACCATTCCACAATTTCGAACAGGTTTTCATAGTATAAACCTCCTGGATAAGTATGCAGTAATATATTGTCCCACTGCATCTTATGCCAGCCAAGCCGGTTATATACCTATGGCCTGCCGCGAAATAAAGTTTAAAGATTATTCCAGGGAAGCCCTACAATTCCTTTCTACCTTCCATTGCCCGGCGTAATGTTATCTCGTCTGCAAACTCAATATCTCCCCCTACCGGCAATCCATGAGCCAGACGGGTAACCTTTATTTCTTGCCGACTAACAACGGAAGCCAGGAACCGTGACATTACTTCTCCATCAATATTCGGGTTTAGCGCCAGTATAACTTCCTTTACTTCTCCTGCCTTCAGAATATTCAGCAATGGATCCAGATCCATTTCTCCAAGGTCGTTGTCATCCATTAGCTTAAAACTGCGGTTCAATACGAAGTATTTCCCATTATAGCCGGTTCTTTCAATCGCTATAATGTCACTCGCTTCTTCAACCACACACAAGCTGTTACTGACCCGATTTGGATTCGTGCATATCTGACAGGGGTCAACATCGGTCAGGTATCCGCAGATCGAACAGGGAAATACTTTTTCCTGGGCATCCACTATGGCCTGTGATAGCTGCCGGGCCTCCTCTGGAGGCAGTTTCAATATGTAGAGAGCGAGTCTCTGCGCCGTCTTTGGGCCAATCGTAGGTAATTTTAACAGTTCGTCAATCAAGTTTTCCAACGGTCGGGCCAGTCTCATGCGTTTGCCTCCAATATTAAAATAGACGAATAATAGACGCGGACAATGCGGACTAAAGAGAACGATTCACGCTGCAACCTTAGTAGTGAACGATAGTGAACATCAGGAGTACCCGGAGGGTGATATCGCTGATCTTTATGATTATCGCTGATATATATATTACTAACTTTTTTAGCATAATTTTTATGAGTCACTCTTTTACCATATTTTATGTTCATTTAATGGTTACTGTGCGCGGGCTGAAGCGAGTCTGCGTCTATTGGTTTCCGTACTTATTATAATCCGGGGATATTCAATCCACCGGTGATTTTGGACATCTCAGAGGATACCATGTCCTGGGACTGCTTAATAGCGTCATTTAAAGCTGCCATAACTAAATCTTCAAGCATTTCCACATCTTCGGGATCAACCACTTCTGGTTTAATCTTTATTTCTACAATACGCTGCTTGCCATTTACCTTAGCTATAACAGCCCCGCCGCCGGCAGATGCCTCAATGATCCGTTCATGTAATTCGGCCTGTACAGCAGCCATCTGCTCCTGCATTTTTTTGGCCTGTTTCATCATTTGACTCATGTTGGATCCACCCATGGGATTAAATTTCATTGTGTTTTCCTCCTCTTAATCTTTTATATCGACTATATCTTCACCAAAATACTCGATGGCTTTTTTTACAATGATATCATTATATTGGCTGTCCTCCAAAAAGATAAATTGAACTTCCAGCTCACGATTAAATATTTCTTTTATAACCGCGTCCACTATCTCCCTGTTTCCCTTTTCTTCCATCCTATCCTTATGAAATTTGTATCCCTTACGAAAGCCAATAAACATGGAGTCTCCTTTGGTACCCAGTAGTTTTCCCTGGGACAGGAGGGCGTGGGTGGGTATCTTCCTCTCTTTTACACCGGCCAGCAAGCGGTTCCATAATACCTGCAGCGCATCGTTTTTCTCGTTTTTCTCAGTATGAATTTTTTCACCTTTTTCATTTTGTGTAGATTTAGACACCTTTCGTGGGGCAGCAACGGGTTCCGGCTGCGCTTCTGATCCATTGAACAGTGCCGCCAGCTCTAAAAAGACTAGTTCCAGGAGAAATTTGTGACCCTCACTGAATCTAAGTTTTTCTCCAATGTCCATTATCTTTCGTAAAGCTTTTAAAATCTGAAACTTATCTAATTTAATTGACTGTTTCTTTAAATAGTCATGACTCTGATCCCCCGCCATCATTAGTTCAGCTTGATCTCCTGCTACTTTATATAAAAGTAGGTCGCGCAAATAAACAGCTGTCTCCCTGGCTAGCTGTTGAGCCTCTTTCCCTTGATTTAAGGCTGTACTAATCATGTCTACGATGGAGGTTGAATCCTCCGAAATAACTGCATCAAGGAGCCGGGCTACAAACAAGTCATCGACTAAACCCAATACTTCCAGCACGTCTTCCCTGCTAATATGGCTGTCTTTATAAGAGCATAATTGATCCAGCATCCCCAGAGCATCACGCATCCCTCCGTTGGCACGGCGAGAAATCAGAGATAGTGCATCCTCATCAAATTCAATTCCATTACTCTTGGCTACATCTTTAAGACGTTCATGGATCTGGGGCAGAGTTAATCTGCGGAAGTTGTATTTCTGGCAGCGTGATAGTATTGTACTGGGGATCTTGTGCAGTTCAGTAGTAGCCAGAACGAAAATCACTGATTCCGGCGGCTCTTCCAATGTTTTTAATAAGGCATTAAAAGCTTCCGTGGTCAACATATGTACTTCATCTATAATGTAAACCTTCTTTTTGCCCTGAGCAGGCATTATCCGAACTTTTTCCCGCAAATCACGTATTTCGTCAATCCCCCGGTTAGAGGCTGCATCTATCTCTATTACATCCATAAAATTACCGTTATTAATATCCTGGCAGGAAACACATGTATTGCAGGGTTCCCCTCCCTGCTGTTTTTCGCAATTGACTGCTTTGGCAAGTATTTTCGCGATGCTGGTCTTGCCAGTCCCTCTGGGCCCGGAGAATAGGTATGCATGGGTCATTCGCCCTTCTCGTACCGAATTCTGCAGAGCAACAACCGTTTGTTCCTGCCCTACCACTTCTTCAAATCTTTGAGGTCTCCATACTCGGTATAAAGCTAAATATGCCATGAGTCTTTCCCCCTGCTACCATAAAACCCTTTTTGCTGTTGGCTTCACGATATATAATGATTTCTTATATTATATCCTTTTCTTTCCTTGAGAGCCTGTAAAACAAAAAATACAGGTTAAAAACCTGTGTTTCTTATTTATAATGCCGTGCACCTGGCCTCGAAAATACCTTCCAGGCGATGCTTAAACAGTTAACTCCATCTAGGCTGCCCTCCGTCACACGGGATGAACCCTTTAGTGCTGCTTCCTTCCGGATCTGACACGGTTCAGAGTGTCCCATTGCGCAGGACCCAAACTTCTTAGTCACTTATTCAAGCCGGACCCTACAAGATAGACCCTCGGCTCAGGAATTCAATCCTGCTATAGCGGGTTGCAGGTTACAGGGCACCGCTAATTCCCCATCTAGCACGGCAAATCTAATTTCTATTCTGACTATTGCTAACTTATTGTATCTACTTTTTCACTTGATTGCAAGTGGCTTAATTTAGCACATAACCCAGAGGTCGGTTCCATCCTTCATCTTTCATTCCGCAATGGCGCAGATATTAGATAGTGCCAACGTTTTATTCTGCAAAAAGATTAATGTATTCCCCATATCCCTCTTCTTCCAGTTTCTCTTTAGGAATGAAGCGCAATGCGGCAGAATTTATGCAATAGCGCAGCCCGGCAGGATCAGGGCCATCTTTGAAGACATGCCCCAGATGTGAATCTGCCTCCTTGCTGCGCACTTCAGTTCGAATCATAAAATGTCTTAAGTCTTTCTTCTCCTTAATATTGTTCGGATGGAGCGGCTTTGTAAAGCTTGGCCAGCCACATCCGGAGTCATATTTATCCGCTGAACTGAAAAGAGGCTCCCCGGATACGATATCAACATAGAGCCCCGGTTGTTTATTATCCCAGTATTCGTTATTGAAAGGTGGTTCTGTGCCATTTTTTTGAGTAACTTCATGTTGAAGCTCTGTAAGCTTATTTTTCGATAGTTCTTTATTCATCTTCCAATGTCTTTTTATAAATTCATCACGCCCAGATCCTCGCCTATACATTTGATAGTGAAACGGATTTTTCCGGTGATAATCTTGATGATAATCTTCCGCCTGATAAAATTCTAAAGCTGGGAGAATTTCAGTAACAATCGGCTTATCAAATCGGTTGCTTTCTGTAAGCGCCTTTTTAGATGCTTCCGCTTTATGCTTTTGTTCATTATTATGGTAAAAAATGGCCGTGCGATATGATGGGCTCCGGTCATAAAACTGGCCTTCTTCATCAGTAGGATCAATTTGCTGCCAATAGATCTCCAGCAGCTGTTCATAACTCAAAATAGCGGGATCAAATATAATCTGTACCGCCTCATAATGACCTGTCTTCTCAGCACAAACCTCTTCATAGGTGGGGTTTTCTTTATAACCACCGGTATAGCCGGATTCCACTTTTATAATACCCGGCATTTCTTCGAATGGAGACACCATACACCAAAAACATCCTCCGGCAAATGTTGCAAGTTCATAACCAGACTCGTCTATCTGTTCCTTTATATGATCACCCCCTTAGTAACTAAGATTGTTATGCCCAGTTCAATATTTTTCATACTCCATTTGCATCTTACATTCTCCACCTTGTCGCATTCCTTTTTCTTCCTTATCGGATTTCTGGCGTATTAACATAACCTTGTAGTGTTCGGGGTCTTCAAAAACAACAGCTCGATAAAGATAGCGGGAATATTGAAGTGTGAATCTTAATATTAATAAATGTGATATGATTAACCGCATTATATGAAAACAACCACCACTGGGTTGAATTTAAACTGGATAATTAGATAAAATCAAAACTAAGGGAGGTAAAATCTGTGGTCAAGATTACCAATCGAATCAAATTTATTGAAGCCCCCAATAAAGCTAGATTTCCCTATTGCCATTGTCTTCTCATTGATGACGATCAGCGGGCCCTGATCGATACCTCCTTCGGTTTACAAAACCTGCAGGAGTTATTAAAGACGCCGGTAGACATCATCATCAATACCCATTTCCATGAAGATCACATCTTGAACAACCATTATTTTCCGGATGCCCAAGTATGGATGCATGCCCTGGATGCTCCAGGAGCCCGTTCGCTGGATGCCTTTGTGGAATATTACGGATTTGCTGAGTTTGGTGGGGAGAAACTGGGCCAGGAATTTATTGATTCTATCGATCTCCATGCCTCACCGGTACACCGTGAGCTAGTGGATGGAGAAATACTGGATTTCGGGCACATAAAGCTGCGGGTAGTTCATACCCCAGGTCATACCCCGGGACACTGCGCATTCTATGAGGAAAAGACCGGGCTGCTGTTCAGCGCCGATATCGATCTGAGCGGATTTGGACCTTGGTATGCCCACCGCTGCAGTGATATAGATGACTTTATCTTTTCCATTAAGAAGTGCTTGGAATTAAAACCAAAAATCATCGTTTCCTCCCACAAGGGCATCATCACCGATGATATATCAGCTCGGCTGCAAAGGTATAAGGCGGCTATTTATCACAAAGAGGACGAGATAATTAAAGCCTTGCAGTCACCTCAGCCCGTTGATCAACTGGCTGACCGGCAGATAGTCTATGGGGCAAACAACACGCTAACCCCCTTACTTAAATGGTTTGAAAAAATGGCGGTGGGCCAGCATCTGCAAAGGTTAATTAAGCACAATCTGGTTAAACAGAGCGAGGGAATATTCTACCTGAAGTAAACTAGTCAGCTGACACCAATTGCTTCTTCAAAAGCCAGTGTTAATCAAATATTAAGTCCTTTCCAGTGAAAAATATGACTTGCATTTGGTTTATATTTTATCTAAAATAACATTAAGCAAAGGGGAGTAACTACTTAGGATAGAATCAACATCATGGCGGGAACGTCTGGTTCTATCGGTCAGTTTTTGACTATGTGAGACCTTTGTCTCTTGATTGAGACAAAGGTCTTTTTATTTTGCTTTAAGTTAAGGTATTTTAATTGCTTTTTTAATCTTAATTATGTATTGGAGGTCGAAAGTTTATGAACACTATAAAAACAGGGCTTCTTATGGGAGTACTTTCAGGATTGTTATTGCAGTTCTAATAATTCAATGGCAATTTCCAGATCAAAAGAGTACCTGGCTGATAAGACCGGTGCGCAGCTGGCAGGTAAATCCCTTGTCAGGAAAATCATTAGTTAATTTGTTTAGTCCCCATCCACCTATAGCACAGAGGGTTGCATTATTAAATCAAATGGAGATTAGTTCATAAAGTATGCGGAGGTAGATAGAATGACTGGATTGGAAACCATCACCGCCATCACCAGCATTATAGTAATTGACATAGTACTTGGCGGGGACAATGCTATATTGATAGCCCTGGCAAGTAAAGCTCTGGCACCCGAGCAACGCAGGAAGGCTATGTTTTGGGGAGTGATAGGTGCAGTTCTTATCCGAACTGCATTTACTGCGATAGCATTATATTTACTAAAAGTACCTCTGTTACAATTTGCAGGAGGGGTATTATTAGTGTGGATTGCCTTAAAACTATTGATCGAGGAGAAAAAAGTTGAGTGTCAAACCGGAAATAGCTTGGGCGAAGCCATTAAGATTATTATCGTTGCTGATGTAGTTATGGGAATAGATAATGTAATAGCTATCGCAGGAGCTTCACATGGAAGTTTAGCGATGGTGATTATTGGACTTATAATAAGTGTGCCTATAATTGTATGGGGAAGCACTATTATTCTAAAGCTTATCGAAAAATATCCGGTTATCGTTTATGCGGGAGCATCTGTCTTAGCGTGGACAGCCGGACAAATGATAGTAAACGACAGCTTGATTACCAGATATCTTGGCAGTTCTATTCCATACTTTTCTACATCTATTCCCTTTTTGATTATAGCTGGGGTACTTGGAATAGGTTATTATAAAAACTCAAAGATATAATTTTGATGGCCACTCAGCCATGCTTAGTGTTCATACTATGGGTGCACCTAAATATACTCAGCAAAAAAGCTCCGGCTTCTAAGATGTCCGGAGCTTGGATTGTACTGCTATCGTTCTCGTCTCATTTACTTATGGTATGGTTCCCCCTTCAATATTTTAAAACCTCGATAAACCTGCTCACTGAGGATTAAAACCGCCATCTGGTGTGGAAATGTCATTTTAGAAAACGAGATGATATGGTTTGCTCTTTTTTTTACGGCATCAGCCAGTCCGTGCGAACCGCCTATCACCAGGTTTATCCTGCTTAGACCGGACATATTCCAGTCCTCCATGAATAAGGCAAGCTCTTCGGAACTTAACAGCTTGCCCTGCCCGTCCAGAACGACCAACAGTTCATTGTCTCCCAATAAAGAGAGTATACGTACCCCTTCTTTACGCAGGACCTTTTCTATATCTTTTTCCCCGGCCCGAGGATTTACCTTCTCTTCTAGTCCATCTAATAATTCAATCCCTATATAGGGAGTCAGTCGTTTAAGATATTCGTTAACCCCCTGGGCATAAAACTTCTCGCGAATTTTACCCACTGAAATAATCCGATATTTCAATGTCTCCACTCCTGAACTGTTTTTCCCAAGTCTAACTCAAGCCTCGAGAAAAATAAAGCTTTCTAATGTAGGTCAAGAATCCCCGCTGGTCTTTCTACGATTGGTCTTGGCCTAACTTTACTTTGATGGTCAAGTTTTGTATTTTAGCACTGCCTGATATTCTTACGATTTGTAATTCTATTTCTTGCCCGATCTTGCTGGCAAATATCTTTTCCTGCAGCTCCTGCCCGGTTTCCACGGGATCTCCGTTCATTTTAATGATGATATCATTCTTTTTAATTCCTGCCCGGTCAGCAGGGCCGCCAGCCACCGGCACAACTGCTACTCCATTAGGAATAGAAATGTTGTAATAACTGGCTTCATTCTTGCTGACTTCACCCAGAATCGTTATTCCCATTATGGGCCGAAGTACCTTTCCATTTTTTATTAAATCTTTTACTACCATTTCGACTTGCCTGGAAGGTATTGAAAAGCCCATACCTTCGAAGCCTGGTACAGCTATCTTAATGGTGTTTATTCCTACCACCTGCCCTCTTAGATCTACAAGGGCTCCGCCAGAGTTACCGGGGTTTATAGCCGCATCAGTTTGTATTAATCGAAAAACAAAACCTTCCTCGCTGGTTATAACTCTGTTCAGTCCGCTAACTATACCTGCAGTTACCGATCTGGCAAACCGCAGCCCCAGCGGATTCCCTATAGCTACTACTTCCTGCCCTACCACAAGTTTATCCGAATTTCCGAACTGAGCAGGAGTGATTTTACGGTCTACTTTTATTTTTAAAACTGCGAGGTCTGTGCGGGGATCTGTTGCTATGACGGAGGCCTCTTCCTGATTTCCGTCAGCCAGGCTGACAACCAGGCGCTCCGCTCCTTCTACCACATGATAGTTGGTAACGATATGGCCGTCCTTATCCCATATTACGCCTGACCCAGTTGCTTCAGTATTCTTCTGGTTGAACATATCCCCGTTGCGGTGAATGCTGCTTATTCCAACTATAGAAGGACTTACCTTAGCAGCAACATTACTAACTGACCCAATTGCAGGTACTTCTTTCGCTTCATTTATTACTTTTTTACTGGGACCTATTAAGTTGCTTACAGCAAAGAAAGCACCCAGTCCCAGGCAGAAACAAATCAGAAACACTTTTAACCCACGTCTGTTTTGTATGTTCACGTTATTCCCCCTAGATATTTAGTATCAATATCTTCTCTCAGCCCAAAGGATTTATACTTTGCAAAGTTATATCAAGACCAGTATATATTTCCACATAAAAAAGGAGAGTTTTTTAACTCTCCTCAGGCCGTCAAAAAAGCCCAATAGCTGCGTTATTAATAAAAGCCTGATCAATCGACGTACCCATGTACGCCTCAATCACAGGCTTTTAATAATGCCTTGCTCTTGAACTTTTTTGCTCGGCCTGGCTTTATATTCTGTTATTCGGCCGGCAGCTTCTATTATATTTTGAATTTATTTAATTCTAGCACCCAGATTGCTGAGTTTCTGCGCAATATTTTCGTAACCGCGGAAAATGTGTATGGCGTCTTCTATAACCGTTTCTCCCTTGGCGGCCAGTGCAGCTAATATTAGGGCAGCTCCAGCACGCAGGTCAGTTGCTTTTACCCTTGCCCCATACAATGATTTGGTGCCTTCCACTACCGCAGTATGTCCTTCCAGCTTGATTTTAGCCCCCATACGATTTAGTTCTTCTACGATTTGAAAACGGTTTTCAAATACGTTTTCTACTATTACACTGGTTCCGTCAGCTAAAGCCAGTAAAGCCAGCATCTGCGATTGCATATCAGTAGGAAACCCCGGGTATGGTAAAGTTTTAATATCTGCCTTAAGTATCTTTTCGCCGGCTTTTACCAATATACCCTGGTCCGTTTCGCTGACAATGGCACCTGTCTCCTGCAGTTTGGCGGTTATGGGATGAAGATGAGTAGGAATCACATTCTCAACCAGAACCTCTCCCCCGGAAATGGCCGCTGCTATCATATAGGTTCCTGCTTCAATCCGGTCTGGTATTATGGCATATCGCCCCGCTTTAAGCTCGGGAACCCCTTCGATTTTAATAATATCGGTCCCTGCTCCCCTTACTTTAGCCCCCATTGAATTCAGGAAATTAGCCAAATCAACAATCTCCGGCTCTTTGGCAGCATTCTCTATTATACTGCCTCCAGGAGTCTTGCAGGCCATCATCATCAGGTTTTCAGTAGCACCTACACTTGGGAAATCGAGATAAATTCTAGCACCATGAGTCTGGCGCGACTTTGCATAAATGTATCCACACTCTATATCGATTTCAGCTCCGAGAGCCTTTACACCCTTTATGTGTAAATCCATGGGCCGGGATCCAATATCACATCCGCCCGGCAGAGATACCAGGGCTTCTCCCTGACGCGCCAGGAGCGCTCCCAGGAATAGGTTGGAAGCCCGTAGTTTTTTAGATAACTCATATGGTGTCTGATGGTTGAATCCATTACTGGGCGGACATATGGAAAGACTTTCATCGTCGTTCCAATGAACATCGGCACCCATTTCATTTAGAATTTCCACCATAACCTCTGTGTCGCAAATTCGTGGGACATTATCCAGAATAGTCTCCCCATCCGCCATTATACTGGCGGCTATTAATACTAACCCCGCGTTTTTTGCTCCACTTATCTTTACACTGCCATGCAGCGCCTGTCCTCCCTCAATGACCATAATCTCCTGCAAAATTCACACCTCGCCTAATTGTTTTCCAAATACTGATAAAAATCCCCGGAAAAGGTTTTATAATCAGTGCCCAGAGCCTTTTCGGTTGCCTTCGTCATGGAATCCCCATTGCTTAGATAGCGAAGTATTTCGTATATTTTCTCTTCCCCATAACGGTCTACTATGAAATCCACTGCTTTTAAAGATTCCCAATAGGCTACCGACTGATCGAGCCTATCAAAGTTTTTCTCCAAATTATCAAAGGTATAGTAATAAAGCTCCCGGTTTCCTGCAAAAGGATCCTCAAATTCGAACCCTGTAATTCTTCTCTCCATATACTGGGCAATTCCTTCTGTCCACCAACGATTATAGTTCCCCCCGGTCATTTCATCAACCATTAAATGAGTAAACTCATGCACCATCGGACCTTCTTTTATAAAACGATCCTCCTGCCCTATGCTCGATAACCATGCGCTAGGGGCTAATACTCTAATGGTTCCACCCCAGTAAACTCCCAGGGCTTTTTCATTTTTATCCCAACCAAAACTGGCAGCCAGACTTTTACTATCTGGATAAATTACGATGGTAGTGTCCATGCCGGGTTCCTGCCCCATACTGTTGCTGACTGATTTATAGGCATCTTCCGCCGCATTGGCTACAAGAACAATATCGGCCTTGTCTTCATTCATATATTTGATTTTATAGTGTTCGGTTTGCAGTTCATCCCATTGACCTGTTCGAAATTTGGTTTCCTGCCCCACCATGAATCGAAAAATATCCTGCCTGACCTGTCCGGGCAGAGTAGTATATTTGGACAGATAAAACCCGAGTAATGCCAGGGTAAGAGCCAAATATACCAACCAGGCACTAGTAAAACCTTTTATTCCTGACAAAGTACCCCTCTCCCCTCATCCCTTTACCCATTGATTATACAATGGCCGGCAGGATTCAGGGTAAAGCAAATACTGGGATTGCTGCTATTCTTTTAAGTATTCGGTAGCTGCCATTCCCGCTTGGGCACCATCCCCAACCGCGGTTGCAATTTGACGTGTTCGCTTAGCTCGTATATCACCAGCAGCAAATATGCCATTTACTGATGTCTGCATATGGTCGTCGGTAATGATATAGCCATCTTCAGTATTAACCAGGCCCTCGATAAATTCGGTAGCAGCTACCAGCCCGATGCTGACAAACAGCCCTTCAACTGGCAGTACTTCTTCTTCATCACTCTTTACATCCTGCAGAATCACACTCCGCATGACCGTGTCGCCTTCGATTCTTTTTATAACCCGATTTAGCTTACATTCGATCTTTTCATTGTTCATCATCTTATCCACCGACCCCGGACTGGCCCTAAATTCATCCCGCCGATGGATGAGGTAGACTTTTGATGCAATGTCGGCGAGGAACAAAGCTTCCTTAACTGCTGATTCTCCGCCTCCTACCACTGCCACAGGATAACCCCGAAAAAATGCACCATCACAGGTGGCGCAGTAAGATACCCCACGGCCCAGGAATTCCTGTTCTCCATCTACTTCCAACTCCCGGCGCCGGGCACCGGTAGCAATAATAATCGTTCGGGCCAGATACTCACCCTCTGTGGTGACAACCTTCTTCCCATCCACAGTGTTAGTCATATGGGTAACCTCTTCAATACGGATCTCTACTCCAAAGCGTTCCGCCTGTTTACGAAAGTTTTCCATTAGTTCCCCTCCCAGGATCCCAAAAGGAAAACCCGGATAATTATCTATCTGGTCAGCTATAGCAGCATTTCCGCCTATAACTGCAGACTCCAGTACCAAAGTCTTCAGCCACGCTCTGCCGGTATAAATGCCTGCCGCTAATCCAGCCGGGCCGCCGCCCAGAATTATTACATCATACATCTTAAGGCTCCTCTCTAAAGGCATAAATAAGAACCCTGACCATTATTAGGCCAGGGTCCCGTTTTTCCAACTAACGCAAATAATTTATTGGGTTACGGAACGATCCATTCTGCAATACTTCAAAGTGCAAATGTGGTCCGGTACTATTTCCTGTGGATCCCCGGGTGGCAATCGCCTGACCCTGATCCACCTTCTGTCCGCTGCTTACTAAAAAGCTGGAACAATGTGCATATCTGGTAACCAGACCATTCCCATGATTGATTATGACAAATTTGCCATATCCCCCGTCCCATCCTGCAAAAGTTACCGTACCGCCATCCGCTGCACAAATTGTACTTCCGCTGGGACCTGCAATATCAATGCCGGTATGCCGGCCAAAAGACTGGGTAATGGAACCATGAACCGGCCAAATCAATCTTCCTGAACTTACGCCTCCGCGGGAAGCTACCTGATAGGTTGCCCGGGTGCCCTTAGCTACCACTTTAGTTACTGCTTGTTTGATTACCTTTTCTTCGCTTACATCTTTCTTCTCTATTTCACCATTACGTTTAACGGCGGTATAAGCGACAAACTTCTCCCCGTTTTGTCCCTCGGTTTTAACTTTGATACCACTAATCGCTTTGTCAGTAATAGTCTTGGTTTCGTAAGGTATTACTACATTCTCTTTCCCTTCTACTTTGGCTATAACTGTAATATAAGGCTTGGGCTTATTTAAAATAATAACCTGTCCCAGGGCTAGAGTGCTGTCTTCCCGAAGATTATTAGTTTGCACAATATCTGACACGTACATATCATTCTTGCGGGCAATAGACCACAGAGAATCCCCTGGCTGTACATTATACTTCTGAAGACTATCGGTCCCGATATTTATCACATTCCAGGCGTCATTCCAGTTTAGTACTTTAGAGGATACAACCTTACCTTCGACAACTTCTACCTTTTCCTCGAATTCTACTGATAAAAGTTTTTCTCCCGCTGCAAGCAGGGAATTATTCTTTTTCAATTGATTCAGCATTGCCTCGGCTGTTGCTTTATCGGGCAGGGAAACAACCGGTTTGCCGTTTACGCTTATAGATGCTGCCATAGTATGTGGCTGAGAAGCTACATTCAATTCCTCTGCCACCTTTTCAGACGGCATCAGCTCACTGCGGCTTACAAATGTTCTTTTACATATAACACGCTTCGCAAAATCCTGGTTCTCCATTTTATCTAAAGCATTGGTCACATCTCCGGAATTCTCAACCACGAACTGTTTGTGACCATCTATAATAACCGAAAAAGCGGGGGTCTTAATTCCAAAAAACCATATAATGGTTAGAATCAAAATTATCCCCAGGTATTCCCACATCTTTCTATTACGTAAAATATGCTGCATATAACCTCTCCCACAATTATTTTTCAATTAGCAGTTTTTAATTCTACAAAGGTTGGTAAAATTCCTGCTTTTTTCAACAAAATATTATTATTATCCATTTTGTTTGATCATTTCCAGGTAGATAGCTCCTTCTATTCTCTTTTGATGCATTACGCAACTGACTCTGGCAGGTTTACTCATGTCCCCGTTTGCGTGGTATGCATTGGCATGGCATCCCCCTCCGCAAAAATTGCGGGCCCAGCAGCGCAGGCATTCCTCTTTGTCCCCCAGCCGGTTACTGATAAATCTCTGCCTTATATCCCCATTCAGTGCGGCTTCATAAATGCTTCCCATAAGAAATTCATTTTCGCCTACAAACTGATGGCAAGGATAAATATCGCCTTCCGGAGTCACAACCAGGTACTCCACTCCGGCTCCGCAGCCAGACTGACGTTTAGCGAGACAGGGACCCTTTTGTAAGTCCAAATTGTAATGAAAGAAGTGCACATTCGTTCCATTGCGATGGTAATTGCAGAGTAAGTCGGTAAGCTCTTCGTATTCTTTGAGCACCTGGGGAAGGTCTTGCTCCTGTATGCTATACCCATTATCCGGTCCCACCGCCGGTTCTAGAGAAACCGCATCAAAGCCCAAATCGATTATGTGCTTCAAATCGTGGGAAAAATCCAGATTGTGACGGGTAAATGTTCCACGTATGTAGTAGCTGACCGGCTTTTTTTCTACTATTTTCTTGATGTTTGGAATAATTCGCTGGTAGCTTCCTTCGCCATTGTTTAGAATCCTGTGCCGGTCATTAGTTGCCGGCCGGCCATCCAAACTTAGAATAACGCTGATGTTGTTATTTATTACAAAATCAATGATGTCATCATCTATCAGAAGCGCATTGGTGGTCAGAGTAAAGTTGAACTGTTTGCCGCATTCCTCTTCCCGCTGTCTTCCATACCAAACCAATTCCTTAAGCATAGCCGAATTTAAAAGCGGCTCTCCGCCAAAGAAATCTACTTCCAGGTTCTTAACCAGACCACTCTTTTTGATTAGGAATTCCAGGGCTCTTTTCCCTGTTTCCAGAGACATCAAGCAGGGATCCATTCCAAAATCCCCCTGGCTGGCAAAACAATATCGGCATTTCATATTACATGCATGGGCAACATTTAAACAAATCGCCTTGATTTGCAGGCCGGATAAATCCAGCAGCAGCGAATCCTCGCTTGTAAAAACAGCCTCGTCTTGATAGGCTGATTCCAATTCTGCTGCCACCTCAAGGAGCTCGTCATTCGAGAATTGACTATTCAATTCTTTAATAACCCGTTCAGTATCACCGGCAAAATCGCTAAGTTTCTCAATAAAACGACTGGTTATCTCATCCAGAATATGAATGGCTCCACTATTTACATCTAATAATATGTTAAGCTCTTGATAACGAAACAGGTGTATACCAGCTTCAAAATCATAGCCAGTTAATGAAAACAAACTCCCTCTCCTCTCGTAAGGCCCGCTACTTATAAAATATCTGCAAAGATGATCAGACCGCGGGCACAAAAAAAGGGGCTTCCGCCCCCATTCGCTGCTATTTACTGGTTTTTACATGCCTGGTTGCCGACCGTACAGGAGGTCTTGCAGGCTGACTGACAAGAAGTAGCACACTCCCTGCAGTTAATCATATCCTTGTCTCTCTTTAGATTAGGCTTTACCATTGTAACAATGTGTTTTTTCAACCGTAAAACTCCTTTCCGTATGTATTATAAAACTATCATTGCAACACCTTTCGGGTACTGCTAATGTAACCTTCATTTACAGTTTAAGACTGGTATTCGTTATACTCGAAATTAATTCAGCTGAGTAAATGTTATAAAGCGGATAGGGAATCGACTATCGATACCCGATTGGGGAGCCCCGCTCTTTTGAATTATATAGTATATCTTTCAATATTGTAAAGGACTACTATATTGTATTCATCATCTCTTCCCTTGATTCCCGGGAAGAGGCACTTTCCTTCCATGATTATTTCTAACGTTTAATACGTTTCCTAACAA
>Ga0209639_1001695_pt1 | contig 20318 bp, 23 predicted proteins | sample EPASupsiteHSE605_FD_187268 | JGI IMG/M metagenome (GOLD analysis project Ga0209639, IMG submission 187268) | Bioremediated contaminated groundwater from EPA Superfund site, New Mexico - Sample HSE6-05 (SPAdes) (version 2) | ecosystem: Environmental > Aquatic > Deep subsurface > Groundwater >...
CATTTACTGTGATATGTTAGCTCCGGGAGAGAATTTGACATGGGCTATGGATTTGCACAAACAAAAAACCGCCTGCTTGAGGCGGCCAACGGGATGACCAAACTTGAGTTCGGCTACGACTATCTGGGGCGTCGGTTGACCAAAAAGGTCTGGCAGGGCGAAACGCTTACCCAGTCGCTCAAATTCGTCTATGACAATTACAAATTAATCGCGGTCTTGGACGCCTTGGCGGACGACGCGGTTTGGATGACCTTTGTCTGGCAGCCGGCCGGCCTTGATGTCCCCTTGATGATGACCTATGACAGTGAACGGTATTTTTACGTCACCGACGGCAATAAAAATGTGATTGCACTCTATGATATCGACGGCATTTTGATGGCGTCCTACAGCTACGGCCCCTTCGGGCAATTGCTCTCGTCCGAGGGTCCGTTGGCGCAAATCAACCCGTTCCGTTTCAGCAGCGAGTACTTTGATGACGAGACCGATTTGGTCTACTACAACTACCGCTACTATTCGCCGCGCCTTGGCCGCTGGCTCTCCCGCGACCCCATCGGTGAAGACGGCGGGCTTAATTTGTATGCAATGTGTAATAATAATGTGATATCTTGTGTGGATTATTTGGGGCAGAAGCCGTATGACGTGGACTCTTTGCCGTATTTGATAATTATTGCGAGTAATCAGGGATGGACGCAATTGGTGCGTTTGCTCGCCAAATGGTTTCTTGGTCCAATGCATCAAATTACAAATGGGAATGATGTACCGTTAAATGCTCCATACGATGACCAGATTATTACTATGGCTTGGGTGCTCACATTTCCGCGTGCAAAGGCGGTTTATAATAACTACGAGAATAGGAAAGGATTTGTAACTCCGAATTTTAAAGATTTGTTAAGGAAAAAATTTCCTAATAAAGGTAATACTCCGATAAGATTTGGAGATGAAGCATTTGCAACGAATAACCCTCTGGTGCGTCATCAACATCAATGGCAATCCTTTAATGTTGGAGGGGGATTGATGGATGCTTTGGATGCGGCTTTGCATCTATTTACTTTGGAAGGAATTTTTGCCGGAACCTATTATCCTTCGGAGAAAAAGGTATGTATCGAAAAAGTCGGCGTATATGTCAAAGATCCGTTTAATTTCCCCGGAGATCAATATTTGGGTAACTGGACATATCCGGACAGTGTGATTTATCGGCCGTATGTATCTAGCTGGTATGATGGAGAAGTGACGAATAAAACATTCCGAGATTATCAAGAGAAATATAGACAGGGTCAAGATTTCTTTGTCTTCAGCGATGTAAAAATTATAAAATTTAATCCGTCTGTGGTGGTAAATTTATAAGGTGATATTATGAAATTTATCTTATTTTCTATCCCGTTTTGCCGGTGGTATTATCTGGTATGCAGCATTATGCTGCTTTGGATGCTGGGTGCAAAAATCACCGGACCTGGAACTTCTTTGTGTGACGATGAATGGGGGGGACCATATTTGCGACCGGGATATTATACTTTGGTAATGATGTACCATGAGGGGCAGTGGCACAAGGTTTTTTCCGAAGATAAAGACCGATTGCTTCCCGAGGGATACACGTTGGAAAACAACCAGTACTATATAAATGGTTCCTTGCCATGGAGCGCCAAGCCCGTCGGCAAGGTGATTTGCTGGACCACGGGAGCTCTGTTTGTGTTGGTTTTGCTGAGCCCTTTCTGGCATTGCGTCAAGAATCAAAAGTTTGTATTTGCGTTTTTAGGTGCGGCGATCCTCCTTTTCATTTATTGGTTGTATTTGGAGCGGAGCGACGAATCGGAAACATTACCCACTCTTTTGCCTCAGGAGTATTATATGACGATTCCCTGTCTTTTGGTTTGGGCGGGCTGTTTGTACCGAATTCTTTTTTGCCGGCGAATGCAATGGGATCAAAAAGGGATACAACAAGCCTTTGCAGTGTTTTTGATGGAGTATCGTCAAAAAATTAAACTGATTGCCGTAGTTTTTGCAATATTATTTTGCTTGTCTTATTTTTGCTGTCTTGTCCTGTCAATTTTTTGGGGAGAAAAAATGAGTGGTTATTTTTATCACTACGAACCGATTATATCTTCGGTATTTCGCTGTGATATTAGCATTGTTCTGGCCTCCTTATTGGCGTTTTTATTCCCCCAAAAGGTAGCAATGCTTTTGGTGTAATCTGACATGTTGCGTGTGGCAAAACGCCCATGATTTCGCATCATGGGCAGTTTTTTTGTCTTTTTCAAGTTTAGCAATTACTTAATTTTTGTGAAAAATATGCCAAAAATTAAGTTGCGGACAATTTGTTAACTTATGCTTGACAGTAAGCATTTACTGTGATATGTTAGCTCCGGGAGAGAATTTGACATGGGCTATGGATTTGCACAAACAAAAAACCGCCTGCTTGAGGCGGCCAACGGGATGACCAAGCTTGAGTTCGGCTACGACTATCTGGGGCGTCGGTTGACCAAAAAGGTCTGGCAGGGCGAAACACTTACCCAGTCGCTCAAATTCGTTTATGACAATTACAAATTAATTGCGGTCTTGGACGCCTTGGCGGACGACGCGGTCCGGATGACCTTTGTCTGGCAGCCGGCCGGGCTTGATGTGCCGCTCATGATGACCTATGACAGTGAACGGTATTTTTACGTCACCGACGGCAATAAAAATGTGATTGCACTGTATGACACCGACGGCATTTTGATGGCGTCCTACAGCTACGGCCCCTTCGGTCAATTGCTCACGGCCGAGGGGCCGCTGGCGCAAATCAACCCGTTCCAATTCAGTAGCGAGTACTACGATACTGAGACCGATTTGGTCTACTACAATTATCGCTACTACTCGCCGCGCCTCGGCCGCTGGCTCTCCCGCGACCCCATCGGAGAAGACGGCGGGCTCAATTTATACGCGATGTGTAATAATAACTGTATCGTAGATACCGATTACACGGGCTTAGGTGTTCTCAAAGATACATATGATTTTATGAATGACCCTAAAGGATTCATGCTTTCTAAATTTACAGAATACAATCCGCTCACATTTGCTGTCGTTGAGGCTGCAGAATTTTCTCAAGAATTTTATCGGCTTCTGATAGAGAAATTGAATGAACATCGACTTTTGAAGGGCATTGAAGTTACAGATCCGAAGACAAAATCTAAGCGATCTATTACGTTTGAAGATTTGCGTGTTATCGAAGATTGTGTAAGTGATGGTTTCCCTGGAAAAACTATTGAAACAGCAGGTACAGACGTCCTTGGTGGTTGCTTTTGTTTTTGTGGTTATACTTCGAAAAAGAGTTTACCTACACAACAACTTGTAAAAAATTTATTTAATAATATTGGTACTTCCTTTGTTGAGGCAACATGGAATCGTATTGTCGAGCACTCGTTTTCTATAATCAAAAGTGAATATGTTAAAGCTGTGAGAGATAGATTACCAAATGTTGAGGATAAGCATTTTAACGAATTAATCGATGATGTTTATAATATATATTTGACAAAATTGGTAGATACTATAATGGACTCTTATAAAAAATATGCAAAATTTTAGAGGAGGGATTTTATGTTGAGGGGTAATATCGTCGTTTATGGCTTATTGGTCCTCGCCGCTTGGGGCAATGGCGCAACCTTGTCGGCGAATGACAGTGCCAAAGATTTTTTTGATTTGGACCGGTCATTTGGTCTGAATGAGGAAAATGTCAAGGATATTCCACTACCTCCGGGCGTGACTTGCGGGTCGGAACAGGATAAAATGATTTTTTTGGATTACTTTCGGCAGTTTTTAAAAGACCCCGGATTTTTGCTGAAAAACATATCGCGTCAGGATGCTGCATGGGTACTGTCGCCGGATTTGGACCGGTATTGGGATCAGCTGCCGTCCACGTACAAACATAAGTTTGCAGAGGAAAAAAAACGATTTGCCACAATAATCGATCGGCTTGATATCCTTGTTGAAAGCGATGTTTGGGGAGATAATCCCCAAAAGAGGAGAGAAATTTTTTACTCGTTATTGAGTGACGATGCCGACAACTACTATATTTTTTATCAATGGTTTATGGCACTCTCTGCTGATAAGCAAAGCAAATTGATCCCGTATTATTGCTTGGTATTGAATTCTGGGAAATTTTCGCCGTATGCGGCACCGATTATTACTGGTTGGCTGCGGTCAGTGTCCGGCTTGCTGGCACAGGCCGACCGCAAAAGCAATATACAAATTATGATTACATTGGATTGCTGCGTTGACTTAAATGTCAAGTATCCTCAGTTGCTCGGTGCAATGAGTGAGCCGGAGTTGCAAACCTTGTCAAAATCACTGGATCAATATGACTGTTTTTTTGAGGATCAGTTGCAGATATATATACAATATCTTTTGGATGCCCGTAACCGTTCGTCGCTGGAAGCCTTTGAAACTGTCCGCAACACATGGCAAAAGGCAGTGGAGGCGGATCCGGCGTTGGCGGAGCCAGGAGGTCTGCGGGGGCTGCGGACAGTTTATTACGATGCCATGTATCATCATCCCGAATTACGTGCAAAGTATCCTAATATTGTAAAAAATTTACCGGACGGTGTCATCTATTTCCCTTCGGCGGTTTGGATGCTGGAGAGCTCGATCTCTCCGCCGAGGTGGCCGGCAGACGATCAAAAAAAATAAATGGTGCCATTGTTTGTAAGCTGCTTGAAATTATAGGATTATTAAATAGTGCCATTTATTAAATAGTGCCATTGTTTGTAAGCTGCTTGAAATTATAGGATTATCATATATATTATTGGTAATATAAAATTTTCTTGTTTGTTGCCGCCCATGATTTCGCGTCATGGGCGGTTTTTTGTTTTTTGCAATTTTAGCAGTTACTTAATTTTTATAAAAAATATGCCAAAAATTAAGTTGCGGACAATTTGTTAACTTATGCTTGACAGTCAGCATTTACTGTGATATCTTAGCTCCGGGGGATAATTTGACATGGGCTATGGATTTGCACAAACAAGCAACCGATCCGCCGACGGCAATAAAAACGTGATTGCACTGTATGACACCGACGGGATTTTAATGGCGTCCTACAGCTACGGCCCCTTTGGGCAATTGCTCTCGGCCTCGGGTCCGCTGGCGCAAATCAACCCGTTCCGGTTCAGCAGCGAGTACTTTGATGACGAGACCGACCTCGTCTACTACAACTACCGCTACTATTCGCCGCGTTTGGGCCGCTGGCTCTCCCGCGACCCCATCGGGGAAACCGGCGGGCTTAACCTCTACGGCATGCTCGGCAATGATGCGGTTAACGTGTGGGATAAGTTGGGGCTTGATAACACGGCTGAGAGCTTCCCGGGTGAATATATAGGTATTTCTGCCGAAGCATGGCGTTTAATTCGTTATTCTGCGCCGCAACCGCCTGTGTCAAAGAAAAAACAAACAGGTTGTTGCGGAAAAAACGTTACAAAAAACCTAAACCGATTAATAGCATACTTAGCAACTGAACTTATTAAACCTCAATACGCTGATCTTTTTATAAATCGAGGATACGATTCGATGAGCGGGTGGGATATTGACGAATTTACTAAAGAAGGACAACGTTCCGGCTACTCTCCGATATTTGGAGGCAAAGGCGGTTGTGAGCAGACTGCGGCATATAATGGAAAGTGTTATAAAACTACTGCGTTAAATTATGTATTATATGGCCTTTTAACTCGCATTGAAGAGTATCATACAAATTCTTCGTGGGCTTTGGAGCAATCCTTGTTATTGTCCTCTACTTATTCAATAGGATTTGGTACACTTCGTGAAACTTATTTTATGTTATTGGGTCGTTTTGATCAGATGGAGGAAGGATTTGCTTTTAATAATGCCTTAAAACGAATTGGAGGCGTATATGCAGGATATACGGGTGACTTTGATTATATACAGTATGAAAATTGCACTGTGAATAACGATAATGTTTACACTGGTGTTTTAACTGCAAGAATTGGAGTTAATAAGTTCGAAGTTTCATAAAACTTAGGAGGATTATGGGCAAAAAAATTTCATTGGCATATGTTGGATATTTGCTGTTTTTATTCGTCGGGTTTGAATTCTTTGACATGTTGGATTTTTCATTTGCCCCCGGCGAGCTTTATTATGAAACCGGGCAAATATTGGAGGACAAAGTCGATGATGTCATCGGTGTCGCCAATGTCATTGCCGACATCAGGCAGCCTCCCCGCAATCCGGCGCTTACTTTGGCGCAAAGTTACAATCAAAAATTAGCAACTTTGTCCAATTCCCCGACGGTAATGTTTGAATATCCCTCCGTGCGATTCAGTGCCGGTCGCCCGGGGGGAGCCGAGGTGATTTTCAGCAGCAGTCCCGAAGCCGCCAAATCCGGGCAAGGGGATGTGTCCGTGCATTTTTCTCCGCCGGCGTTGGAGCCGTTGGTCTTATTGTTTATGTTGGCCGTTGCTTATCTTGGCGTGGCGGTTTCATTGGCAGTGAAACTTCGTGCTGCAATCCGGCAAAATTTTGTTTGGCGCACTTTGGCACTGTTAATTTTTTGGTCGTCTTTGAGTTTTACATGGCTGTATTGGCTCGGAAACTCAAATTATAATCGGCAGTTTTATACGCGCATTGATCGGGCTTTGGACGCAACTGTTGCCGCGCATCCTGAGCAACTGCGGCAATTGCTTGATCAAGCGCAGCGTCCCGGACTGGTTGAGTGTAATTTTTTGCCGGCAGGGTACCGTCGAGCTTTTGTCGGGCAGTTGGATCAGCAAAAATATCTCAGGATCAATTGTAATTCTTTGGTATATTTGTTTTATGCGCCAGATATTTCCGGCAAAAAAATGTCACAATTGGATCCGTCGTTATCTTTTCACTCTCTCGGCAACGGACTCTCGGTCGCTTGGGCCGGTATCATTATCCCATTGCGTTTATTAATGGCAGTAAAAATACTGGGAGCGGTATTTCTGTTGTCGGTTTGGATATTTCTTATAATTACAATATATTACAATAAGATACGCAAAATCAAAAATACGTTTGCATTTTTTGAATGATCTCGGGATTGTAATGCCTGAAAAAACAAAAATCAAGTGAATTGAGGCAATGCTTTATCGTTTTGTTTCCCGCCCATGATTTCGCGTCATGGGCGGTTTTTTGTCTTTTGCAAGTTTAGCCGTTTCTTAATTTTCGCGCCAAAAGCGGTAAAATATAAGGACAGTACTTTTTATATATTAAAATATGTATTTGCATTTTTATGATTATTAAAATTAAGCAAACACTTAATTTGTATCAAAAAATTGTCAAAAATTAAGTTGCGGACAATTTGTTAACTTATGCTTGACAGTAAGCATTTACTGTGATATGTTAGCTCCGGGAGATAATTTTACATGGGTTATGGATTTGCACAAACAAAAAACCGATCCACCGACGGCAATAAAAATGTGATTGCACTGTATGACACCGACGGCATTTTGATGGCGTCCTACAGCTACGGCCCCTTCGGGCAATTGCTCACAGCCGAGGGTCCGCTGGCGGCGGTCAACCCGTTCCGGTTCAGCAGCGAGTACTTTGATGACGAGACCAGTCTTGTCTACTACAACTACCGCTACTATTCGCCGCGTCTTGGCCGCTGGCTCTCCCGCGACACCATCGGCGAAACCGGCGGGCTCAACCTCTACGGCATGCTCGGCAATGATGCGGTGAATAAGTGGGATAAGTTGGGGTTGACGACATTGGGGGAAAAATTCCTTGCTGAATATGCAATAAGATATGTTTCTGATCCAAAACATAATAGAAGTTCTGGACGATTAACGTTTTATGACGATTTGAATGAGTTACAGACTAGCGACATGATAAAAGCAATAGAAGGAAAAATTCGTGAATCGGTAAAACTTAAGAACGTTTTTTCAGATATTTGGAAAAGACAAAAGTTGGATTATGTTGATTTAGGCAAGTTGACCCAGAACCCTAAAAATATTCTTGATGTTACAGGCTATTTATTGAATCAGCCAGCCGGAGGCGCATTTGCAGAAGGCGAATATGATGTACGAAAATGTAGAGATAAAATAATGATTAAAAATGTCATTGTAACTTATTATTGGTATGATGACATTGATGCAAATTCGTACGAGGAAACATATGATCGGTATGTAAGAGATAAAGATTTAACGGAGGATGAAATCAACAGTATTTTTTATAACAATATGTTAGAAAATTATTTTAATGAACAGTGTGAAAATAACACAAATTCTGATTTTTCAGTTAAAATCATAGGAATTTATAAGGAGCTTGGAGAAAAATCAATATGAAAAATAAAATTATAAATTTTCTTTTTATTGTACAAGCTGTGCTTTGTTTTTATTTTTGCATTCTCTCTTTTCAAGTTTGGAACTTGGCTCAGTTATATTACCCTAGGGAAAAAGTAGGAAGCGTGAAAAATTTTGATGAATTACAGAAACAAAAAATTATCCGGAGTGATTTTTGGTTTAAGACATTGGAACCAGAAAAAATATATTATGTTCAAAATCGATGGGGAAATCATAATCAAATCGTAGTTTTTGGGCGCTTTAAAACAGAGGCGGTTGATTTATTGAATCAAATGGTCAAAGAATGTAAAATAATAGCTGTTCCGGGAGTAAATATTATTGATTATCAAGATTATGTTGCTGTATTGCCGGAGGCATTTCGACAATTTTTGGGAATTGCTCGTGCCGCCAAGAACGGTAACTATTGTTTTTTCAACCGAGATGGAAAAATGGCAGAACAAATGATATCTTATGAAAACGATCAGGCAGATCATTGTGATATTTTGCTCAATCCCGATACTCGGTCATTTGTTATCTCTGCTCAATTGTAGACCAAGGAAGTATTGATTATGAAAAAATTATTGAAAACAGTTGACCATTGGTGGAGTTTTTATCGCACATTTACGTTGCTTTATTTCCCTTGTTATTTATTATTTTTTCTGGCTTCGTTTCGCATCGAATCACCTGCCAGACCAGACTTTTTGGCGGTTCTGGTAGCGACAACAGGGGCTCTGTGGTGTTGGAAATCCGTTGTAAATCAGATTTCATTGAAAAAAATATGTAAAATTCCTTTTCTTTTATTATTTTACTTCTTTTTGTTTTCACTATTTTTTGTCATCAACGGTTGGTTGGTATGTGGTATATTATCGATATTGCCTCCAGTCATTTGGTATTACGGCCAGATTGTCTGGTACTATGTCGTTGTTTCCATCTCTTCGTTTGAGGCGTTTCCAGCAATTGATCGACTGAATAATTGGTTTGAAGCTTAAACTTTCCCTCTCCCGCCCATGATTTCGTATCATGGGCGGTTTTTTGTCTTTTGCAAGTTTAGCCTTTTCTTAATTTTTGCGCCGAAAGCGGAAAAATAAATGGTGCCATTGTTTAAATGGTGCCATTGTTTGTAAGTTGCTTGAAATTATCGAATTATCATATATATTATTGGTAATACGAGTTTATCAATAGGAGGCGAGATGGGACGGATTCCGCGTTGGCGTTTGGGTGTCGGTATTTTCCATGTTTATAACCGCAGCATTAATATGCTTCCAATCTTAAACAACGATGAAGAAAAGGATCGTTTCTCTGAGATATTAAAAGCAAAGCTTTCAACACATGATTTGAATGTTTATCATTACGACTTGCAAATATTCCGTTCGGATGCGACAGTAATCGGAGATGATAACTTTAAAGGCAAGGTTTTGACCTACAAGGAGAATTTTTATGTTGTCGGTTAATATCAAAAAAGGAAAAGATTTGTTGAAAGTGACCTTGGTCGGCTTACTTGTCAGCTTTTTGATCTTTGTTTTATGGGTGACGGTTTATTTTATCTTTTTCGGCAAATCCTCCGGTTACTGTGATCGGATCCCGGATGTTTTTCAAACCTTGGGGTTTAGTGCGACGGTGCCTCAGATTGAAAATGTCGGCAAGGTATATTATTATCGCGAAGGTTATTCCGGCAGTTGGCAAGTGGAAATCTTTGGCGAACTATCCCCTGCATCGCTAGAGCAATTGTTGAATCGCCCGGCTGAGTTGGGGTTGTCGAAGCCTTCTCCTGATTATGAGAGCGAAAATGAGTTGAAAAACTATGATTTGAATGTCCATCTTCCGCCGGCAGAGATCGCTGACAAATTGAAATTAAAGGTGCAAAATAAAGAAATTGTTTCGCAAATCAATGATTACCTGTTGGGTTTCTCGGGAGTCCTCAATGATTGTTATTATCGCATGTATATTTTGGGGAAGAGCGGATATTTTATTTTGGTAGTAACTCGACCACGATGAGGTTATTGTTATAATTTTCGTTTCCGTCCATGATTTTATCTGCTGGATGGTTGGCGTTTTGGGGTTCGGGCAAAGAAAATTTTGCGGAGTTACGGCAGTTTATGAATACATTGTTGATGATTGTTTTGGTCGTCGGAACGCTCAGTGTCATTTTTCAAAAGCAAATCGTTGATTTTTTATTTGAACACTGCGGATTTGATAAAATGATCGATCTCGACAATTATTTTTTGTCCGCAACGGAAAAACGCCGAAAAAAGGAAATGCGGCAATTGTTGGATACGCCTCCGGGCGAGCTTCAATTGCCGGCAAGGAAAATTGTGGAAAAATGCGGGAAAAAATACGATGAACCCATTCAACCGTCCGTCGCATTGGAGATCATGGCGAAACTTCCAGCCGACGTTCAGCGGTTTTTTGCGGTGTACGACTATCTTTTGATCAATAATGATAAGATTTTGGATATAAAAAAAATGGAGGAAGTCATCATTGACGGCCGGAGCTATTATATCATTGGCAAGGCGCCACAAGAGCAAGCCCTATATATGGTGGCCGATCAAGGACGGACGCCGCAAGATCAAATGATATATGAGCAAGAGTACAATGTTGCGCCGGATTTGTCCCGCCACATCTTTTTTATTGAGGAGAGCAATTACAAATCATTTAACAATTTTATATGTTTTGCAGCGGCTTATTTTTCCGAAGAATAATTTTTTGATTTTGCCTGTAATTACCCTGCAGGAGCTAAATTAAAGGATTTCTTGCGTTTGTTAATGGCAATAAAAATTGCGGAGACAGTCTTGGCGTTTGTGCTGTGGGTGGATATTATGGTCCGATTGTGGCGGTGCAAACAGCCGCCTCCGGTTTTACCAATTGATTTATAAAAAATGTGTGGGCCGTTTCGATTTGACAAGCGGTTCGGGTGATGATATCTTAGCGGTGACGCGAAGATTGCGGGAAATATCGTAAAATTTACATTGTATGAAAAAATTAATCATTCTTTTGTTAGCATTAAGAAATATTGAGATTGTAACGTTTCAAATGCCTGTGGGAAAATTATTTTTTAAAATTTCTTTTATTTGTCTTTAAAGGAGCCCGGATTTTTATTATGGAATTATCGTCGGCATTATTTTCGTTTTTGTTATTATTGATTGCGGTGCCGCTGTTGTCGGGATGGTTGATCTTATACATCAATTTTAGTCCATGCAATAAATCTTTCGGTTTTTTGCCGGTTAATGAGATCACGCAGGATTGTGTCGCCCGGTATTCCGGAATCGTGGAAACCGGCAAAGCGGCGGAAGAAAAAGGAGGGACTGATATCCCATGTCGCCGGCTGATGGTCGGTTTCGGCAAAAATTTCGGGCTGGATGAGTCTAATTATCTGGCTTGGAACAATGACATTGCCGTTAACCCCTTTACGCGCAACAGCGATTTGTCAATCGCCGGGATATTTTTGGTATTCATGCTGTTGCTGCCCGCAGTCATTACGTTGGCGTTTAACATTTATGCTGCCGTGACTGATCGCGGTGTGCAATCGTTTTCGCGCAAATGGCTGTTGTTTTTGACCGTTATTTTTGCTGTTGTTTACTTGATTTCACTCTATTTGTGGTATCCGCATTGGCGTAATTATCAAACATCGTACCGGGAAACCTATCAGCAACTCGAGAAAAACACTTCTCTGCTTGAGAACTTGCTGAAAAGCGACCGGGAAACCGGTATTTGCCGGGCGGAGTTTTTGGATGGTGTCAAAAGCAATATGCCGGTGCTAAAGTTTGAATCACTGTCCAACTATCCGGCGCAGCCGCAGGAGCGCAATGTCCACAACGGTGAAGTTTTTTTGAGTAAGGCTCCGTTTTTTCCGTATGATTATATAAGGATTAATGTGGATTTGTACAATTATCTTTTTTGGGGGCCAGATTTGGAAGCGACGACAATGACTAAAATTAATCCATATATGACGTACACCAAGTTGTCCGACGGTTTCTGGCTCGGGCAATATACCGACTATATCAATTGGGAAAAACGCCTCTATTTTTGCTATTATGTGGCGCTCTTTTCCTGGTTGGCATCGCTGGTGCTGGCGGTGCGGATTGTCCGCAGCGGTTTCCGCAATGCAAACCAGCCGGAGAATCCGCCGACCTCCCAAAAGAAACTCTTTGCCTACTATGCCGCCGGTTTGGCGCTGGTCATCCTCGGTTACAAATTTTCCGGTGCAATCATCATTGTTTTGGCATTGATCTTTTGGGTTTTGTGGGTGTCCTATGATCTTTTGGGACGAAGACCCAAAATGGTTACAGCTGTTCCTGCGAAGGATGGCAACGCGTCATAGAATATTGAAAAATAATCAACCGTATTGGAGATTTTCAACATGAAAATTATTAGATTTTTATGGAAGATGTCGCTTTCGTTTCTTCTTTTTATCGCCGTTTGTTATTTTATTCTGTTGTTTTTGAGCAATGCGGTATTGATTAATTTTGATTACAATCTGCCAATTAAATTTATTGTGGAGACCGAGAACATTGCCAATAACGAAAGTTTGAAACGCGAAATCATCAAAAAATTTGTTGAATCCCAAAAAAATATGAGCTATTATTACGACGGTCTGCCGCGCGAATGCAAAATTCACCCAGGAGCCGTCATCTGTTACGATGACAGCGCTCTCGATGAACGTATTATTAACGCGTATCCTGATAAAATCGAACTTGGCAGCCATATTATTATGCGCCTGAATTTTAATGAAAATATTGAGTTGATCCAAAGCGCATATTACAGTTATCGATGGAGTTTTTTAATTGTGATGATTGGTGCGGCTCTGTGCGGTTTATTGTTAACGCTCAATATTAATAAATTCAATCTGACTGTATATTATACCGGTGTCGTCGTTTCAAATTTATTATTGATCAACTATTATGTATTTAAAATTTTCGGGCTGGGGTCAAATATCATGTCTCAGTTTGATCTCTATCCGGCCGTTAAAGTTATTTTTTGGGATGGTTTATTGATTGCCGTTTTGCTGCATATTATGACTTTAGCAATACAATATCTTGCAGTAAAATTTGCTAGATCCAAAATACGTCTGCGTCTTTTGAATGATCTCGGAATTGTAATGCCTGAAAATCAAAAAAATCAAGTGAATTAGGCAATGCTTTATCGTTTTGTTTCCCGCCCATGATTTCGCATCATGGGCGGTTTTTTTGCAAGTTTAAGAGTTGCCGTTAAAATGTCTGAAACAAAGACCGGTATTTCAGGGAATGGATTATTTATTTCTATTTACTCTTTTTGCGGAAATTAAGTTGCTGACAATTTGGCAACTCCGGTTTGACAGCAGAGTCTGATGGTGATATGTTAGCTCCGGGATATCGCTAAGAAATATTGAGATTGTAACGTCTTTAAGGTATTGTGGCAATTGAGCCAAGCTCCGGGGCTTGATATTGGAAGCAGATGCAAAGCAGATGGAAAAAGTCAAATTAAGACAATTGTTTTTGTCATGATGCAGGGGGATTTATTGATGAGAAAAGTAATCATAATATTATCGTGGGTAACGGGATTTATCGTGGTTTTTTTGGGCTTTATCCTTGTTACGGGATATTTTGATGACCGTCGCATGCTGGAGAATTTTTACTTGCGGGCGATTGCCGGTAAAATATTGCTGTATCAAGAGAAATATGCGACGTTTCCGCCGAATTTGGAGACATATGTGCAAGCCGCGGTGAGTCCCGGCGAGCAATTTGTCAATGTTGTGTACCCGGGCTTTTTCTTTGTCAAAGAAAAAAGTTTACGGACGTTATACAATCCGGAGCCCGATTTAAGCAATCTTGACCAATTGTCCCATCTGATTGTCGCCGGGCCGTTGACGTTTTGCGGCAGGAGGAAATGTATTTTTCTGGCAAACGTCATCCCGTACGAGTATAATTTCAAGCCGGAGATAATTCCGGAAAGTGATTTTCAAAAATATTGGCAGATTGGCGATGACAGTATTTTGCACCGCCGAAAAGCGGAGGCGGCACAGTGAAAACGGTATTGCGTAAATGTTTGGGCTGGGTGGTGATTGTTTTGCTGGACCGGTTGGTCGTCCGGCTGTATCAACTGCAACTGCCCGAGGGATCGGCCGGTAATTTATTGGCGGTGGCCGGTGTCATCGCTTTGTTTTTATTGGCGCTGGAGTTGTTGTTCGGCATTTTTGCCAAAGATGCCAAGACGCCGCGTTACCGGTTTGAAATCATTGTTTTTGCTTTGCTGATGATGGGTTGGGGGTTGGCGCGTGAGGGTACGTTTCGGTCGCTCGATAATGAAGGCGGCGTGTCAGGCGCAATTGTCATGATGTTTTACCTGGTGATCGTCATTGTAAAAATGCTGATTTTGGTGATCACGCTCGGGTATTGCAAACTGCCCGCGCCTTTGTATGATTTGTCCAAACGGTTTGCGGTGATTGCGGCGTTGGTGTTCGGCGTGCTTTTCGTCTTTTCGCCCTGGCCTGATTACGGTGATTTCGTGATTGATGTACTTGATATTTACCTGTTGCTGGTCCTGGCGGCCGGGCTCAAAAACAACCCGCAAAAACTTTTAATGCCGGAGTTGACGGAGTCGGAAGCCGGGGACAATTTGAAATGAGCCAAAAATGAAAACCAAGTTGTTTTTTATCGTAAAAGTCGCGGTCATTTATTCTGTCTTGGCGGTGGTGATTTTTCCCCTGAGCTATGCCGGATTTTATGTATGTTTTTTGTTTGATCAATTGATCGGCGGGCTGTTGTCTGAAATATTTGTCTTTGGGCCGCCGTCGATCATTATTATCATCATGATTGCGACCGGCAACTTTGTCATCGGGAGCCTGATCGGCTGGGGAATTTATGCCCTTGAGTCGAGAGGCAAGATCAACTTAAAAAATAAAATCGTCCGTAAAGTAATATGGTCGTGTGTATTGCTGCTCGTCGTCGCGACCGGCTTAAAGGTTTGTAATTATGTCGTCGGTCTCAATACCCTGACCCGGTTGATGAGCAGCACTGCCGGTGATATTGTCCCGGCCGAAATTGTGTTGAGAGATCAGCGTTGCAACGTGGTGATCACCAGTCAGGAGGTCTGTCGGTTCTTTGCCAAATTTATGTGCAAACAGGAGCCGAAATTCTCCGGCCAGAGTAAATTGTATCTGCGGACATTGAACAATGTCAAAATTGTTTGGCCCAATTATAGCAGCTGGACCGTCGGGACATGGCAAGTGACACCCGACGCCATCGGAGTGGTGCCGACAACTTTTGATGATGAAATCCCCGACGGATTCAATGCCTTGCCGATTGATGTTATTGATCCGGTGTACGATGCGGTGATTTGGTTTCTGGCCGGCAGCCGGGAGTCGGGAGAACTTTGTCTGGTGATCAGCGATCAAAATTATCCGCAGGGGGTGGCGTTGCTCCAGGCGGTGCTGGCAAATGACAAAGCGTATATTTTAAAGACTCCGTTAAAGACGCAGATGATTTGGTCGGAGACATTGGTGCTGCAAATTGCACTGGTGAGAAAAAATTGGGCGATGGCAAAACTGCTCCTTGATCAGGGGTGCAGCGCGGAGGGAGGCATCCTGCCGGCGTTTATCGACAAAGATACGCCGGAAGAAATTGCCGGCGTGATTTTGGGTCGGAGCAACGATCTCTCCTATTTAAAGTATGGCAGCGTGTCTAAGTCTTATTCGACTTGGCGCGACTTTTTTATCCGGCGCTGGCAGGGGCAGGAGCCGTCGCCTGATGCCGGGGCATCGGGACCGGCAAAATGAAATTTCACACGAAGTGAATGAGTCAAAAATGAAAAAAAAGTTGGTTTTTATCCTGATCGTTGCGGTCATTTACTCCATTTTGGCGGCGGTGATTTTTCCCCTGAGTTTTGCCGGGGCGTATGTATGGGTTTTGATTGATAAATTGACCGGCGGGGCATTGTTTGAAATATTGCATGTGTTTCAAACCGGCAACCCGATCATTACCGGTTTGATGTTTTTGGCAATCAATAATTTTTTCATCGGGAGCTTGATCGGCTGGGGAATTTATAAACTTGAAATGAGACGAAAAGCCAATCTTAAGAGTTGATAACCGGCGGCGCGAATATCGCTCGGGCAAATTGCCCTGCCGCGGTCAAATAATAGAGAGGACCGGATGAATTTTTCTCCTCAATGGTATGTGGTTATTTTTGCGTTGCTGCTGGTGGCGGCCGCGTCAATGATTGTTTGGATGATCACCGGGCAGGCGTTTTCGTTTGTTGAGGTTTGCAATTGGTTGTTGCAGATGTTTGTCCGGTTGAGGTAATTACGGAGGGGCATGATAAAACGAAAATATTATTGGTTGTCGGCGGCCGTTGTGCTGGTCGGATTGCTGACTTGGCTGGGTATTTCGCTGTATATTTTTGCGGGCAGGATTCAACGGATGTGCGAGGGCTATCGGTTGGCGCGCGAGCTTGAGTGCAAAGTCCTTGATCGTTTTGATACGTTTGCCGACGGTCCGATTGCGACAGATACATTGCTTGACCCTCAGGATGAGCTGCGGCAAGTCGCCATCGGCTATGTCGTCAAAATGAACAAAGCCGGTCATCGCTTGAGTGTCATCGTTTGGGATCGTCAACTGACGCAGTCGCGCAATAAAACGAAAGGTTTGGTTTTAATCGAGTTTTGGTATCATAATGAAGATAAATCCGGCAAAGAGTCGGAAGATAAAAAATAAGCGATATAAAGATTCAACGTTTTAGTTTGCAGCAGATGGTTGATCAAGTAAAAAATGGGAGTCAGCATGAAATGATCAAGCGATATATGAGATTTTTTACCCTTACGGCAGGATGTCTTTTGATGTTGACCGTGATCGGCTGTCGGGCCGCGACGGTTGACCAAAATGCGGTATATCTCGACTTGCATTTCCCCGATGACGGGGTATATCTGGACAGAGAAGGGATGGTGAAATTTCCGGATTCCCAGTTTGACCCTTATTCTTTGGTCAGCAACGAAGAGTTGACATCTCAAGCGGAAATAGACCGTTATTTGTGTCAAGGGTATATTTGGCAATGCAGCTTAAAAGGATTCATTATACCGGTGTGGCGCAAGGGCGGAAAACTCACTATGGCGAGAGCGTATGGCTGCAACTATAATCTTAATTATGATGCCAAAGGTTTTTGGGATATGGTGAGTGATCCGGTCAAAAAGACCGAAAACTACACCGGACCGGTTAAATTGTCCGGCAATGGTTATATTATTGCTCCCGGGGCTGATGATGAGTTGATTTTGGTATTTCTCATCCAAGGGCAGAAGCCGACGCGAATGTTGGTCATTAACCCAAAAAATGTGAAAAAAGAGGTGAAAAAGTCAAAAGACTCCAAATGGTTGTTGTTGATGGATTACAGTCTTCCTGATATGCCGCTGTGGTCAATCAGTATTCCAGAGTACCGGAAATTGCCGCCGGTCAGCAAAGAGCTGGCGCATTTTATCAACCAGTCGGCAAAAGTAAAAACATTGAAAAGTGCTGGAGAGTCAACTTTTTATCTGAAATAGCGCGAATTTGCGGAGTGAGAGTTATGTTTTTTAAGAGAGTAATGGTGATTGTTGGTTTGTGTGCGGTATTTTTCGGTTCGGCAATAGCTGCCGATACCGCTGTTTTATGTTTGAAGTACGAAAACGGCGATGGATTGCTGGTTGGTACGGGATTGATAAAATACGCCGATGACAGTGTGGCGGACGAATCAATGCCATCAGAGCCCGGGGAGCTGCAAGCATTGTTATCTCAAGGTTATGAGCGGCAATATCAAAATGTCTATCAAATTCATGCTTTTACCTTTGCCGGGGAGAATTTGACCCCGATTGATTTGCCGCAGCGCCAAATTCCTTTTTGTCTGACGCATCCCGGTCAAAAAATCATGATTTCGAATTCGGATCTCCCGGTGTTGCTTTTATTTTTCAATGACGGTGTCCCGCAAAAAATGCTCTCGGTTGGTTTGCTGCAACACAAAGAGATTGCGCCGCCGGTATGGTTGCAAAATCGGGCGAATCAATTGAATCATATGGTATGTTATCAGATAGATATTCCGCCGCTCTCCGAGTTATCTCAAGTTTCTGCTCAAATATTGTCAGTCTTAAAACGCAATAATGACGGGAACATGAATTTTTTACTGGAGCGGTCCATCGGCATTAAGGTCGGCAGCCTCAACCCGGTCCTGCATATTCCTGAGGAGTATCAGGGAAAAATCATTATCGAAGAAGGATTTCCGATGCCGATGATTTTCGTCGAGTCGGGGGTGATTTCCCGGATCTTGGTCGCTGTGGCGGATGAGATGCTGGCGCGGCAAATCCTTGATGATTTCAGTCCCGCATTTGACAATGGTACTGTTTTTCAAGACATGCGAACTTGTCTTGAGAAAAAACAATCGATGGAATCAGGTATTTTAGTTTCCAAAGACAAGCAATATCGGTTGGTTGTTGGTATTTCCCCGCAATCTGTGCTTTTCGATCTTCGATATAATGGTGCCATTGTTTGTAACTAATTAAAAACGATATAATTAATGGAATTAATGGTGCCATTGTTTGTAACTAATTAAAAATGATATGATTATCATATATATTATTGGCTTGATTAGCGATAAAACGCAAGAATCACGGCGACAATGGTATTTAGAATATTTGCAGGAATTTCCCGAAGACGACTTGCAAATATTCCGTTCGGATGCGACAGTAATCGGAGACGACAATTTTAAAGGCAGGGTTTTAACCATTGGCGGCAGAAAACAAATTCGAAGAGGACGGCCAACGAGTAAATCCCAATAATTTAACAGTTAATGATATGATATTAAATATGTTGCAAAGACTGGCACCAATAACATATTTCACGTTTTATCAGGAAATATCATGGGGGTTGGCAACTAATCACTCTTGGACTTCTGTATTTGGTCCATGTAATCAAACGCAAGATAAGCCGGATTTTGGCATTGATTTCTGGCATTATGGTGGTTATAATAATGATTATTCTTTTACTTGGAAGATTCGAGTAAATCATACAAGGCTTGATTGATGAACAAAAAAATATTACTGATGGTGGCGGGATTTATCGCGGCTTTTGTCGGCTTTATCTTTGTTATGGGGTATCAGGACAATCGCAGAATTATGGAGAGTTTCTGTTTTGGTCCGATTACCAGCCAAATGTTGCTGTATCATGAGAAATATGCGACATTTCCGCCGAATTTGGACGTATTTGTCCAAGCTGCGGAGAGACCGATGCTGCAAATGGTCAATATTGAGTATCCGGGCTTTCTTTCGATCAAAAGCGAAATTTTGCCGGTATTATACAATCCTGAGCCTGATTTAAGTGATGTCGGCAAATTGTCCAATCTGATTGTCGCGGCGCCGTTAGTGATTTACGGCGAGAGAAAATGTATTTTCTTTCTGGACCCTGCCCAAAACGGGTATTATATCAAGTCGGAGAGAATTTCTGAAAATGATTTTCAAAAATATTGGCAGATTGGCGATGGCGGTATTTTGCAACAGCGGGCGAAAGAGGGGGTGGGGCGATGAGAACGCAACTCAAAAAAATCGCTTATTGGGCTTATTTTGTCTGGCTGGGGCTGATTGTAATTCACCCCGTATATATTTCCGGAACTAGGTTTGATCAATTAGTTCAGCAAATCATTTTTATTTTGGGATCGTCTTTGATATCCCGAATGATTGTTTGGTTTGCTACGCTGTACGGGTTGGCATTGGTGCTGACGGCGACCGGGTACGGGTTGGTGACTTTGATGTTTTATACCGTGCCGGCAAAAAAAAAATCTCCCAAAGACAAATAATATTTTTTGTTTTTCCGCCCGTGATTTTCTATCATGGTTTTTTTTATAAATTATTATTGGCTTGATTTAATTATACCGAAGATTAAGCTGCGGATATGATTGACGACAGTACGTTCACCCCCGGTCCGGTTGACATTTTGCTTATTTGAAAAATAACCGAATTAGGGAGGAATTATGTCGGATAAAAGTCTGTGGCTCAAAAATAACAAACTCATCGCGGAGGGCGGCATCTTGACCGGGTGCGACAACTGCCCATGC
>Ga0209639_1001697_pt1 | contig 20296 bp, 17 predicted proteins | sample EPASupsiteHSE605_FD_187268 | JGI IMG/M metagenome (GOLD analysis project Ga0209639, IMG submission 187268) | Bioremediated contaminated groundwater from EPA Superfund site, New Mexico - Sample HSE6-05 (SPAdes) (version 2) | ecosystem: Environmental > Aquatic > Deep subsurface > Groundwater >...
AACAGGGGCGCCTGCTTTCATTGCCATATCCATCACCTTACAGATTTTCTTTGCAAAACTTTCGGATAATGAACCTCCAAATACAGTAAAATCTTGAGAAAAAACATAAACTAAGCGCCCATCAATCGTACCGTACCCTGTAACAACACCATCGGACATATATTGCTCATTTTCTAAACCGAAGTCGGTACAACGGTGAGTAACAAACATATCAAATTCTTCGAAGCTGCCTTCGTCTAATAAAAGATCAATTCTTTCACGTGCAGTTAATTTCCCTTTTGCATGCTGTGAATCGATGCGTTTCTGACCGCCGCCAAGCTTTGCCTGTTCACGTTTGGCTAACAGTTCCTTGATTTTATCTTCAATGGCCATAAAATTGGATATTATGTGGGTTCTTTTTATTCTTTTCCGCAAAATTCAGTTAACACGCTAAATGTCGATTTTGGATGCAAAAAGCCTATTTTCAATCCTTCAGCACCTTTACGAGGAGCTTTGTCTATTAACTCAACTCCATTTTCTGATGCATCATTCAATGCCCGTTCAACATCGTCCATCGCAAACGCCATGTGGTGAATTCCGGGACCTTTCTTTTCGATAAACTTTCCAATAGGTCCTTCCGGGTCTGTTGATTCTAAAAGTTCAATCTTCGTTTGCCCAACCATAAAAAATGCAGTTTTCACTTTTTGGTCTTTTACTTCTTCTACAGCATAGCATTCCAGTCCCAGTACCTTTTCATACCATGCAATTGCTTCATCGAGATTTTTAACTGCAATCCCAATATGTTCTATGTGTGTGGGTTTCATATTATTATATATTTAGTTGTTTTTTATGGAACAATGTGAATCGGTTCACAAAAGTAGCTTAATATTTTGTAACCCCAAAATCAATTTGATAAAATATCTTATCAAATATCAAAGGGTTACATATTTAAAAACTGTTAAAATTCCTGCTGAACTCAGAGGTTTTTTGCTTTTCACCCTACTCAATATACCAACGTTCATCCAAATCCCAATTTGCCCTGATTGTCAGCTTACCAGAATAGATTATCGTCCTTTCTGGTTGTATTTTCTTGCTTAATACTCCCGAATCCCAACGCTTGTTTCTGTTTTTATCAAAAATACATTTTAACAAATACTCTCCCGGTAACAAATATTTAAAACTGATTTTTTGTGGTTTATCAACATAAACTGTTTCAACAGACGTTCCCTTGTCTGTTTGCAACTCAATCAAAAAAGGAAAGTTAAGACTATCGGAAACAATATCCATTCTGAGGGCTCCATAATCTTCACTTTTGGTTGTGCGGAACTGAAAATAAACTGAATCATTTTTATATCCATAAATATCTGTTGCAACTGAATCTGCAATTTTTATAGTATAGGTACTGTTTTCGGACAGCGGATAATCCAAAGCAGCCCTGAGTTTTAGTGAATCAAAAAACACAAGTGAGCTTTTCACGGTATCTTTTTCACCAAGGAGTAATACACACAAAGTGTCAAGCGTGTGTACCGGACGACTAAACCTGATTACAGGTTTCAAATAATAGGGGAATGATGAACTAAGGTTAGAACTAACCTCTAATGGCCGTAAGGCTTTGTTCTTATTATTTTTAACAATATTCGATACATACGAAAACGAAGCGGTATCATTCAGTTTCCGGTTTTCGGTAAATTTAATTTTTGCCTTGAATAAGGTATCACTTTTCATCCAGAATGTAAGCGAATCGCGAGTTGAATTTAGCGCTGTAATGTAATCCGATTTTTTCATTCTGGGTGAGACAAACTCCCAGCTAAGGTTTTCTACCGGAAACGCAAAACTTACTACAATTTTTCCGGGTTCGGGCATCGCCGTTGAACGTAATTGCTGAACTGAATCGATCTCAGTAAAAAGCTTTAAATAGTAATAATCCGTTCCTGACTTACGGCTGGTATCCAGTCTGGTTTCCGAAGGCATTATTTCTTTGTCATAAAAAGCAACCTCTTCCCCTTGCCCATCATATAAATAATTGGAATTCACATCTTTTAATCCAAACATCAAAAACTTACGTTGAGGCAAATGGCTGAATAAAAACAAACCATCTTCTCTCGATTTTGTAACGAAATAAGGTTTTTGCTTAACCAAAGGAGAATCCACAGATGTTTCATATAAAAACACCCAGGCTTCTTTTTCCTCGTTACCCTTAAATGCATCGATTATTTTCCCTTGGATTACAGCAGAATCGAGAGTTGAGCCTGTTGAAAACACGTATTCAAAATTAGAAACAGGGTTTCCTTCATTCAAATCGGTGATTGCATTGCCAAAATAAAGAGTATAGGTTGTATTTGGAAGAAGATCTTCATTAAACTTAACCAGAACCTTTTTGCCTTTTAATTTTACCTCCGGTTTTTCCAATCCAGGAGGTGATATAACCAACTGTCGATCAACATCTTTCAGCTCTAAAAATTCATCAAACTCTATTTCTATCTCTTTTCCTTTGAAATTAAGCGATTTATTCAAGGGTTTACCTCCAAGCATTTTAGGAGGAGTGACATCTTTATCACCGCCACTAATCCCACCAATATTAGCACATCCGAATAATATAAATCCAGAAAAAAAGGCAAGTACTACAATATGTATTTTAATCTTGTTCAATGTTTAATCCTCATCTTCTACAACAACTTCTCGAGCAGTTGCCGGACTCCATCCTGATGGAATTCCGTATGCATGAACTATTTCAATTTTATTTGAATACGAAATACTTCCCGGACTATTTCCCAACTCTCCTTCCGGAACAGGTTGTTTCAGATCTCTAAAATAGTAATACCACGCATCAAATGTCTGGTTTGTTTTAGGATCTTTGAATGTCATGGGGTACGTGACAAATACAGCTTTCCCATTATTCGCCCGTTTATACACTTCATGAATAAGCTCAGAGCAATAGTAATCATCATTATTAAGCTTAAAAACAACATCATACGGTTTTCCAACCAAGGAAAATGCTTCTTTAACGGCAGGTGCTATAAGATGTTCGTATTTTTTAATCATCCGACCTACAATAACTTTCGGATTTCCCTTTCTATCAGAACTTCGGTGTAAAAAAGTATCAAGCGGAGTAATTGAAACTCCTTTTGAAATAGCTTCAATTACAGCCATTTCCCCGTTTTCATTTTTTACAGCTAAGGCTACATGCGAAAAACGGGCTCCTTTCACTCCTTTGGTTACAGTCTCTACTGCATCACAGAAGTCACCACAATCCAGGTCCTGAAAAAGAATATCGCCTTCCTGCAGAACAAAAGTTTTGACTTTCTTTAAGTTTGTTTTTACCGTATCCTGGGCAAGCACGTATAGCGGAAGTATTGCTATCAGAAATATTATTACTTTTTTCATATCGTTAAATTTTATTTTGCAAAAATAAACATTCACTCAAATTATAGAATTTGAAAATTAAAAATACTATTAACTCACAACCATCAAGTTACAGCCACGAGCATCGCTATCATCAAACCTTCCCAAAATTTCAAACTCATTTTGAGCATATAATCTTCCCAGATCCTGAGTAGATATAAACGGACAGGAATAGACATTTGCTAAGTCTATTACATTTACACCACCTGTTTTACCAAATGAAACGTAGCCCAGCGGATCATGGATATCCCGGATCAAAATTTTCATCCAGGGTGGCATCTGGAAATGTCCGTTTTTGAGCAACCATCCCTGCGAAAACAGTTCTGACATTCCATATTCCGATAAAATATGATCCGTCTTAAATGCCTGTTTTAACAATCGATGAAGTTCTTCACGGGTCATTTCGGCTCTTCTACCCTTCATCCCTCCTGTTTCGATAATTTGTACCGATTCCAGTTTCATCGGAAATTTTTCAGCAAAATCAAGCAACGCAAACGTTACACCAAATAAAAGTGTTTTCTTTCCCTCTTTTTCAAGAACAGAAAGTGTTTCGGCTAAATCCTGATGATTATATAAATAAAAACCACTTCGGTTATCATCGCTGAATTCCACCAATCTTTTCACCATATATACTAATGATGAATGATTCTGTTCCAGATAATTAGGAAGTAAAGCTAAAATGCAATACGCTTGGGGATCCCCAAAAAACTGACAAAAACCTTGCGTGAAACTTGTTTCATATAATTTATAGTCGGCAATCCAGTGTGTACTTCTTGCCATTCCCGTTGTTCCACTACTTTGAAAATAGCCAAGAGGTTCGAAACCATCAAAAATTACTTTATGATTTTTAAAAAACTCTATGGGCAAAAAGGGAATCTGGTTGTAATGTTTCAAATTAGAAAAATCACGGTTCAGATAATTTACAAAGCTGCGGTAAACTGGATTATGATGCAGATGTTCATAAAACAAATCGAGACATATTTCGTTAAATATCTGTTCGTAAGAAGCCAGATCAGTTGTTTTTCCTGACCAGAATTCTTCGAAAATACGATTTTTTATTTGGGTTAAACGGTTCATTATAATACCTTTGCCAGAGATTAAAACAAACAAGATGTTCGGGCGTTCAAAGATAGTGCTTCTGTTGCTTGCTTTTGCAGGTTTTCTTTCCTGTTCAAAGGAGAAAGATTATCCTGTGATTCCTGAATTGCAATATGAAGGATTTGAAGAAGAGGTTAATAACAGCGGATATCTTACATTCTCCTTTACAGATGGTGACGGAGATATCGGGCTTGGTTCTGCCGACACCCTGCCTCCATATAACCCAGGCAGTCAATACTATTATAATATTTATCTCCCGGTTTTGAAGGTAGAACACGACTCCGTGAAACCTCTGTTAATTCTGAATTCTCAAACCCAACAATACGATACTGCTTATCTTTCGTACAGGATTAAACCGATTGATGCGGTAAATTCAAACGGATCGCTGAAAGGAAAAATGATTGTAAATATTGATTTAAGCATTATAAAACCTTTTCTGCCAAACGATTCTATTGCTTTTGATGCGTACATTTTCGATCGGAATCTTCACAAAAGCAACATTATCAGAACACCTGTTATAAAACTTTAAAAAGACTCAATTCATAGTCTTTCACTTGTTCAGAGGTTTACGATATTTTATTACTTTTGCAAACTCATTTTAAAAACGCCGAATTAACACACTGTCAGGTTAATAAAAACAGGTATTTATGACAGAAAACAGCACTGTTTATGGAAAAGAAATACAACGAGTACAAACATCTTAATCTTCCAACGGTAGGAAACGAAATTCTTACATGGTGGCTCGATAACAAAGTATTTGAGCAAAGTCTGAAAAACCGCGAAAACCATAAGCCGTTTATTTTTTACGAAGGGCCTCCTTCAGCAAACGGTCAACCTGGTATTCACCACGTTATGGCCCGTACTATTAAAGATATTTTCTGTCGTTATAAAACCCTGAAAGGCTATTATGTTAAGCGCAAAGCCGGTTGGGATACGCATGGATTACCCATAGAACTTGCTGTTGAAAAAACACTGGGTATCACTAAAGAAGACATCGGGAAAAGTATCTCTATCGATGATTATAATATCCAATGTCGCAAAGAAGTAATGAAATACAAAGATTTATGGGACGACCTCACCGTAAAAATCGGTTACTGGGTTGACCTGGACGATCCGTACATTACCTTCGACAATCGTTATATCGAAACTATCTGGCACTTACTGAGCAAGCTTTACGAAAAAGGAATGCTCTACAAAGGTTACACCATCCAGCCTTATTCTCCGGCTGCCGGAACGGGTTTGAGTACACACGAACTAAACCAGCCCGGATGCTATAAAATGGTAAAAGACAATACCATGGTAGCTCAGTTTAAAGTGGTTCGCAATCACGAATCAGAAAAACTGTTTGTAAATGTTCATGGAGAGCTCTTCTTTATGGCATGGACCACAACACCCTGGACTCTGCCATCAAATACAGCATTGGCAGTTGGCAAAAACATTGAATATGTTAAAGTCAAAACATACAACCCATATACTTTTCTTCCGGTAACCGTAATTCTTGCCAAAGATTTATACGGCCGTTACTTCAGTGAAAAAAATGCAGAACTGAAACTGGAAGATTATGAAGCAGGCCAAAAAGCAATTCCTTTCGAAATTTGTGAAACGTATAAAGGAAGCGAGTTGGCTGGTATGCGTTACGAGCAACTTCTGCCTTATGCACAGCCTGAAGAAGGTGATGCTTTTCGTGTAATTGTGGGCGATTTTGTAACCACCGAAGATGGTACCGGTATCGTTCATATTGCACCCAGCTTTGGCGCAGATGACTTCCGCGTTGCCAAACAAAACGGGATTGGGGCTCTTACGCTGGTTGACAAGCAAGGGCGTTTTACCGAAACAATGGGTGAATTTGCCGGTAAATATGTAAAAGCTGAATACGACGTAAATTTTGATCCCAAAACAGACCAGCCTGTTGATGTGGAAATTATCATCAAGCTCAAAAAAGAAAACCGCTGCTTTAAAGCAGAAAAATATGAACACTCCTATCCGCATTGCTGGCGTACCGATAAACCAATCCTGTACTATCCGTTAGATTCATGGTTTATCCGCACAACTGCCGTGAAAGATCGTTTAATTGAGCTAAATAAAACCATTAACTGGAAACCGGAATCAACCGGAACCGGTCGCTTTGGAAACTGGCTCGAAAACCTGGTGGACTGGAATCTTTCCCGCTCTCGTTACTGGGGAACTCCGCTTCCAATCTGGCGTAGTGAAGATAGTAGCGAAGAGTTATGTATTGGATCGGTTGAGCAGTTACGTTCCGAAATCGAAAAATCGATTGCAACAGGCTTTATGACTTCGAATCCGCTTGCAAATACTGATTATGAATCATTTGATCTCCATCGTCCGTATGTTGACAACATCGTACTTGTTTCTGCATCTGGTAAAAAAATGTTCCGCGAACCCGACCTGATTGATGTTTGGTTCGATTCGGGGGCGATGCCTTACGCTCAATACCACTATCCGTTCGAAAACAAGGATACGATCGAAAACTACTTCCCTTCTGATTTCATTGCTGAAGGGGTAGATCAAACCCGCGGGTGGTTCTTTACGTTACATGCTATTGCAACCATGCTGTTTGATTCGGTTGCGTTCAAGACGGTTGTTTCCAACGGGCTCGTTCTTGATAAGAACGGAAACAAGATGTCGAAACGTCTCGGAAATGCAGTAGATCCTTTTTCAACACTCGAAAAATATGGTCCGGATGCACTACGCTGGTATATGATTACCAACGCCCAGCCTTGGGATAACCTCAAATTTGATCTTGACGGAATCGCTGAAGTTCAACGCAAATTCTTCGGAACTCTCTATAACACCTACGGTTTTTTTGCATTGTACGCAAACATCGATGGATTTACCTATTCGGAAGCTGAAATTCCGGTGGAAAAACGTCCTGAAATCGATCGGTGGATATTATCGGAACTCAACACATTAATCCATTTTGTGGATGAGTGTTATGCTGATTTTGAACCTACCAAAGCAGGTCGCGCCATTCAGGATTTCGTTGACGAATACCTGAGCAACTGGTATGTACGCCTTTGCCGTCGTCGTTTCTGGAAAGGGGATTATACCGAAGATAAGATTTCGGCTTATCAAACACTTTATACCTGTCTTGAAACACTTGCAAAACTTGGCTCTCCCATTGCTCCATTCTACATGGACCGCCTCTATCAGGATTTGAATTCTGTTTCTGGTAAAAACAGAGCAACATCTGTTCATCTCACTGATTTCCCGGTTGCTGACGACACGATGATTGATAAACTACTGGAAGAACGTATGCAAATGGCTCAAAAATTTTCCTCCATGGTTCTTTCATTACGTAAACGTACAAATCTGCGTGTACGTCAACCACTTAACCGGATCATGATTCCGGTAAGTAATGCCGAAATGCGTGCTCAGATTGAGGCAGTGAAAAGTCTCATTCTTTCCGAAGTAAATGTAAAAGAGCTCGAATTTATCGAGGAAGGAACCGGAATGCTTGTAAAGAAAATCAAGGCAAACTTTAAAACACTCGGTCCACGTTTTGGCAAACTGATGAAAAGCATCAGTAATGAAATTGCAGCTTTTAGCCAGACTCAAATTACCGAAATCGAAAAAAATGGAAAAATTGCAATTACCGTTGAAAATCAACCAATCGGACTCGAAATAACTGATGTTGAAATCATCACCGAGGATATTCCGGGTTGGGTTGTGGCAAATCAGGGAAATTTAACAGTTGCCCTTGATGTAATGCTTACCACCGAATTAATTCAGGAAGGTATTGCCAGAGAGCTGATTAACCGCATTCAAAACATCCGAAAAGAAAAAGGTTTTGAAGTAACTGATAAAATATCTGTTCAATTACAAAAAAACGATACAATTATAGTGTCGGTACAAAATAATTATACCTATATTTGCTCGGAGACACTGGCTTCAAAATTTGATCTGGTTGACTCCTTGTCGAGTGAAGATAAAGTTAGTATAGAACTCACTGATGAAATCAATACTTTTATCAGTGTTCGTAAATTTGAAGAGTAATAACGTATTCTAACCCTGTAATCCTTTGTAATTATGGCAAAGAAAGAAAAAGAAATAATTAAACAAAGATACTCCGATGAGGAATTGCAGGAGTTTAAGGATATAATCCTTAAAAAACTCGAAAAAGCCCGCGAAGATCTGACAATCCTCATGGAAGCCTATACCAATGGCGAAAATGATATCAGCGATACATCTCCAACTTTCAAAGTGCTGGAAGAAGGTTATCAGGTAATGTCTAAAGAAGAGAACTCTCGTCTGGCCGCGCGTCAGCAAAAGTTTATTAAATCACTCGAAGCTGCCTTGGTACGTATCGAAAACAAATCTTATGGTATTTGTCGTGAAACCGGCAAACTTATCTCCAAAGAGCGTCTTCGGATCGTTCCTCATGCAACTTTAAGCATTGATGCTAAATTGCAACAAAAAAAATAATTCAAACGTAGATGTTTGTATATGAATTCAATTGCAGTTTGTGGTTTTTGAACTACCAACTGCAATTGTTTGTTTAAAATCGTTTCAAAATGAAGCTTAAATTGTCACGTCTCCAGATTTCAATTCTTATAATTTTCATGGTCTTACTTATTGACCAATGTGTAAAAATCTGGATTAAAACACATTTCTATATTGGACAGGAAGTCAATGTATTAGGCAACTGGTTCATCATCCATTTTACTGAAAATGAAGGGATGGCTTTTGGCATGAAATTCGGAGGCGAATTCGGCAAGCTTGCACTCAGCCTTTTGCGCATTATTGCCGTGAGTTTTATTGGGTATTACCTTATTAAACTTATCAAAGAAAATGCTCCTAAACTTCTTACATTCGGGCTTACGATGATTTTTGCCGGAGCACTGGGCAATATTATCGACAGCGTATTTTACGGACTAATATTTAACGAAAGCTATTTTCACGTAGCACAACTCTTCCCCGATGGAGGCGGCTACGGCACATTTCTCCACGGAAAAGTGGTGGACATGCTTTATTTCCCCATACTTCAGGGTACTTATCCCGACTGGGTTCCACTTTGGGGTGGACAAGAGTTTTTATTCTTCCGTCCGGTATTTAATATTGCGGATTCTGCAATTACACTTGGAGTGATCATTCTGATTATAAGCCAGAAAGAGTCTATTTTTGGCAGAAAGAAAAAAACAGATTTCCAGGAAACTCCCGGTGAGGAAGCAATGAATACAACGTCTTCAGAAGAAGCTGTTTAAGTATTTCTTACAACATAATTTCAAGCTTGTGAACCAATTTATTGAGCTTCTGGCACCTGCAAAAAATTGCGAAAGCGGCAAAATCGCGATAAACTATGGAGCTGATGCAGTGTATATTGGTGCACCTAAATTTGGAGCCAGAGCAGCTGCCGGAAATTCAATGACTGATATTGCAGAGCTAATACGATATGCTCATTTGTTCCGTGCAAAGGTATATGTTGCTGTAAATACAATCATCTACGACCATGAGTTTCCCGAAGTACTTGATATTATACGTCAGATTCATGATGCAGAGGCAGATGCATTAATTATTCAGGACATGGGACTGCTACGATGTGAGCTGCCTCCTGTTCCGCTTTTTGCCAGCACCCAAACAAATAATATTGATGCTGACTATATTAAGTTTCTTGAGGACGTAGGAATCCAACGCACAATACTGGCCCGGGAATTGTCGATTCGGGAAATTCAAATTATCCGTTCCAAAACGACATTGGACCTCGAATGTTTCATTCATGGTGCTTTATGCGTTTCACATAGTGGCCGTTGTTACATGAGCCGGGTTTTAAGCGGCAGAAGTGCGAACCGGGGAGAATGTGCTCAAGCCTGTCGTTTGCCTTGGAATCTTTACTCATCCGATAATCATCTTATCGAAAAAAACAAACATCTTCTCTCTCCTAAAGATCTAAATCTTACTCATCATATTGAAAACCTGATAGATGTAGGAATTTCTTCCTTCAAAATTGAAGGTCGCCTGAAAGATGAATCCTACGTAAAGAACATCGTAGCGCATTATCGTTCAGAGATTGATAAAATTCTGGAACGAAAAAATGGCTATTACAAAACATCTTCAGGATCAACGCTCTTTCACTTTATCCCCAATCCAGAAAAATCATTTAATCGGGGCTTTACAAATTATTTTATTGAAGGCCTAAAAGGAACAGTAATCCAAACGGTTTCGCCCAAATCAACGGGAGAATTTATTGGAGAAATCGTTCGTAAATCAGGAAAAAGGTTTACTGTTGATACAACGAAAGCTTTTCACAACGGTGATGGAATTTGTTTTGTAAACCAATCTGGCGAATTCACCGGAACATCTGTTTTAATCGCTGATAATAATCAAATTACCGTAAAAGATCCGGAAGGCATTGTTCCCGGAACCAAAATTTACCGCAATTTCGACATTGACTTCGAACAAACGCTTAAAAATGACAAGTCAACCCGTAAAATATTTGTAAATCTGAAGTTTGAGAAAATTCAGGACTATTTTGTTTTAATTGCCGAAGATGAAAATGGCATTTCGGTTCAGATTAAAACAGAAGAGCCGTTTCAAGCAGCAAAAAACAAAGAAAAAGCAATTGAAATTTTCGAAACACAGCTTCGTAAAACCGGAAATACTCATTTCACGATTGATTCTTTTACGATAAATGTAAATGCATTCCCTTTTCTGCCAATAAACAAAATCAATGATTTACGAAGAAATATTCTTTCTTTACTCGAAGAAAAAAGAACTCAGTCTTATCATCCGCTTCGAATCGTAAGAGTAGAAAAAGATGTTGATTTTCCAAATCAAAAATTAAGCTACGAATTCAATGTGGCGAATCAAAAAGCTGTTGATTTTTATCAGAGTCATGGAGTAACTGAAATAGAACCGGCACTGGAACTACAGGAAAAATTTGCCGGGAAAACGGTAATGACCACCCACCATTGTCTGAAATTTCATTTGGGTTTATGTCCCAGGTATACGGATAACAAGGATATTGAAATACTACAATTCCCCGAAATTATTGAGAATGGGAAGCGAAGATTCAAACTCATTTTCGACTGTAAAAACTGCCTGATGAAGATTGAAACAGAAAACAGAAATTTGTAATCAGTACACAATTTACCTTAATACTTCAGTATTTACAGATAATCTCATACTAAAAATGTGACTTACAGAAACATTACACCAAGGGGAGAACTAAATAATTCTATCTTTTCACACTCACTCCGTTAGCCTTAATATTTCGCACCCGATCTTTACTCCAAAACAACTTAAGCCTATTTTGGAATAACATCTGCAGGAGCTGCCTCAGAAGTTACAATAGCCGGAAAATAGATTTCATCTTTGGATACAAACGCATCCGGAAAATCTAATTTTATCTTTTCCAGGAAACCACGAGCTTCAACACGTGTACGAAAATCTCCAACTTTTACTTTAAAATTAGGTTCTTCAAAAACGACATATGCAGGAATATCGGGGTATTTTTCAGCAAACTTAGCCCGAATCTGATTTGCCATATTTTTAGAATTATTCCCTGATTGAAAAAAGATATTCACTCTGAATCCGGGAATAGTATTTACTACTTCATTAAATTGAATATGCTTTTCCTGTAGTTCATTTACCCGGCTATCCTGAATTACCGTCAAGCTTCCTTCATTATTTTGTGCTGATAATAAATTAAATGCAGCAAAAAAAATCGTAATAAATAATCCCAAAACTGGCTTTTTCATATTCGAGTACATTATAAATAACAAGCGGCAAAATTACAATTTTGCCGCTTGTTAAAGTTATTTTTAAGAAAAGTTATTAACGGGCTGCATCGTTAATTTCTTTCGGTTGTATACTTAATACAGGAATTGGACAGTTATTTACCATTTGCTGTGCATAAGGTCCAAGTAGGAAATTCGCAGCTGTTTTTTCCTGTTCGGTCATGATTGCAATTAAATCGGCATTGCTTTGCTCCGCGTATTTAATTGTTTCATTTGTAATATTATCTGCTTCAAGCGTAACCGTTGTAAACTTAACACCTTCCTGTGTAAGATATTTTTCAACCTGAGTAAGGTAATTGTCAACTTTACGGCGTACGGCTTTTACAGTAGTGGTGTACAGCCCCACAATGTGAATTTCGGCACCGAAAATTTTTGCAATTTTTGCAGTGAACGGTACTTTTTGGCGTGTATCCATCGTGCTGTCAATCGGGAGTATAATACGTTCGAGCTTTTTATTAAAATCAAAGCCATAACGAATTGTAATTACCGGACATGGCGAATACGTTACGATGCGGAATGCATTGCTTCCCATCCACTTATCAAATCCAGAAGCGCCATGTGTTCCTGCAATAATTAAATCAGCATCGTCATATTTTGCCTGATTTGCAATTTCACTGTAAACACGTCCATGACGGATTTTATAATCAATCTTACTTTTGAGGAGCTTGCTTTGATACTCTTTCTTTAAATTTTCGAGAGAAGTAGATGCTTCTTTCTTAATTTCAATTTGAGAACCAGCTGATAGGTTATCGTCCGGGTTTTGATTTTCAACCCAAACCATCAGGATGTCAGCTCCTGTCTTGTTAGCAATATCAAGTGATAAATCAAGCGCATAGAGCGACCCCTTGGAAAAGTCAATCGCAACAATTATTTCTTTCATAGCTCTTAGGTTTTTGGAGGGGTAAATTTGTTAGCTAATATACGATAATTTTTATTTAAGTAAGCACATTTATGTTTTTTTTTGTACTCTTGTTTTTTTTAGCAAATCAAGAACTTGAAATTATGAATAAATATTTGGATGCCAGCGGACAACAAATGAATGAGGGAGAACAGGAAGTAGAAAAAGCTTTGCGTCCATCTCAGTTCGATACGTTTGAAGGACAGCTTCAGGTTGTCGAAAATCTGAAAATTTTTGTAAAAGCAGCGAAACAACGTGAAGAAGCGCTTGATCATGTACTGCTTCACGGACCTCCTGGTCTTGGAAAAACAACGCTTTCTCACATTATCGCCAACGAACTTGGCGTAAATCTGAAACTAACATCAGGTCCCGTGTTGGACAAACCAGGTGAACTTGCCGGTTTACTCACAAATCTCGAACCCAACGATGTGTTATTTATCGATGAAATTCACCGCTTAAGTCCTGTTGTTGAAGAATATTTGTATTCTGCAATGGAAGATTACCGGATTGATATCATGATAGAAAGTGGCCCAAATGCCCGTAGTGTTCAAATTAGCATTAACCCTTTCACTCTAATAGGCGCAACTACCCGGTCAGGATTGCTTACAGCACCTCTTCGCTCCCGGTTTGGCATTACTTCCCGTTTGAACTATTACGATGCAGCAACGTTGATGAAAATTATTCGCCGGTCAGCCGGAATTCTCAATGTTCCTATCTATGAAGATGCAGCTTTTGAAATTGCACGCAGAAGCCGGGGCACTCCACGTATTGCAAATCTTTTACTTCGAAGAGTTCGTGACTTTGCCCAAATTAAAGGAAATGGAACCATTGATATGGAAATATCTCAGTTTTCTCTTTCGGCTTTAAATGTTGATAAAAACGGGCTTGATGAAATGGATAATCGTATTTTGTCAACCATCATTGATAAATTTAAAGGAGGTCCGGTCGGGATTAGCACAATAGCAACTGCTGTAGGCGAAGATTCCGGAACAATCGAAGAAGTTTATGAACCCTTTCTAATTCAGGAAGGCTATCTGATGCGTACACCACGTGGACGTGAAGCCACCGCATTGGCATACAGCCATTTGGGAAAAATAAATCTCAATGACCAAGGTACTCTGTTCAGTTAATTATGGAGAAATCCGAACTTTCAATACTTATCAAAAATCTCGCGCTCGATCTTGGATTTGACGATTGCGGATTTGCCTCTTTAGAGCCTTTTGAAGAAGAAAGTAAGTTTCTTTCTCGATGGATTTTGGAAGGGAATAACGCTAACATGAGTTATCTTTCAAATTATCAGGATGTTCGGCACAATCTTCAATTCCTTATGCCTGATTCGAAGTCCGCAATTATGGTTATTTTGAACTATTATCCTTCTTCTTTACAAAACGAAGATTGTAAATACAGCATCTCTAAATATGCTTATGGCGTTGATTATCATACCATCTTCAAAGAAAAACTCAAACAACTTATTCTTCATCTAAAAGAAAAAGTATCTGAAATTCAATGCAGACCGTTCACAGATACTGCACCCGTATTTGAAAAAGCACTTGCTCAACGAGCTGGGTTAGGATGGATTGGAAAAAACAGTTGCCTGATTCATCCACACTTCGGATCATTCGTTTTTATTGGAGGTGTATTGATTGACCAGGAACTGGAATATGGATTTCCATTCAAAAACAATTGCGGGAATTGCAATCAATGTTTAAAAAGTTGTCCCAACAATGCTCTATCCGGAAAAGGCTCTATGGATGCCCGAAAATGTATTTCATATCTGACAATTGAGCACAAAGGTGATTTTCTTCTTCAGGAAAAAGGACTAACCCTTAACAACTGCGTGTTTGGTTGCGATCGCTGTCAGGATGTTTGCCCGTGGAATGAAAAGCTCGCAAAGCCTCGAAAAGATGATCTGTTTAACATAAATTCATTTATACAGAAAGGCACCGACAATCAATGGAATAACCTAACCGAGCAGGATTTTCGAATACAATTTTCTAATTCTCCGTTCAAAAGAACCGGATATCAGGGAATAAAGCGAAACATTAAGCATTCTGCTCTTTAATATTGATTGAAAAAATAGCTTGGGATTATATTTATAGTCTTCTAGGATATCCTTTGATACCCTAGAACCTGTATCTCAAGCCAAACTGAACTGAAAATGAGTTAAATCTCTGGTCTAACGGATAATCATCTTCAAATATTGAATTCAGGTTTCTTCGGTAAGCAGGTCCAAAAATAAAACCCGTATGATTATTAAAGTTATAGATTGCCGTCATTCGCAAACTCAGATTCAGCATTGTTTTTCTGATCGGAAAACTTTTGCCTTCTGTTTGCAGAAATCCCTTCTTCGGATCATAATACCACAAATTAGAACCCGCTAAAAATCCTATAGAAACGCCACCAAGTATCTCAATATCAATATTCTTATATTTCTGACTCCATCCCATCAATAATGGAATTTCGTAGTAATGATACTGATTTAAAGCATTCAGGGTTTTATAACGAGGGAAAGAGTCTACTGCATAGAGTAACAAAGTATCGATAACTTTAATATATAAGTCAGGATTTTGAGGGGTTGGATTAGGATTTGGTGCCCAAAAAGTATCAATGTAAATGTAAAAAAGAGTATCCGCTCCTTTATACATAAAATCCATATCATTTTTGTCAGCATATGTACTGTAATTAATCCCTGTTTTAAAAACAAGCCCCGGGCGAGTTTTGTAAGTTAACTCAAGCCCAAAATCATTGGATATCGCATTTGATTCTTTGTTCTGGAAATTGTAGTAATTCTGAAAAACGGGCACACTCCACTCCGATTTCTTTGAATTAAAATTAAAGGATGTAAAAATATCTACAGCCCAATGACGATAATCATAGGTTACAGAAGCTGTTGTTTTCTTTTTGGGAAATATTCCCTCTTCCTTGGGTGATCTTATTGTAGAATCTATTGATAATGAATTATTTTGTATCAATTCATTTTTTATCTTCGTATTATGTTCTTTCTGAACATCCGGACGTATCACGATTGTTTCAACCAAAGATTTGTCTCCCTTTCCCTCCTCTTTTTGTTCTTGAGTTACTTCTGTTTTCTGTATTGCAGATTGTGGTTTTTCAACAATATTTGAACTTTTCTCCGGTGTGTCAATTTTCTGTTCTACAACCGGCTTAACATTCTCATTGGCAAGAGTTTTTTCCTGAGTTGCCTCAAAAGTGTTTACTTTTTCAACAACCGGCAACCTAGTTTCCATCCGTTGTTCTTCAGCGATCTGTTTTGATGATAAATGCTCAGCAGTTTTTGTTAAACCCGATCCTTTATGTACAATTGTATTGTTCTCAGAAACTTCCCGTATTTCGGAACTTTCTGTTTTCAAATTTATTGTAGAAGTATTTTCGGAAGAAATTTCTTCTTCTGAAGCAGAATCAAACGGTTGAGAAATTGTTTGATTTTTTTGAGGAGCTATTTTATTTTCGGAAACAGTTTTTTCATCCTGACCAGAGAAAAGGATTACGGCAGTAACCAAAGCAGCAGCAGCAACTCCGGAAACAGCAGTCCATGCATTTATTTTAAAAATACTCAATCTTGCAAAATTCTGCAAAAGAAGTTTTTTCGAAATAACACTCCATACATGATTAGACGGCTCTTCCTGAGTGTAATTCTCAAGAGCCCGCTTAAAGAGGTCGTCTATCGGTAATTTATCGTTGTTCATTTATCAACGGTTTGGGGTTCTCAACTGAAATAAGCTCTTCCAGACGCTTGCGAAGATATTTCCGGGCGCGTGAAAGTTGCGATTTAGAAGTATTTTCAGAAATATTGAGCATTTCACCAATTTCTTTGTGGGAATAATCTTCAATTGCATAAAGGTTAAAAACCACTTTATAGCCATCTGGAAGTGCTGCAATTTGTTTCATTAAAATCTGAGGAGGAATTTCCCCGTAAAGCTTCATCAAATCGTTCTCATTTTCGGTTTCATCGGGTACAACATATGTACTTTCATTGAGTTCACTGAACAGAAATGCTTTAGCATTTTTTCGCAGCATATTAAGCGCATTATTAACCATGATGCGCTTCATCCACCCTTCAAAGGAACCTTGTCCCCGAAATGAACTCATGCTCGAATAAATTTTTATAAACCCTTCCTGTAACATATCTTCAGCATCATCACGATTTCGGGCATATCGAAGGCAAATACCAAACATCCGGCTAGCATACAGGTCATATAGAGCTTTTTGCGCCGAGCGTTTTCCTTTGACACATCCAGAAATCAGTTCTTCTTCTGAATACATTAATCTCAGTGATTATTTAGACATCAATATCTCGTAAGCGTTGCATCATACAACATTAAAAAATATGCGTTGTTGCCCCGTGAAGTTTTCTTTTGCAAAGAAAAGCGTATTTTTGGGATTAACAACACTTTGTTTTAAAAATGGAGAATAATACTTTTCCTCAACTCAGGATATCAAAAAATCAAGCAATTTTGAATATCCGGAAGATGCAATATAAGGCTAATCAAAATAATGCAGTCTTCAGACCTCATTTTAAGACACATCAGTCAAAAGATATTGCCCAATGGTTCAAAAACGAACAGATAGGATACTGCACTGTTTCAAATTTAGAAATGGCGGAATATTTTGCTGAACATAACTGGAATGACATTACCATTGCATTCCCTTTCATCCCTTCTTATTTATCTAAAACAGAATCTCTTGCCACAAAAATCACATTGAACATTGTTGTGAGCAACTATGAATCTGCACAGTACTTAGCTACTTATTTGTCTGTTCCCTTAAAGGTTTGGATGGAAATTGATGTTGGGTACCATCGTACAGGATTTGATTACCGAAATAGAAAATCAATAACCAAATCCGTTAAATCATTAAATGGCAATACGTTTATTCATTTTGAAGGTTTCCTTTCTCATTTTGGAAATACATACAACGCTGGAAGCAAGGATGAGATTCTGCGTTTAGGCAAAGAATCTGTTGCAAAGCTTCTGTCTCTAAGAGAGGATATCTCCCCAGATGCAAAAGTCTCAATAGGTGACACTCCTTATTTATCCATTGAAACAGAACCAATTAAAGTTGATGAAATTCGTCCGGGAAACTTCGTGTTTTACGATTTAATGCAACTCCATGCCGGGTGCTGTAAAGAAGAAGAAATAGCTGCGTGGATGACTTGTAAAGTTGCAGCAACTTATCCCGAACGCCATGAAATAGTAATTCATGGAGGAGCTGTTCACTTTTCCAAAGAATATTTGGTAAAAGATGGAATGAAAATTTATGGCCAGGTAGCCAGACTTCAACATGGGAAAATACAAATTATTGAAGGAGCATATCTAACCTCTCTTTCTCAGGAGCATGGAATCATAAGCAATGATAAAGTATTGGATTTTAATCCGGAAATCGGGGACGAGTTGATGGTTATTCCTGTACACTCTTGTTTAACTGCTGATTTACAAAATTTTTACATCCAATTTCCAGAGTCTAATATGCTTGAAACAAAACGTTCATACACTATTCAAAAAAACCTGAAATCGTATAATGAACGATAATTTCATTCTTTTTGATACCTTTGTACAACGAAGAGAACATAAATATGCCTGAATTATCGGTAGTTATCATTACTTTTAACGAAGAGCGCAATATTGCACGATGTCTGGAATCTGTAAAAAATATTGCAGATGAAATTGTTGTTGTTGATTCTTTTTCAACCGATAAGACCAAAGAAATTGCTTTAACATATGGTGTTCGATTTATCGAACATGCTTTTGAAGGTCATATTCAGCAGAAAAACTGGGCTGCAGCCCAATCAATTTTTCCACATGTGCTCTCACTGGATGCCGACGAAGTACTGTCAGAAAAATTAATACAATCTATCATTAAAGTAAAAAATCACTGGGACGCTGATGGTTATTCATTCAACCGATTGACAAACTATTGCGGAAGCTGGATTAAACATGGAAGTTGGTATCCGGATGTTAAGTTAAGGTTGTGGGACAGAAGAAAAGGGAAATGGGATGGGATTAATCCTCATGATTGTTATAAAATGGAAAATGGAAGTAAAATCCGGCATTTGAAAGGAGATCTTTTTCATTATTCGTATTACACCATTGGGGATCATACCAAACAAGTTGAAAAATTTACCGAAATCACCGCGAAGGTTCTGTTCGATAAAGGCAAAAAAGCGTCGCTTTTCAAGCTTGTATTGGGCTCTACAACTAAATTTATCCGGGATTATTTTTTGAAAGCAGGATTTTTAGATGGGTATGCCGGGTATCAAATTGCAAAAATTTCGGCATATGCCACCTATCTGAAATACGCACGACTTCGTGATTTGCACAAAAACGCTCAAGGAACGTGAAAAATCCAACGCGTATATTAATTTGCCGAACAGATAGTATCGGAGATGTTGTTCTCACATTCCCGGTGGCTGCTGTTTTGAAAAAACATTATCCTGAAAGTGAAATATACTTTCTTGGTCGAAATTACACAAAGCCTGTAATCGAATCATGCAACTACATCAATTATTTTTTATCCTGGGATGACTTCTTAAAACAGGATGAGTCCTCTCGTGTATTAAAACTGAAAGAGCTCAACCTTGATGCTGTACTTCACGTTTTTCCGCGAAAAGAAATCGTAATGCTGTGTAAAAAAGCCTTAATCCCTTTGCGTATAGGCACTACAGGTCGTATTTACAACTGGTTAGGGTGTAACAAAAGAATCGCGTTAAGCCGAAAAAATTCTGATTTACACGAAGCGCAACTTAATATCAAACTTTTGAAAGGATTCGGGATTGAGGAAAATATATCGCTTGATCAAATTCCGGACTATTATGGACTAAATGTACCTAAAATATATCCATCTGAACTTATACAACACCTCCTCACTCCTGAATTTCGGGTTATTTTACATCCAAAATCGAAGGGAAGCGCCCGGGAATGGGGCTTGCCAAATTTCCTTGAGCTTGCCCGAATCTTATCTTCACACAATATTAAAGTTCTTTTGTGCGGAACCTCTGACGAAGGAATCCTGATAAAACAGGAGTGCCCTGAAATATTAACCTATACAACCGATTTAACCGGGAGATTATCCTTACAGGAATACATGTCATTAATTTCACAAAGTGAGGCATTGGTTGCCGCAAGTACAGGCCCACTACATCTGGCGG
>Ga0209639_1001698_pt1 | contig 20292 bp, 17 predicted proteins | sample EPASupsiteHSE605_FD_187268 | JGI IMG/M metagenome (GOLD analysis project Ga0209639, IMG submission 187268) | Bioremediated contaminated groundwater from EPA Superfund site, New Mexico - Sample HSE6-05 (SPAdes) (version 2) | ecosystem: Environmental > Aquatic > Deep subsurface > Groundwater >...
GGTATGGAAACATATCCAATACATAGAACTTTGGTTTATCTGATATGTTTTCAGCTTTAAACGTCTGGTTTTCGCGCCAGAAATCCTGCCATTTCTTTTCAATCTCTCTAAAATTGTATTCCATCGTAAAAATTCTTTTCAGTAAAACATCTCTTTTTTTATGAAATCTATAAAGCAAACAAAAAAACAACCATTCAATTCTCCTTGTTTATTGAAAATAATTTGCTCAATATGAAGTTTTTACAAACAAAATGATTTCACAAAAACGTTTGCGAAGTTAGCAAATCCCTGAAAATTAGCGAAGCCCAAAAGTGTATTTATTCCAATTCGAAATTCGAAAAGCCAATGCAGATTTTTATTAATTTAGCAGCCAAGAACTATTACTATGCAAAATCCTGAAGAAAAATATAACCGACGCAGGCTCAAAAGCTCCTACATCACTACAACTCTGAGCATTTCACTGGTTCTTTTCATGTTGGGCCTACTTGGACTAATCCTGCTAAATGCGAATCGTTGGTCAGAAAATATGAAAGAAGACTTAGGGCTTTCTGTAATCATCAATGACCAGGTTTCTACTCAGGAAATCTTACAATATCAAAAAAAGCTTGAGGCCTACCCTTTTGTAAAGTCAACAGATTTTGTAACAAAAGAAAAAGCTGCAAAAAACTTCAAAGAAGAAATTGGAGAAGATTTTGTTGACTTTTTAGCATACAATCCACTCTATGCACATATCGACATCAAAGTGTATGCACCTTATGCCAACAATGACAGCTTGCAAAATATTAAACGGATAATTTCAGCTAATTCCATTGTAAACGATGTGGACTATCAAAAAAACATGGTTCAGCAGGTAAATGATAATATCCAGAAAATCACCATCTTTTTGTTATCCTTCAGTACAATTCTCATCCTTATTGCTATTGCACTGATCAACAATACCATTCGGCTTTCCGTTTATTCGAAACGCTTTTTAATACGTACCATGATGCTGGTAGGCGCTACTCAGCGGTTCATCCGCAAACCATTCCTTTTGGTGAGTGTTTACTACGGATTCATCGGTGCAATTATTTCAATATTTTTCATCACAGGAGTATTGTACCTGATTCAAACGTGGATTCCGGGACTTGTAGATTTCCAGCAGCTAGATATTTTTCTGGCACTTTTAGGCATTTTAATTCTCTTTGGTATTGTTTTCTCATGGATTTCTACTTACTTTGCAGTTGGAAAATATATCCATTTAAAAGAAGATAAATTGTATCGATAAAATAACAACTATGGCTCAGGACATTAAGAAAAAAACAGCAACCGTTAGCGCATCTGCAAAAAGCACTCCTTCCGCCACAAAAGCAAAAAGCAGTGTACAGCATAATCTCGATTTTGCATTTGGTCGCGAAAACTATATTCTGTTATTTGTTGGCTTAGCATTCTTATTGGTAGGTTATTTACTGATGATTGGAGGCGGTTCGGAAGATCCAAATGTTTTCAACGATAAAATTTTTGATTTTCAACGTCTTACACTTTCACCTATACTTTTAATCATTGGTTTCGTAATTGAAATATTTGCAATTATGAAAAAACCAAAAAACTAATCTCACACATATCACATGACTGTTTTTCAAGCAATTATTATAGCCATCGTAGAAGGGCTTACGGAATTTTTGCCTATCTCATCTACGGGACACATGGTTTATACCGCTTCTATTTTTGGCATTGAAAAAGAAGCTTTTACCAAACTTTTCATCGAGTCAATTCAGTTTGGTGCTATTCTATCGGTGGTTGTTCTGTACTGGAAAAAGTTTTTCGATTTCAAAAAGCTTAATTTCTATCTAAAACTTCTGGTTGCCTTTATCCCTGCTGTAATTGTTGGTGTTTTACTAAAAGACTATATTGACCGAATACTTGAGAAACCAATCTTTATTGCTGTAGTTACACTATTAGGAGGTATTTTACTTCTGTTTGTCGACAAATGGTTTAAAAATAACAATATCGACAATGTAGATGATGTCAATTATAAAAAATCATTTAATGTAGGTCTTTTTCAAATACTTGCCATTTTACTTCCTGGATTTAGTCGTAGTGCAGCCACAATTCTCGGTGGAATGATTCAGAAAATGAACCGAAAAACCGCCGCCGAATTTTCATTTTTCCTGGCAGTTCCTACTCTAGCCGGGGCATTTGCGAAAAGCACATGGGACGCATATAAAGAAACACCGGAATTGCTTTCCGGCAATAACATCCAGCTATTGGCAATTGGGAATGTTGTTGCATTCATCGTAGCGATGTTGGCAATTAAAACCTTCATTAATTTTCTTACCAAATACGGATTTAAAGCATTCGGTTATTACCGTATTGTAATCGGTTTGGCAATTATCATTCTTTCACTGTTGGGTATTCCTCTATCAATCGTTTAAACTTATGTCATATCATTTTGAACAAGGAGAAGTCCTTTTAATTGACAAGCCCCTTGGATGGACATCGTTTGACGTAGTGGGAAAAATCCGTGCATTGTTAAAATATAAAGTAGGACTAAAAAAGCTTAAAGTAGGTCATGCCGGAACGCTTGATCCTTTAGCATCGGGGCTATTGATCCTTTGCACTGGGAAATATACCAAACGTATCGATGAATTCCAAGCTCAGGTAAAAGAATATACAGGCACTTTCACTATAGGAGCAACAACTCCAAGTTATGATTTAGAAACTGAAATCAATTCAAATTCAGATTATTCGTATGTAACTAAAGAATTAATTCAAAATACAATCCACAAATTTACAGGAACTATTCACCAGTTACCACCTATCTATTCAGCTATAAAAATAGAAGGAAAGCGTGCATATGAATTTGCCCGTCAACAACAGGACGTAGAACTAAAAACCAGAGAGATAACAATTGATGAATTTGAAATAACCAACATCAATCTTCCGGAAGTAGAATTCAGAGTTGTTTGTTCCAAAGGTACGTACATCCGTTCATTAGCTAACGATTTTGGAAAAGCATTAGGCTGTGGAGCATATTTATCAGCATTACGCCGTACACGCATCGGAAAGTTCTCCATATCACAGGCAAAAGACCCGGAAACACTCAAAAATGAGATTCTAAAAACATTGGAAATTTTAGATTCGGAAAAATAAGTTTATCAAATACTTGACTTTAGGCTTCGAAAGCACTATCTTTGCACTCCTTTTTCCAGCGGAGTTTACAATATTTTAAAACAGGATGCGTTTTCTCAATCGAAAACAGCGTCTTATAACAACGTTAAAACCTTAGAAATGAAGCTTTCGCAGTTCCGTTACATTTTACCAAAAGATTTGGTTGCTGATCGCCCAAGCAGCGAACGAGATGAATCACGCTTAATGGTTTTACATCGTGAAACTCAAACAATTGAACATAAGGTTTTTAAAGACATCATCAACTACTTTGATGAAGGGGATGTAATGATTCTCAATAACACCAAAGTATTTCCGGCTCTTCTCTACGGAGAGAAAGAAAAGACTGGTGCCAAAATTACCGTATTCCTCCTCAGAGAGTTGAATGCCGAAAGTCGGTTATGGGACGTATTAGTTGATCCTGCACGTAAAATCCGTATCGGTAATAAATTGTACTTTGGCGATGATGATTCATTGGTAGCTGAAGTAATTGACAATACGACTTCTCGTGGCCGTACTTTACGATTTTTATTTGATGGTTCGTATGAAGAATTTCGTGCAGCATTGAAACGTTTGGGACACACTCCCTTACCAGAAGAATTGCAACGCCTTCGTAAAATTGAACCGGAAGATAAAGAACGTTATCAAACAATTTATGCAAAATCAGAAGGAGCTGTAGTTGCTCCAACTGCGGGTTTCCATTTCAGCAAAACACTACTAAAAAGGCTGGAGATTAAAGGAGTTGATTTCGCAGAAATCACGCTTCATGCCGGTTTAGGCAATTTCCGCAGCATTGATGTAGAAGATCTTACAAAGCACAAAATGGATTCTGAAGAACTGATCATTGAAGATTCTACTTCCGAAACCGTTAACTGTGCTAAAGAAAACAGAAAACGTGTTTGTGCAGTAGGAACTACAACAATGAAGGCTATAGAATCATCTGTTTCTATAAATGGTCACTTAAAGCCATTTAATGGCTGGACAAATAAATTCATCTTCCCACCTTACGATTTTCAAGTTGCGGATTGTATGGTTACAAATTTCCATCAACCATTATCTTCAATGCTGATGATGGTTTGTGCTTTTGGAGGGTATGAATTTGTAATGAAAGCCTATAAAGAAGCAATTGACAAGAAATACAATTTTCTTACTTATGGTGATGCAATGCTCATCATTTAAGTTTTCCTGATAAAAAACAAACCCGGTTTTTGTTCATTTGCAATAAACCGGGTTTGTTTTTTTATATTTGAACCATTTACAACTTCAAAATCCAGTCAACACATGATAACAAAAATTGCAATAATTGTCGCTGGTGGCAACGGACAACGTATGCAAACCGGAACACCAAAACAATTCTTATGTATTCATAATAAGCCTATTATCATACACACTCTAGAAGCCTTTATCAAGGCTGTAAGTGACATTAAACTTATTCTGGTACTTCCAAAAGATTCGGTTGAAACATGGGAAAAAATTAAAGTTGATTCCAATTTCCAATATCCTGTAAACGTAATAAAAGGGGGTAAAACCAGAACCGATTCTGTAATTAACGGATTAAATGCTGTTGTGGATCACAATTCAATAATTGCAATTCATGACGGAGTTCGTCCATTGGTTAGTGCTGACTTAATAAAACAAGGGTTTGATATTGCCGAAGAGAGCGGGAATGCTATTCCTGTTTTACCCATTAATGAATCGCTTCGATTTATCGATAATCAGGAAAGTCATCCTGTTTCCAGAATTGGAATATATTCTGTTCAAACACCACAATGTTTTCAATATCAAATTATTGCTGACAGTTATGAAGGCTGTAGGAACACTTCTTATACGGATGATGCCACTGTTGCTGAATCGGCAGGATATTCATTAAACTTTTATTCTGGTGAAACAACTAACATTAAAATTACGTTCCCAAATGATTTAAAAACGGCTGAATTTTACCTGAAAATGAAATCATAAGCAATTATTTATTTTACAGATCTTCCCTTCCAGCTTTTTTTGAGGAATATCCCAATAAATATTATTCCACAAAAGTACCATGGATATACCAAAGCATATATAATCAATGCTTTAATATTAATTTTCTGATTTAATCGCGTTGAACAAAAATATCCGAAAACAATATCTGTAATAATTTTCATCAATCCCAGAATACCTAAAGTTCCCCAGTTTAATAATTGAAACCAACCCAGAATTGGGATAAAAACAATAAACAGGTTTACAAATGAAACCAACAGTCCATAAAGAAGCGTAGGGACATCTTTATAATAGATAGATTTTGAAGCCCATCTGACCTTTTGCTGTAAAATAGCATTAAAAGATCGTTCAACATCTGTATAAACAACAGATTTTAACGCACTTCCAATACTTTTAGATCCATGATTTTTAATTACCGATTGAAGTAAAAAGAGATCGTCTCCAGATGCAATTTTAAAATTAAGGCTTTCTTTTAAATCATTATCAATAACACTCCTGTTATAACAAAGGTTCGCACCATTACACATCAACGGAAATCCTGATCTTAAGGAACCAAATGTCAAACCCATTAATACAACCCATTCAACCTGTTGAATTTTCTCAATCAAATGATTTACGTTGGCTGCAAAAACCGGGGATATTATTAATTTGTAATTTGAATTATGTATTATTTCAGCCTTTGCAACTAACCAATCGGGCTCCATTTTACAATCGGCATCTGTAGTAATTATCCATGGAAACAGTGCATTTTCAATTCCTTTTGCGATAGCACTTTTTTTACCTGTATCATTTTCTCCAAGTGCGACTAATTTAAGACTGAAACCAGGATAAACGTTCTTATATTCTCCGGTTATCAATGCTGTATCATCTTCGCTATGATCATCAACTATAATCACTTCAAACGCAGAAGCCGGATATTTCTGCACTCTTAAAAAATCTAAAATAGGACAAATATTCGTTTCTTCATTACGCGCTGCAATAATGATTGAAAATTCTGGGAAATAACTTATCTTATTTCTGTCGCCATTTTTTTCCTGCTTAAGTTTGTAAAGAATCAGCAACAGAAAAGCACCATAAAGAAATAATAAAACAAGGGGTATCACTAATAAGATCATTCCTTTACAATTTTTGCATGAATCAAAAACAAACCACCCACGATTGCAGGAATCACAAGATTTAAAATCCAAACCATACTGGAAGCTGCTAAAGCAGCAGAGGTCATCTCCGAAATTCTATCAGGAGCCGATCTGAAATAAAATTCTACCACAGCCATTGAAACACTTCCTCTTAACCCAAGTTCAGCAAGAGTTATTGTTGGAATTGCTGACATCAAAAAATAAATCAATGAAATAATAAACATTCCTTCCCAATATAAAATTTCGATTCCCATTATTCTCATAAGGAGATAAAACTGAAATGAAAACACAGCATATCTTATAAGACTATATATCAGAATCTTAAACAACTCCAGAGCATTATAATAAGATAATACTGAAACATAAACCTCAGCCTTTCTAAACCATCCGACAGGTAGTAATCCCAACAAATAACGAACCCTGCACATTTTAAAATAGATCAGCAATAATGCCACAATTAGCAACACATTCACAACATACAATAAAATATTCATTACCGGATGAATTTCAAAAAATGTAGTATAATATTGATTGACAAATATTATAAAGCTTATTGACCCTAATATTAAAGTCACTATTAACTGACTGAAGCTACTCATAATAGAAATCAATCCCGCTTTTATCCGGTTACTTTTTTCAAGATAAAATAACCTTCCGAAAAACTCACCAATCCGGTTAGGCGATACTGTACTTACCGTTAATCCGGTTAAAACACCTTTTAAAGCTTTCTGAAAACTAATATTTTCAAGTTTCGAAATCGCATACTTCCATTTTAAAGCTTCTAAGCTCCAATTTGCCGGCACTAGAAGAATTACTACCACAAGCAAATAAAATATCAGATTATCATGCTTAATTCGATCTAAACCAGCAATTAGATTCCCGAACTTCCCCTTTACAACTAACTGGTAATAAATGTATCCGTAAGATGCAATTATAATCAGTAGTCGCAAAAACCAGTTAAGATATTTTGATAACTTTGTATGATTCATATGGAAGCACAGAAAACAGAACGAATTATTCTTGGGATTGACCCTGGTACAACAATCATGGGTTATGGATTGATTCTCCAAAGAGAGAAACAAATTGAGTTTCTTTCAATGGGCGTAATAAAATTAGATAAAATTAAGGATAGTGCATTAAAGTTGAAAAAAATTTTTGAAAGCACATTGTCATTGATCGACGAATATCATCCTGATTTTCTATCGATTGAAGCTCCTTTTTATGGAAAAAATGTACAATCAATGTTAAAACTTGGCAGAGCACAAGGTGTTGCTATTGCTGCAGCATTATTTCGAACTATTCCTATTCATGAATATTCTCCCAAAGAAATTAAACAATCTATAACTGGAAACGGTAACGCATCCAAAGAGCAGGTAGCTGCTATGCTGGTTCGATTATTAAAAATTAAGGATGAATTCGAATATCTTGATGCGACTGATGGTCTGGCAGCTGCCGTATGCCACTATTTCAAAGGAGATAGCATCATTGATTCAAAAAGTACTTCAGGTGGCTGGAAAGCCTTTATTTCACAAAATCCAAACCGAATAAAAAAATGAAGCCGGAAACTACCGGCTTTCCCTTTATATATTTTTTGCGATCTTATCTGCAATTTCTTGCATTTTATCTTTTGATAACGATAGTTTCTCACGTTTAAAATCCATGTCATAAATAGAATTAACCGGAATCAGATGGATATGCGCATGAGCTACTTCCAGTCCAATAACAGTTATACCTACTTTAGTGCAAGGAATTGTTTTACGGATTGCATGAGCTACCTTTTTTGCAAACAAAAAAAGATTTTGATATTCGGCATCCTCAATATCAAAGATGTTATCAGTTTCCTTTTTGGGAATAACTAAAGTATGGCCTTCTGCCAAAGGAGAAATATCCAGAAAGGCTAAATAATGATCATTTTCTGCTACTTTATAAGCTGGGATTTCACCATTTACTATTTTCGTAAAGATTGTTGCCATATCATTAATAATTATCGTGTTATATCAATAATTTCAAAAGGGATAGTCCCAGCCGGAACGATAACATCTACTTTTTCACCAACACTTTTTCCAAGTAGCCCTTTGGATATAGGTGAACTAACTGAAATTTTACCATTTTTCAAATCAGCTTCACTTTCCGGAACAATGGTATATTTCATGGATGTACCATTTTTTAAATTTTTAATAGTTACCGTATTGAATAGAAGAACCTTATCCGAATCAAGTTTCGATTCGTCTATCAATCTTGAATTACTGATAAGCTCTTGTAATTTGGAAATCTTAAGTTCAAGAATTCCTTGAGCTTCTTTTGCGGCATCATATTCAGCATTTTCGGATAAATCACCCTTATCGCGAGCTTCAGCTATTTGACTTGAAATAAAAGGGCGATCTACAGTTATCAAATAGTGTAAATCATCCTTAAGCTTTTGTAATCCCTCTTTTGTATAATACTTTACATTCGACATATGAATACCTCCATATAGTTTCTAGACAATGAAATACAAAGACCCTCACGAAAAGGGCCTTTGTATTTTTTGAATGTATAAAAATAAGCTTAATTGCTTGCCAAAACAAGCTTCTTATAAATTAATTCTGGCTCCAATTGTATGACATCCATCAAATGGATCTGTAGCACGGTAAGAATAATCTATTGAAATAGTTGATCCTTTTTCTTTATTCAAAGGAGCCTGGATACTGATCCCAGCACAAGCACCTGTCAAAGCTGTTGTACGTTTTGCTTTTTCGAAAATATCTTTTTCGAATACATAGCCACCACGAAGCATCAAATAATTCATAAAATTATATTCCATTCCGAAGATATACTGATCTTTTGTAAATGAGTTAGATGTAAAATTAGCTGCTGCTGTTAATTTATGATCTTTACTTAAATTAAAATCATAAGCTGCACCAATATTAATCAAAGAAGGGAGTTCAAACGGAACCGATCTTTCAGAAATTGTATGTGTAACATCATTTCCGGTCATCGTTCCTCTAAAGGTAAATCCATCTCCTGAAAAATTAAGGTTTGGACCTACATTTTTCATAGAAATTCCAAAATGAACATTATCTGTTGGACCTGTAACATACTGAATACCTGCATCAATTGCAATACCTGTTGCTCCAATATCTGCTACAGATTCTGAGACAATTTTAATATTGATACCTCCATAAATTGCAGCAGAAAAAGCTTTTGCATAAGAGAGATTAATATTCATTAAATTAGGAGAGAAAGTACCAATACCGCCTTCAGGTTGATCAATTGTTCTAATCATAATATCGCCCAAAGACATTGACATTACACTCAAACCCAATACACCTGTTTCTCCAATTTTTTGGGTAAACCCAAAAGATGCAATATTAATACCTGTACCTTTTAACCACTGAGTATGAGAGAATATAACTTCCGTACGTTCAGTAAAAGCAAGGCCAGCAACATTTGTATAAAGAGCGTCTAATCCTTTACCATTCGCTGTATTTACGCCTCCCCAACCTGAACTTCTTGCCCAGGGATTAACCAAGAGTTCAGCAGCACCAGCCTGACCGGCACGGTCTTCGTTTCCGGCCATGCTCTTCTTAACAGGCACCAGTAGGGCACCTGTTAAGAGAACTGAAATTGCTATGTGATATATCGATTTTTTCATAAATCGTTCTTGTTTTTGAATTAAATCTTTAATTAACCTTAGAATGAATTGAGGTCAGTAGGACGTAAAGCTCCGAACCATTTCACAACTTTTTCTCCAATACCATCCGCTTGTATGTGAATTAAGTACACACCTCCTGATATAGGAATATTTGCAAAATTTTTCAGATCCCAGTCAATAGATGTTAATGCTTCTCCCTTACCAGGTAACAATCCTTTTTTATCAACTTTGAATTGACGTATAAGAATTCCATTAACTGTATAGATTGTAACTGTACATCTTTGTGGCAGATTGATTATTCGAACACGATTATCGAGCTGACTAGTTTCATATTTTGAGAAAGCATAGTATGGATTAGGAACTACACCTATCAAATCTAAAGCATTTTTAGCTACAGTATTTTGATTTGTTTTTGAAACTAAGCCGGTTGTTGAGAATTCATAAGCAGGATAATTGTTATTAACCACCGAAGTTGGCTGAACCGACCCTGGTGCTGAATAACGAGCAAAAGGCTTCTTAACACGAATCTTTATTTTAGCTTCACATGGCATATTTGCAGGATCAGTGAATACAAACTTGCTATCTACCATAGGCATACCTACCCACATAATATTTGCAAAAATAAATTGCTTTTCCTGTGTGATAAAAGTCTTTAACGCGTTGTAAGCCCATTTACCTTCGTCATACGCAGGCGATTGATATTTAGCCTGAAGCGTTAAACCGTCTTTGATATTATCATTATGGCCGAAAACATATACAAAATGTTTACCACCCCATACTATTTCTCCGTTTGCAGTATATAAAGAGGAAGGGTTCCACCTCATATCCTGACCGTTATTACCAATCAACCATGAATCTTCACCAAACATCATGTTTAGGCGTTCTCCGGTTTCCAGATTAATAGCATAACCAGGAAACCAACCCATACCAGTTGCTGCTTTTGTATTATCCTCGAAAGTACAAACTTCTTTAACACCTTCTTTGTTTACGGATGAATCTTTCCTTAATTCAAATTTACGAGCATTTCCTGAAGTTAACAGATGATCTTCACCCATTTCAATCACAGGACATCTTGTCCATTTCGATTTATCAGGGGTAAAAACAATATTTACACTTGCAAGATTACCCATGTTATTGATTTTAATTGATGTTTCAGATAGTGCAGGACCATTTGTATAGAAGGAGGACATACGATAAGCAGTCCAGGTTCCATCAATAATTTTCTCCATTTGTTCTTTTTCATCAAGGAAGACATAATCATTTAAATCTTTGTAATAATAGTCTTCTGTTGAAGCTTCTTCCGGAGTAGGATTTTCACCAACTTTTACAGTACCTGACCTGATCCAGTTATATTGAGGATTTGCATCAACATCAGGAACTCCGGTTAACCATAATTTATTAGGATCTGTAAAAGTTAAAGAAGATTCTAATACGCCACCTTCACTCAATTTATTACCAGCTTTATTGGTCGCATTTAGTTCTGTTGCTAATGGTTCTGGTTGGTGAACCGTAATTGACAATCCTAAAGAAGGTATAATTTGTTCATTATCCATGTTGATTGTCATATCTGAAAGGCCATTATCTGCTAAAATAATACTATTATCATCCAGATTTACTAAACTCCATCTGGCAGTATCAATCGCTCCAGGAACACTAAATGCAAGTCTGAAATTACCAGATTTCACATTCAAAGGATCAACTACTTTAACTGTAACAGGACCGTTTCCACTTTCATAAACTGGTTTTTCTACAAACCATTTACCATTTGGACGAGTCATAATTTCATCAATACTCTTTTGAGTCATTTCCAATACATAACCACCATTTCCAAAACCTTCAACACGTGTAATTTGAGGTGAAGATCCATATGCGGAGCTTAGTACTGTTCCATTTTCCATTGGAGCCGGAATATGAGGAATTGCTGTTACACTCTTAATTTCACCCGTCGCACTTTTACGTCCTGGCAAATATGGTTCTTTTTGACCATCCTGGCTATTTACATCATTTACATTGAATTGTTTGAATCCATTATAGGCATAAGCAACTGCTATGAAGTAATACTTTTTATGATTTACAAGACGTTTATCTCCTTCAGCAAATTGATCTTCAAGAATTTTGAATGAATGTTTAACTCCCAGATTTCCTCCATTAACTTCTTCAGTTGGAACCAACGCACCGTTCAAACTACTATTTGTATAATAGTTAATCAACTGCCCTACTGCATTTCCATTTTTATCAAAGTTTTTGATATCACACTGAGCAACTAAACGTGCTTTCGCGGCATCTTTCAAATCTGCAACCGAAACATCCTTATCTCTTAACTGATAAATTTTATATCCTTCAAATCTATAATACTGATCATAATATGTTGTATCTTTTACTTTTTGATAAGGATAAGATACTTGACTTGGATTATTTGGATTTACAAACACTATAGATGAGTCTGTTACTAAATTTTCTTTCAGCTTAGGAATTCTTACATCTAATTCACTATATGATTCTTTATAGTTATTCGATGTTTTACGATTCGTAACATACAGAATAATTTCTCTGTCAAGTTCCTGAATCACGAGATCCGGAGCATCCGGACCATCTAATACCTTAAAGCAGTTATCAAATAAAGCCTGACACTTATCGTCTACACGGCGTAATAATTCAACAGAAGCCATTGGGCCACCTGAAGCAGCCTGAGCAAAAGGAATACCAACTGTAATGTAATTTACAGCACCTGGTTTCAATGTAAAAGGACCCGCAGAATGCATAAAACGACGGTCACCCGGAGGATTAGCATTCCCTGAACCTGGAGTTTCTTCTGTCCAGTTTTTATTCGAAGGAGAAGCACCACAACCTGTTCCCCAGTTCCACTCATCTGTTAAAGCAGGGAACATAAAGTCAGCAACAACTGATGGCTGAGCTCCCGGAGATGTAGGATAACCTGTACCGCCATAAACCATGCGGGTATTATCTTTCCAGATACCTCTTAACAATCTGTAATATTCATTATAATCATCAGGGTCAGAAGTTGGGCCGGAAGTTGCGTTTACGTGATATACAAAACGGCGCATACCAAAACGTTCATCATCAATTATACCATTTCCAAAGTTTACACCGTTGATACTTTCATCACAAATTTGATGACCTGCCCCATCTACCTTAGGATTATCTAAGTTATCTGCATCCATATATGGTCCCTGAAAGAAGTCAACACCTGCAGCCGGAGGATTTCCTTCATACGCATAAAACTGACCACTACCATCCTGTGATTTTCCATTATAGGTATAACCTAATCCACGGGGAACGTCACAACCTACATAGTCGTCAAAAGCGTATCCGATATCAGTATCACACCATTGGCTAAAATAGGTTTCCGTTAAAGTATAGGTTGAGCGGTTAATAATTTCATAGGTATAAAACGTCATGTTATTGATTTCATCATTTGTAGCAAATGCGAAAGCCTGAGCACGAATTTCCAATCCAATCGGATCACCTTTCGATTCCGTATGAGTATTTCCTTTATCATTAAATACCCACCATAAAGTCTGGTCTCCTTTTAAAACCTGGTCAACCAAAATACCTCCCTTAACTGCAGGATTCCCGTTACCATACAATGTTTCCATTGTTTTTTCCATTGGTTTGTAAGTGCCATCGGGATTTTTACGATCAGGATTCGTAGGACATAACGAGTTGCTAAAATCGTAATATGGATAATCACCCTGAAGCGGATCATATTTTAAATCACCATCAAAATCAAAGAACGGAGCTAAGTAATTTGTAGCACCAGTTACACCGGTTATTTCAGCAGGATCAGCAGGCCATTTATCAATAACCTGAGGAAGAGTATATCCAGGTTGAGGATCGCTAAAGTTTGCAATAAATTCCAAAACTTCAGCTTTTGTAATTTTGTAATGTTTATCCCATGCATCGCAGGTAGAGGCACTAATTGCAGCCGTACCATCAACCGAAAGAGGACCAGTCCAATAGTCAACTCCGTTTGCGCGATAGCGTTGAGCTGCTAATTTAACATTACCGGTAACATCTTTACCGCCAATCCAAAGAGCAGCGGAGAACATAGCAGTTTTGCGTGATCCTTTAGGAATTTCATATTTAGATTCTGTAAAGTCCCACCACATATCACCACCAGTGTTGATACGGGCACGAACGTTATTAATGTCGAGATCCATCGAACCGGTAGCTGGACGACAAAGATCAGCTGATTTTGACGGCTTGATGTCCACATATCGTTTGCCCTTCATTCGCACATCTTCTTCAGCAAACATACTTTTTGCAAGAAGTACGCAAATGAGCAAAAGTGTTAAGATACGAAACTTGTTTTTCATATTTTTATTTTATTTATTGCTTTTCAAACACTTAGAAATTAAGCACAACACCTACACGTATTCTACGTGGTAAAGAATAATTGTAAGGACTGGCAACGAGAGTTGAATATAAATCTCTGTAAGATTGTGGATCTGTTTGTACTTCAATCACTTTTTGATTTTGTGCCGAAGACAAATATCCGTCATCATCCGGATTTCCCGTTGCAGAGTAAACACCAATAATATTACGTGTATCAAGTAAGTTCAGAACTTCAACATACACATTCAAATATGCGTATTTTTTGTCCTTTTCATTTCCTTTACCAAATTTAAGGAAAATATCACGGTCAATTGTTGCATCTAACCAGAATTGCCAAGGCAAACGTGAACCATATTGTGATCCTTGAATATTTCCTGATACAATATCAGTTTTGGTATATGGAGTACCTGAACCGCCATTAAATGATAAGTGGAAACCGGTATTTTCAAGTAAAGGAATCGTTCTTACTTTATCAGTTCCTTTAATTTTCTTTGTAATGGTTGGTCCATTGTATTTTTTTCCCATGTCGTAACGGAAATCTAAATCAACTTTTACCGCATGACGTTGGTCATAAGCCAATGGACTCATTGTACGTAAGTTTGGCTGACCAGCAGAAACTAAATTTAGCTGTGATGTAGCAGATGAACCTGTTCCATCCGCAAACTGCATTGTATATGATGCACGAATACGAACATTAGAAGTTCTTCGTAAATCATAAGACATTGTCATACCTTTTACTGTACCAAAATCAACATTGGTATAAGATACATAATTTGGATTTGGATCTGCGCCTGTAAATTTATGAGCTTGTACCAAATTTCTGATTTCACGATAATAAGCAGAAAATTTCAATGAAGATGCATTTGAAAGTTTTTGTTGGAAACCAAGTTCATAATCTGTGGTTTTTTCTGGTTTCAAATCAGGATTGTTAATAATATTGGTTCCTTGTTCAGTAATAAATAAGTAAGCAATAGGATCCATGCGTAAACCAGTGGTTGGGCGTTTTGTGATAATGTCGTAGTGTGCAAAGAATAATGCTTCATCCGAAATCGGGAAAGAGAAAGAAATACGAGGCATAAATGTAGTCTGTGGCTCATAATCTTTAAAAGCATTAATATTCAACTCTTTTTGATCTTTATTAACTCTCCATGGTGTTGGTTTTCCTGAGCTACCTTTGATTAAATATGGGTCCTCGATATATGTTCCTGAAGCAGTGTACCATTTTTCACCTGAACGATATCCTAAAATTGTTGGATCGTTTTTCTTATAGTCATCAACATAAACGGTATAATCAGAACCTATATTTGATGGATGTACTTTGTTTGTAACATCAGCAACAGTTTTTGATTCATAGAACAAATAAGGATCCTTTAATACCATTTGATTTGCATCAAAACGGTCAATACGTAACCCAACATTAAAAATAAGATCATTAAATGCAAATTTATCCTGAATGTAACCTGCCATGTAAACAGGTTGGAATGCACCTATCGTACGTTTGTAATTTCCATTTGCATCACGGTTGTTAAAGAAATCCTGAAAACTTGGTTTTCCGGAAACTTTATTTCCTGTATGATCATATCCATAATAAGATACGTAACTATTTCCGTTATTAAAAAGCTCATCTGGAGAGAACATATTAACATTAAACATGTCTGGATTATATTTGTCAATATTTACCCAATCGGTTCCGTTAACAGGCAAACCCAATGCTTTACGAACATTGATATCAAAAAATGCCTGTTCACTTGCAGAATATTTACGATTGTAAAGAATCAAATCTGTTGTACCAGCACCACCCGGAACTAAAATTGGGTTATCCATATCTAGCTCACGAATATGACGATTCGTAAGATCTCTTGCCAATGTCCATAAACCTGCAGGTGAGTACCCATAGCTTCTTTCGATAAGTTGTTCAAACTGCAACCCAAATTCTACTGCATGGTTTCCAATATCAGCAGATCCATTTGCGTTAAATCCAATTTGTTCCTGATCATAAACAGAATAGCCATTATAATTTGTACCCGTATTACTGATTAAACCGTACACCGAAGATGGACGATCTCCATTTAGCAGTCCTTTATAGAAGCTAATTGTTGAAAAATTAGGAATAGTACCCGGATACATCCCAAATAGTTGAGAAGTATAATTTGATAATGTTGGATTTAACTCTGAACGTTCAAATGTAACCAAAGTATCATAATACGCGGCTAAAACCATAACGTCATTGTAAGCAATACCATTGACAGTATCACTTCCTACCTGATAATACGGAGCTTTATATGTTGTAAATTTCCCAACATACCCGTAACGGAATAAATTGTCCTTATGATTTCTGTCTTGATCAACCGAATGAAACTTGGTATAGTCAGCCTGAATTTGATAAAAAATATTCTTTATCAATGACTTGCTATCTTTATCCGTTGGAAATCTTTGTGTGAACTTACCATAAACACGCATAGTAGAACTGATTTCCTGACCATTATTTACTGAATTCAAAAATTCATTTGATCTTGACCATAAACGTCCATCATTGTAATCAAATGAACCTCCGAATGTTAAGTTGGTATTTTTTGTAGTACGTACATCAATTTTACCAGCTACATTGAAACTTTTTGATTCACCATTTTGTTTAGTATAGTATTTTTCTAAGTCTGATTTTCTTAAATAATCAGCATTATAGAAAATTGCAAAGTCGTTACCCTGAGTTCTGAAAAGCAAAGGATTTTTTTCAAGAAATTCTCTTTTCTCATCATTTACTTTATAGTCGCCTCCTGAAAATGGGCGAGTATCACGTATATACTGGAATTCACCAGAAATAAAGAATCCAAGCAATGAAGTTGTTTGCTTAGGGTCTCTACTTTTCAGCAAAGGGCCATTTAAACTGAAAGATGCTACGTTATAGCCAAATTTATCAGTTAATTCAGAAGTAGCAAATTCAAGACTTCCTCCAAACTCACGCGAAGGACCTTTGGTTACAATGTTTAAGATACCCCCTGTTGCTTCGCCAAACTTAGCGGGAGTACCTCCTAAGATTACACCAACTTCTTCAATCGCCGACTTAGGAAGTCCTGATGAGCCTCGTACACGTACACCATCAATGTACGTTACGGTACCATCTGTACGCTGACCACGAACACTGCCCATACTTCCATCCTGAGAGAAAACACCACCTACGGTTGCTGCAACTGCCTGAGCTGAACGACCCGGCATTTTTGCAATATCGTCGGATGTAACCGTTTCCCCTGATTGGGTCTGGTCTTTCGATATCAATGGAACTTTGTAATCTACTACTTCGAAGGTTTCGATTGTAGTTACGGTTGCTTCCATTGTGATATCCGAAAATGTAATTGTGTTTGATGTAATTACAACCCCTTTCGTTAAAAGTGGTTTGTATCCAACATAAGTTGCTTTTACATCAAACTTTCCGGCCGGTAATGGGCGGATTGTATAATTACCATCAATATCTGACGTAGTTCCACCGAATTGTTTTCCTCCTTGCTCAACAATTACGTTGGCAAAAGGAATCGGTTCCTTCGTCGCTTTATCAATGATCTTCCCTTTTAGGGTTCCGTTTTGGGAAAACACTAACACGCTCGTGCACAGTATAATCCCTACTGAAATGAATAACTTTCTCAACATACACCTGTGATTTGTTATCGTTTAGTTTGCGCTATATTTTGGGGCGTAAAAGTAATTAATTAATTAATACCGCCTTCCTCATTCCTAAAAAAACACTCTGTTTTTTACATTTGCATGAAACGTGGAGCATCTAAGATTTGGGAATAGACAAAAGCTGACTTTGGGTCAAATTCTTCAATAAAAATACTCATATCGAAATATTCTTCTTGATGAATTCTTTTTTGTTCATTTTCTGATTTCTTTTTTTGCGATACGAATGCTTCTTCACTTTGCTTTTCGTAGGTAAAAATCTCTTTTCCCATTTTTTCTACTTCAGGATCTATGTTTTCATAGTACAGATCCTCCATATTCTTTCGTTTTTCATTAATTGTGGTTTTTTCTGGTTTTATATTTGTTTGTGGTTCTACATCAAGAAACGATTCTAAAAATTCCTCTAATGTGTTATTTTTTGCCTTACTAATAACCCCTTCAACCGTTTTTCCGATTGATTCCTGAACGTGTTCTCCGTTGGTTTTCTTTTTAAATAACGATTTTGACAAAACTGGGAAAAGTATTAACCCCAATAAAATCAATATATTAACTACTACATTATCCATAACCTCTGTTTATCAGTTTATGACGTAAATTTATTATACATTAAGGTGCAAATTTTACACAATCAGTTTTCGGTAATCCCTAATAAGTTATCGGCAAATTTAATCTATTCTATAATACAGAAATACACCGTTTTGTATATTATGATTTTATTTAAGGATTTCAGCATCTTATATCCAAAATATCTGTTTGTCGAAAAATTACAATTTTACCAAAAACTCCGAGATCATTTCCCTCTTCCGACGTGCAACAGGTATTTTTGTTCCATCTGTAAGTAAAATGTATCCACCATCTGTTTTTACATACTGACTTATATAGTTTATATTAATAAGGTGTGATTTGTGTGGCCGAATAAACTGCTGATCACCTAATAATTCTTCATTTTGCTTTAATGTTTTTGAAATCAATAATGGCTGGCGATTCGAAAAAAAGAAACGGGTATAATAATCATCTGATTCGCACCTGATAATGTCATCTATCTTAAAAACAAACATTCCTTCCGATGTTGAAAGAACAATTTTGTTAGATTCATTATTTACTGCATTCAAGTTTTCAAGCAATGTATGGACTGATTCGTTTATTTGTCCGGAATTAATTTTCTTTTGTGCTTTTTTCACAGAATCAATAAGTTCATCCGGTATAACTGGTTTTAATAAATAATCCAGTGCACTATATCGAATTGCTTTTATTGCATATTGATCATAGGCTGTTGTGAAAATCACTTCAAAGTTAACTGGTTTTAATTGTTCCAGAATTTGGAATCCATTTCCATCATTTAATTGAATATCAAGAAAAACAAGTTGAGGTTTTTGAGTTCGAATGAGCACAAGACTGCTTTCATAATTATCGGCAAATCCAATAATATCAACCTCCGGACAAAATTTATTAATTAATCCGTTCAATGTATCTCTTGACCTTTTTTCATCGTCAACGATAACAGCTTTAATGGTTTTCGCACTCATAATTCAACATAAATTATTTTCAACGTAACCTTTGTTCCCGTAGATTTGCCTGATTCATCAAACAAATCTGTTATATAGACGGACAAATTGCTGTTTAGTTGCTTATTCAAAAGATCCAATCTTTCTTTTGTAATTAACATTCCTTTGGGCTTATGCCTTAAGCCGGTCTTAGCACGCAATAGACCAGAGGCTTCTCTTCCTATTCCATCATCAATGATATTGCATATCAAATATTTTTCTCCTATAGACAGGTTAATCTGGATATTTCCTTTTTCTTTTTTATTAATCATTCCATGAATTATCGCATTTTCCACATAAGGCTGTATAAGCATTGGTGGAATTCCAATAAAATCTGTATCAATCCGCTCATCAATATTGATTCTATAATCGAATTTAAAATCGAACCGAAGCTGTTCTAATTCAACATAATATGATATTGCTTTAAGTTCGTCTCGCAATGGTATAAATGATTCTTTTGAGTTATTCAGGATCAGGCGCATTAAATGTGAAAATTTAGAAAGGTAAACGATCGCACCATCCGTATCATTTTCAAGTACAAATCCCTGAATAGAATTTAATGAATTGAATATAAAGTGAGGATTCATTTGAAGTCTCAGCGAATGTTGTTCAATTTCAAACATTTGTTTTTCAATATCTAACATTTTACGTTCTACTTCATGTTCTTTTTTTAATTTTCTTATTCTCAAATAAACCAATACCCAGGGCAAACGCATCTAAATAATTCATTTAGTTAAATAATTAGTAATCAGTGTTTTAATTTGTTTTTGTGGATAAAAATATTTATATTTGTCTGGCAATCAGATAGGTATAAATAAATGAAAGAGAA
>Ga0209639_1001699_pt1 | contig 20290 bp, 16 predicted proteins | sample EPASupsiteHSE605_FD_187268 | JGI IMG/M metagenome (GOLD analysis project Ga0209639, IMG submission 187268) | Bioremediated contaminated groundwater from EPA Superfund site, New Mexico - Sample HSE6-05 (SPAdes) (version 2) | ecosystem: Environmental > Aquatic > Deep subsurface > Groundwater >...
TTGTTGAATGGACGAACTTCAGCCGGACCGGAAAACAGATCCCAATTCAATGTTGAAGGAATCTTGTCTGCTTTTTCGGGAGTCATCAAACCTTGTGGCCAGATAGGACGGTCAGTAAAGGCTTCAACCTTTGTAATTTCACCAATTTCACCATTCCAGATCCATTCGCAGGTAAGGTTTACACCTTCGCCTGAAGAACCCTGGTTACCCATCTGAGTAGCTACCTGATATTTATCGGCAAGCTTAGTCAGCAAACGAGACTCATAAACAGAGTGAGTAAGAGGCTTTTGGCAATACACGTGTTTTCCCATTGAAATAGCATCGGCCGAAATGATAGCGTGCGTATGGTCGGCAGTAGCAACCATAACACCGTCGATAGACTTACCCATTTCGTCGTACATTTTGCGGTAATCCCAGTATTTCTTGGCCTGAGGATACTTATCAAAAGTACCTTTCGCATACTTCCAGTCTACGTCACAAAGAGCTACGATGTTCTCTGTTTCCATATTACGTAGATTAGCTGCACCCATACCTCCGATACCGATACCTGCAATATTCAATTTATCTGTTGGGGCTGTATGTCCGTGGCTCTTTCCAAGGACAGTGTTCGGAACAATAGTCAACGCAGCAGCAGCTGCCGTTCCTTTTTGAAGAAATGATCTTCTTGTGATGTTCGACATAGTAACAATTTTTTTATAGATTAGCACTTAAATGATAAATAAGTTGTGATTTTCCTTTCTACATTGATCAAATAATGGCAAATGTAGCCAATACTGTAATATTTGCAGCACCCCTTAGCGTATTTCTTGGCATAAATAATTTTTTTTAACACTCTGTGTAAATAAAAAACAAAATATTGTAAATAAATACTATAATTGAATTGGGAAATATGCATCCGATGTTTTATATTTGTCAGGATGATAACATTCTGTAATAATTATTGTTATTTAAATTACAACATTTAGGTATCATGAAAAAAAAACCTGTAATAATAAGAATTTATCAATTCTATGTGGATGGGTTCCGGCAAATGACGCTAGGAAAAACCTTATGGCTTATCATCCTTATCAAGCTTTTCATCATGTTTTTCGTATTAAAACTATTTTTCTTTCCAAGTTATCTTGGAAAATATAAAACTGCCGATGAAAAGGGAGAACACGTTTCAACAGAATTAATTGATCGCGCTATAAACAATTAAAAACTATTTTGTATGATAGAAAGTATCGACTCTTCACTAATTGACTGGTCACGGGCTCAGTTTGCTCTTACTGCCATGTACCACTGGCTGTTTGTTCCACTAACGCTGGGATTAGGTGTAGTAATGGCTATTATGGAAACCTTGTATTACAAGACAGGAAATGAATTTTGGAAAACCACCGCCAAATTTTGGATGAAACTCTTTGGTATTAATTTTGCTATCGGCGTTGCCACCGGTATTATCCTCGAATTTGAATTCGGAACAAACTGGTCTAATTACAGTTGGTTTGTTGGCGATATTTTCGGTGCGCCTTTGGCTATTGAAGGTATCTTGGCTTTCTTTATGGAAGCAACATTTATTGCTGTTATGTTTTTTGGCTGGGATAAAGTCAGCAAGAGATTCCATCTTGCTTCAACATGGCTTACAATTATCGGCGCCACACTATCTGCACTATGGATTCTTATTGCCAATGCATGGATGCAGTATCCGGTGGGTATGAAGTTCAATCCGGACACGGTCCGCAACGAAATGTTCGATTTTTGGGCAGTTGCGCTTTCGCCGGTTGCGATTAATAAATTCTTCCACACGGTTTTGTCTGGCTGGATATTGGGAGCCGTATTTGTTCTTGGAGTAAGCAGCTGGTTCCTGCTGAAGAAACGTGATACTGAGTTTGCTTTGGCAAGCATTAAGGTAGGAGCCGTTTTTGGATTGATTTCCGCCATCCTTATTGCCTGGACTGGTGATGGCTCAGCCTATCAGGTTGCAGATAAACAGCCAATGAAGCTCGCAGCCATGGAAGGCCTATATCACGGACAGAAACAGGCGGGACTCGTTGCTGTTGGGATTCTAAATCCCGAAAAAACAAGTTACCGGGATGATGCCGACGCTTTTCTAATGAGAGTTCAGATTCCCTATGCTCTGTCATTCCTTGCAAAAAGAGATGTAGATGGCTTCGTTCCGGGCATTAACGATCTTATTAAAGGGGGATATGAAACTGAACAGGGCATAGCTCTCTCTGCAGAAGAAAAGATGAACAGGGGCAGGATTGCCATACAGGCTCTGTCCGATTACAGAAAAGCAGCTAAAGAGAAGGATGAGGCTGCCATGAAACAGCACAGGGATACACTGGAAGCCAATTTCCCCTATTTTGGTTACGGTTATATAAAAGATCCAGCCGACCTGGTCCCGAATGTCTCAATCGTCTTTTATGCATTTCGCATCATGGTAATTCTGGGAGGATATTTTATTCTTTTATTCCTGATTGCCACTATCTTCTCATTCAAAAACACATTTACAAACAAAAAGTGGTTGCATTATATTTGTCTGTGGACAATACCTCTGGGATATATAGCCGGTCAGGCGGGCTGGGTGGTTGCAGAAGTAGGAAGACAGCCGTGGGCTATTCAGGATATATTACCTACGGGCACTTCTATTTCCAGGCTGAGCACCTCTTCCGTTCAAATAACGTTCTTCCTGTTTCTGGCTCTCTTCACAATATTGTTGATTGCAGAAATTCGAATAATGCTGAAAGAGATAAAAAAAGGTCCGGCAAATTCACATTAACACTATAAAACTAGAAATTATGGATAGCACATATATATTATTGCAACACTACTGGTGGTTTGTTATCTCTTTATTGGGAGCTCTGCTTGTTTTCCTTTTGTTTGTTCAAGGAGGGCAGTCTTTATTATTTAATCTTGGAAAAACAGAGCTTCAGCAAAAAATGATGCTGAATTCGACCGGAAGGAAATGGGAATTCACTTTTACAACGCTGGTAACCTTCGGCGGAGCTTTTTTTGCCTCATTTCCTCTGTTCTATTCCACTAGCTTTGGTGGAGCCTACTGGGTATGGACAATTATTTTGATATGTTTCGTTATTCAGGCTGTATCATACGAGTTTCAATCAAAAAAAGGGAATTTACTAGGGAAACGAACCTACCAGATATTCCTTATGATCAATGGGATTGGAGGTCCGCTACTATTAGGTACAGCAGTAGCCACATTCTTTACAGGATCTGAATTTACAGTAAACAAAGATCAGATTATGAACGTTGGCATGCCTGTTATTTCTTCGTGGAGCAATCCTCTGCATGGATTGGAAGCCGCATTTAATATCTGGAATTTATGTCTGGGATTGGCCGTATTCTTCTTATCACGTGTGCAGGCAATACTTTACTTCATTAATAATATAAACGATGAGGAGCTGACTACTCGTTGCAGAAAGCAACTTCTTCCCAATGCCGCACTATTCCTTGTATTCTTTCTGGCATTTCTTGGACACATCATGCTTCGTGAGGGATATGCTATTGATCCGTCTTCCGGCGAAATATTTATGCAACCCTATAAGTATTTCCTTAATTTAATAGAAATGCCTGTAATACTTGCTATTCTGTTAATCGGAGTTGTTGCTGTTCTTTTTGGAATTGGTAAAACAATCGTTTCTGATAAGTTCACAAAAGGAATCTGGTTCTGCGGCAGTGGCACCGTGCTTACCGTACTATCCCTTTTCCTGATAACAGGTTACAATAACACCGCCTATTATCCATCATCGGTAGACCTGCAGAGCTCTCTTACTATTTACAACAGCTCTTCCAGCTTCTTTACGTTAAAAGTGATGAGCTACGTCTCAATCCTGGTACCTTTTGTGGCTGCATATATATTTTATGCATGGCGTGCATTAGACATACACAAAATTGACAGCAAAGAGATGAGTTCTGGAAATCATACTTATTAAGCAAAAAGAAAACCGGTGAAGTAATATACTTCACCGGTTCTGTATATAACCGTTTTAACACAAAAATTACTGTTAAGGTTTAGAACATTCCAGATGTTCTGTGACAAAATGATATTATTTTTTCTTTGTCTGACAAACATAATGAAAAACGTACACAAAAAGAGTATTAGACTGTCCTTTTTTGCATTTTTTCACATCAAACCTCTCACTTCGAACTACATTTAACCCTGATTATCAAAAAGATTCATTTATTCTATTCTCCAATAAACACAAATGGCCTATATTTGCATACTATTCTGGCCTCGCTAACTTTAGGGTTTAATCTTATTCGTTCATTCTTGAAAGGCCACATATAAAAAACTAATATTAACTATATGGAATGTTTTGAAGTCAATATATTGGGATGTGGTTCTGCATTACCTACCACGCGCCATCTGGCTACATCGCAAGTTGTAAACCTAAGGGATAAGCTATACATGATTGATTGCGGAGAAGCTACCCAGGTGCAAATGCGTAAAATGAGGATCAAATTCAGCCGGCTGAATCATATTTTTATATCTCATATGCATGGTGATCATTGCTTTGGATTACCCGGATTAATTTCCACATTAGGGATGTTGGGGCGAAACGGCGAATTAGTTATACATGGGCCCAAGGAGACTGAAACTTATTTAAGACCTATCCTGAACACCTTCTGCAGGGAACTCCCCTATCCAATCCGGTTCAATCATATTGCACCCGATCAGCATGAGCTGATTTGGGAGGATCGGTCGGTTTCAGTTTATTCGATTCCCCTCAAACACAGACTTCCAACATCAGGCTTTTTATTTGCTGAAAAAGCAAAAGAGGCTCATATAATTAAGGAAATGACCGATTTCTATCAAATACCTGTAAAGCTATTGCCATCCATCAAACGGGGTGAAGATTATATAACACCGGAAGGAGAACGTATTCCCAACGGAAGACTTACCAGGCCGGCCAGTACTCCCAAAAAATATGCTTATTGTTCGGACACAGCATATTATGAGAAGATCGTACCTATCATAGAAGGTGTTGACTTACTCTACCACGAAGCAACCTTTGCGAGTGAAGATGCCGCCAGGGCCAAAGAAACATTTCATTCTACAGCGCGTCAGGCTGCCGAAATTGCAAGAAAAGCGAATGTAAAAAGGCTTGTTATCGGCCATTATTCTGCCCGTTATGAAGAACTCCACACCTTGAAGAAAGAGGCTGATGAGATCTTTCCGGGAACCATCCTGGCCGATGAAGGAATGACGCTGACTGTATAGTAAGAAAAAAACAGAAATCCCTTGACTGCATTCAGGAATTATTCCTACATTTGTCAGAAATTAGGCTTATAGTATGAGAAGCATATTCTATTGCTTTTTTATCGCATTTATTTCACTTCTGGGTTCGGCTACTGCACAACAGCAATATCCGAAGCAGAAAGATGCGGCTATAATGCAACTCAAACAAGATTCCATCCAGATAACGGTTACAGACAATCGGATTAGTGTTGTCAATGCCCCCGTAGGAAGCAAACTCGAAATCTTTAGTGTCGTTGGTCTTAAAGTCCGCGAAATAGAGATGAAACAACCAACCGGCGAATATCTTGTGAATATTTCTAAAGGCTACTATATTATCCGAATAGAAGAAACTGTTCGGAAAGTAGCCATCAGATAATACACTTCAGGCTACTTTCTTTCCATTTAAAGTTAAATTATTGCTTCCAGAAACCCGGAAGGAATAACGATAATACCGTGAATATCTCCAAACGACCTGTCATCATTAAAAATGAAAGTACCCACTTTGAGAAATCGGGTAAACTGGAATAGTTACTTACCGGACCGATTGTTCCGAGGGCCGGGCCCGAATTACTGGCGCAGGAAACACATCCACCAATAGCCTCTTCAAAGCCAACCCCATTAAACATGAGTAAAAAACAGCAAACCACGATCATGAAAATATAAACAAAAGAGAATACCAGTACACGCCGTACGATATCCGTCGGTACAGCATGACCATCCATTCTAACCGGAATAACAGCATGCGGGTGTGTCTGTTTTTTAAACTCGCAAAGCAGACTCTTTACAAGAATTACAAAGCGACCTGTCTTCAGCCCTCCGGTTGTTGATCCGGCACATCCGCAAATAATCATCAGCATCAAAGCCAGAAGCCAGAAAAATGGGCCCCAAGGAACATAATCCGCAGTAGCAAATCCAGTTGTGGTAAGACAAGTCATCACCTGAAAAGTTGCTTTTCGGAACGAAGTCTCAAAGCCAGATTCAAAGCCATTGAAATAAACCCAACAAGTAGCAATACTAATTGCGCCAACAGCAATGAAAAACAACCAGCGCAACTCTTCATCGTGAAATAATTTTTTGAAGTTACCTTTAAAGAAAAAGTAAATTAACGTGAAGTTGATAGCCCCGACAAACATGAATATCGATATCAGATATTCAACATAAGGAGAATTCCAATAGGCAACACTTGCATTCTTGGTGGAATACCCCCCGGTTGCTAATGTAGTAAACGAATGGCAGACTGCATCAAATAAGTCCATGGGTCCAACCCACAATAACAATGTTAGAATACCTGTCAGTAATACATAAACACCCCACAACCGTTTCGCAACCTGTGTAATTCTGGGTCTGAAACGATCATGGGTTATACTTGCAGACTCTGCATCGAATAACTCCGAAGCTCCTCCACCGAAGATAGGCATCAAAGCTACGGTAAACACAATCATTCCAACTCCCCCCTGCCATTGAATCAGACTACGCCAAAAAAGAATTCCTTTGGGCAAAGCCTCAATGTCAGACAAAATAGTAGCACCGGTTGTTGTGTAACCAGACATTGTTTCGAAATAAGCATCTGCAGGATTAGTAATATACCCTCCCAGAAAGAAGGGCAACATTCCTAAAAAAGATAATACAGCCCAGGTAAGGGCTACCGTTATCATACCCTCTCTCCTGCCCGCATAGCGCTCGTTAGCCTTGAAGCCAATTAAATAAAATAACATTCCCAAACCCAGCATAATTGCAGCAGTTTGCGACAAAGGGTAAACATCGTCTCCTTTATAGTAAAAAGCAACGGCGATTGCGACTAATACAAATAAGAATTCGAGGATAAACATCAACCCCAGCATCTTGAAAATAAACCGGATATTCAATTGTGACATACTCTCAAACCTTCAGATTAATTGAAAAACTCCTCTACTTTTCGCATAGCCGTATCCAGACAGAATACCACTACGTGGTCGTAAGGCTGAATGTGTGTGTCTCCCTGAATCATCATAGGCTTTCCATTTCGTATCAGACCGCCTAAAGTGATGTCTTTCGGTAATTTCAGCTCCCTCACCTCTTTCTTTGTAATCTTGGAATTGGGGCGAGCAACTAACTCTGCCACGTCGGCGTTCGCAAAAGCCAGACATTTGACATTGGAAACATCTGCGTCGAGAAGGAATTGATAAATATGGCTGGCGGCAATCAGCTTCTTATTGATAATTGTGCCGATATCCATACTTTCAGCTAAAGGAATGTAATCAATATTCTCAATTTTGGCAATGGTCTTATAAACACCAAATCGTTTGGCAGCAAGACACGCAAGAATATTCGTACTCGCGTTTTCAGTAAGCGCGATAAAGGCCTGCGCATCTTTAATACCTTCCTGCAGAAGCAGATCCGTATCACGAGCATCGCCATTAATAATCAATACATTTCCCGGAACCACTTCAGCAATACGCTGACTCTTTTCTTTATTTGTCTCAATAACCTTTACACGGATATTGCTGGGCAGGTACTGGCAGGTACGAAGAGCAATTCGGCTTCCGCCCATAATAACAACCTTCTTTACTTCCGGATCCGATTTGCCAGTCTGAATCTGCACCTCTTTTACATGTTCTCGCGTAGTAGTAAAAAATACGATATCACCGGAGGCGATATGGTCGGTACCACGGGGAATTATCGTTTCATTGGCCCGTTTTATGGCCACGATGTGATACAACTTCTGATCCAGACTCAGGTCTGTCAGCTTTTTATTCACAATAGGAGCATTGTCGCGGACCTTTACCCCGATAAGGATTAATGCTCCTCCGAACAACTCCCAATATTGACGTGCCCAGGGACGCTGAACAGCAGTAACAATCTCTCGGGCAGCCAACATTTCGGGGTAAATCATGGAACTTATCCCCAGTTTTTGAAAAAACTCAATATTTTTGGGTTGCAAGTATTCATAGTTATTTATCCTGGCCAACGTTTTATGGGCACCAAGACTATGAGCTAACATGCAAGCCGTAATATTTGTAGGCTCTTCGGGTGTTACACTTATAAAAAGATCTGCATCCTTTACTCCCGACTCTTGCAAATCCTTTAAAGAAGTAGGATTACCTACCATCGCCAGAACCTCCATATTATTGGTAAATTTCAAGCGTTCCTCATTTGGGTCCATCAAGATAATATCCTGATTTTCCTGCGACAACATTTTGGCCAAGTGAGTACCCACTTCACCAGCACCGGCAATGACAATTTTCATACACTTATAATAAAAGACCTATTTTTGAAAACCACCAAAAAAAAACTAACACTCAAAAGACACCAAATTCCGTATGCATGCAGCAATGCTTTCAGCATCTATACCACACAGTTTATTTAATTCAGGAACAGAGCCATGTTCTATAAATTTATCAGGGATACCAATCCTTTTTATGCGGGGACAATATCCGTTATCCGACATAAATTCAAGAACCACACTACCTAAACCACCTTGAATAACTCCGTTTTCAACCGTAATAATTTTTGAAAAATTCTTTCCTACTTCATGCAAAAGATCCTCATCAATCGGTTTGAGATAAATCATATCGTAATGAGCAACAGAAAGTCCCTCACCGGAGACTAATTCAATTGCTTTCGACACGTCATTTCCGGAAGCACCAATGGATAAAATCGCCACATCAGAGCCATCCTTTAGTTTACGCCCCTTTCCAACAGGCATTACAGTCATTTCATTTTTCCAGTCTACCAGTACCCCTTTGCCACGCGGATATCGAATTACAAACGGGCCATCGTATTTATAGCCTGTAAACATAAGATTTCGCAGATAATGCTCATTCATAGGAGATGCGATCACCAAATTAGGGATCGGACGCATATAGGCTAAATCAAATACGCCGTGATGTGTAGCTCCATCTTCACCTACTAATCCACCTCTATCCAGGCAAAGTACAACATGCAGCTTTTGTAAAGCCAGATCGTGAATCAGCTGATCGTATGCTCTTTGCATAAATGATGAATATACATTGCAGAAAGGAATCAATCCTTCTTTTGCCATACCGGCCGAGAATGTAACGGAATGTGCTTCAGCAATTCCCACATCAAATGCACGTTTTGGGAACTCCTTCATCATATAAGTCATCGAACAGCCTGTAGGCATAGCCGGTGTCACCCCTACAATCCGCTCGTCTTTGGATGCCAATTCTACCAATGTATGGCCAAAAACATCCTGAAACAAAGGAGGTTCAACCGTCGATGGAGCAATAATACGCTTACCTGTTTCCTTATTGAATTTGCCGGGAGCGTGCCATTCGGTAGCCGATTCTTCTGCCGGTTTAAAACCTTTTCCTTTCACGGTCCGGATATGCAGAAGTTTTGGCCCCTTCATATCCTTTATATCGTTCAGCACTTTCACCATATAGTTAACATCATGACCGTCAACCGGACCGAAGTAACGTATACTGAATCCTTCGAACAAATTATGTTGCTGAGTGATCAGTGCTTTCAGGCTGTTATTAAAGCGCAAAATACTACCGCGACTGTCTTCCGAAATCAAGTTCAGCTTCCGCAGCCCGCGATATACGTCGTAACGCATTTTGTTGTATGTCTGACTCGTTGTTATATTTACGAGATATTCACTCAGGCCCCCAACACTATGGTCGATAGCCATGTTGTTATCGTTCAAGACAATGAGCAGATTATTCGGATCTGTCGAAGCATTATTCAATGCTTCAAATGCCAATCCACCCGTCATAGCCCCGTCACCTATCACTGCCACCACATGCCGCTGATCTTCTCCCTTTATAAGGGTAGCAACCGACATACCCAACGCAGCAGAAATAGAATTGGATGCATGTCCTGCTATAAATGCATCGTATTCACTCTCATTCGGGTTTGGGAACCCGCTTATTCCTTTATATTTTCTAAGTGAATGGAATGCATCCCTTCTCCCGGTCAGTATTTTATGACCATATGCCTGATGTCCCACATCCCATAGAAGGCGATCTACAGGGGTATTAAATACATAATGTAAGGCCACCGTAAGTTCCACAGTACCTAAACTAGCTCCAAGATGTCCTGGGTTTTCTGACAAGACATCAATAATATATTGACGCAGTTCGGCACATACCTGTTCTAATTTTCCGGAAGGCAACAAACGTAAGTCGGCCGGAGAATCAATCTTATTTAATATGTACTCTTCATTGCTAGATGCCATTGCTGGTATTTTTTTGATGCAAATGTAGAGAATTAAGCGCATATAATATAACTTTGCTAACGCAATAATTTAGACACACTATTTTATCATGGAATTCAGCACCCCTACTTCCCTTCCAAATTATCTGGTTAAGGCAACCTACAACGATCAAATACTCCTTTTGGGGTCCTGTTTTGTAGAAAATATAGGAAAAAAACTGGATGAATCTAAATTCCAGGTTTGCATCAATCCTTTTGGGACACTCTACAATCCTAGCTCTGTAGCTTCATCAATACAGACTCTTTTGGATGGAAAGATATATAAACCTACGGATTTATTTAAGCACGGAGACTGTTTCCATAGTTTCGATCATCATAGTCGTTTTTCTTCGGTTGACGAGGAGGAATGTCTTCAACTGATGAACCGTCGGGCGAGCATTGCATCAGATTATATCGCAAATGGAAAATTTCTTTTCGTTACATTCGGTAGTGCCTATATCTATCGTCTGAAAGAGAATAACCGGATCGTAGCCAACTGCCATAAGTTGCCCGACAAACAATTTATTCGCGAGCTTCTTACTGTGGAAGGCATAACAGAACTTTGGTCGGAGCTCATCCAAAAACTAACAAGAATAAACCCCGATCTGCGGATACTCTTTACAGTTAGTCCCATCCGTCATCTGAAAGACGGAGCACATGGCAATCAGATCAGCAAGGCGACCCTGTTACTTGCTGTTCAGCAGCTGTTGGAACGACATCCGGAATCTACAGCCTACTTTCCGGCTTATGAAATCATGCTGGATGAACTGAGAGATTACCGGTTTTACGCCGAAGATATGGTCCATCCATCTAATCAGGCAATCCAATATATCTGGAATCGGTTTGTTTCCTGTTTTATGACATCCGACACAAAAGAAATTATGCATCAATGGGAAGAGATTCAAAAAGCGATGAACCATAAGCCCTTCCAACCGGAGAGTGAGGCTTATCAGAAATTTATCCTTCAAACTATGTTAAAAATAGAACAAATTACAAAGAAAATACCGTCCTTTGATACACAAAACGAACTAAAAGCGTTGAAGTCAAAATTGAAATGAATATGGAATACTCAATTAAAGAGGTTGCTAAAATTATCGGATCCAAAAGCAATGTGCTGCACGACGACGCGATAACGATGCTGCTTACCGACAGCCGGACTGTTTCATTTCCGGAGCAGAGTCTTTTTTTTGCCCTCAGGACTAAAACAAACGACGGGCATAAATACATTCCTGAATTATACAAACTGCGCGTACGCAACTTTGTAGTAAATGAAATACCTCCTTCAGCCGACATATACGCCGGTGCCAATTTCCTTTTGGTAAAAGATCCGCTTCGCGCTTTGCAACAACTGGCTGCCCATCATAGGAAGAAATTCGACATTCCTATTATCGGTATAACAGGTAGCAACGGCAAAACCATTGTGAAAGAGTTTCTATACCAGCTACTGCATACCGAATTCAATATTGTGCGGTCTCCCCGTAGTTTCAATTCGCAATTGGGAGTTCCACTCTCTGTGTGGCAAATCAATCCGAAACATACACTCGGTATTTTTGAAGCAGGCATATCCCAACCCGATGAAATGGAACGGCTTCAGCCCATAATTGCCCCAACCATCGGTATCATAACCAATATCGGTGAGGCGCATCAGGAAAATTTCATCTCAACCCGCCAGAAATGTCTTGAGAAATTACAACTTTTTCAGGATAGCGAAGCCATTATATATGACGGTGACAATGCTTTCATCGCCAATTGTATTGAAGCAGCCTGTCTGTCACACAAGGCAATTGCCTGGAGCCGGACCGATTCTGAAGCTCCGTTGTTTATTAAATCGGTCGACAAGCAGGACGATCGTACCACAATCAGTTGCACCTTGCTAGGATACAACCGTAAGTATGTAATTCCTTTCACAGACGATGCTTCCATCGAAAATGTAATTCACTGTATGGCTTTGATGCTTTATCTCAAGCCTACCAGTGTGAACCACGAAGAAAGATTTGCTCATCTTGAACCGGTAGCCATGCGGCTCGAGGTCAAGCAAGGCATCAACAACTGTCTGCTCATCAACGACTCGTATAATTCAGATATAAACTCGTTGGGTATAGCGCTTGATTTTCTGCAGACAAGGCAAGTGGACAAAGCCATGAAACGTACACTTATCTTATCAGACATACTTCAATCCGGCACCCTGCCAAAATCTCTTTATAAGAAGGTTGCCGATTTGGTACAACGAAAAAAGATAGATCGAATCATCGGGATTGGAAGGGATTTAAAGGAATACGGAGCGGCTTTTGAGATGGAAAAGGAGTTTTATCCTTCTACAACCGACTTTATACAATCTCCTTCCTTTAAGAATTTCCATGATGAGATTATACTCATCAAAGGATCCAGACGCTTTCACTTCGAGCAGATTACAGAACTCTTGGAGAAAAAAGTGCATGAAACCATTCTGGAGGTTAATCTGGATGCCATTGTGCATAATTTTAACTACTATCGCTCCAGGCTAAAGCCCGAAACCAAGATGATCTGTATGGTAAAAGCCTACGGATACGGAGCTGGCTCATTTGAACTGGCTAAAACATTGCAGGAACATCGTTGCGATTACCTGGCCGTGGCGGTAGCCGACGAAGGTGCCGATTTGCGGCGCACAGGTATATCCATTCCCATCATCGTCATGAATCCGGAATTCGGCAGTTTCAATGCCTTATTCGAGAATCAGCTTGAACCGGAAATTTACAGCTTCCGTTTACTTGAAGCGATGATCCGCGAAACCGAACGCAGGGGAATCACCTCCTATCCTATACATCTTAAAATCGATTCGGGAATGCATCGCCTCGGGTTTCAACCCAAAGATATGCAAGCCATATGCGATTGCCTGAAGTCGCAAAGTGGTGTAGCGGTACGATCTGTCTTTTCCCATCTGGCCGGAAGCGACTCATCCGTTTTTGATGATTTCACCATCAAACAGATTGAGACGTTCCAAAAGGCTGCCTCACAACTGGAACAAGGAATCGAATATCCGGTCTTGAAGCATATTCTCAATTCGGCAGGCATCGAACGATTTGCCGATTACCAGATGGATATGGTCCGGTTGGGCATCGGTCTTTACGGAGTGAGTGCAAGCGGCCAGAAAGGTCTTCGTAATGTAAATACCCTCAAAACTACCATCCTTCAGATACAAGAGGTTCCGGCTGGTGATTCAATTGGATATAGCAGACGAAGTTATGTTAAAAAAGATTCACGCATTGCCATCATTCCGATCGGATATGCCGACGGACTGGACCGTCACCTGGGCAATGGAGCCGGTCAGGTACTGATAAACGGAAAAAGATGTCCCACCATTGGAAATATCTGTATGGACACATGCATGATTGATGTAACCGGTATAGAGGTGAACGAGGGGGATACGGTAATTATTTTTGGAGATGAATTACCCGTATCCGAACTATCGGAAACACTTGGAACAATAAGCTATGAGATACTCACTTCGATCTCTCCAAGAGTAAAAAGAGTGTATTTCAGGGAATAAGGTTGTATATATTGCACATTTTATATACTTTTGTGCCATATTTAAATAGAAATAGGTATGAGTCACAATTTATTAAAAGGCAAGAGGGGCATCATCTTTGGTGCGCTGAACGACATGTCTATCGCTTGGAAGGTAGCAGAAAGAGCCGTAGAAGAAGGTGCGATTATTACATTGAGCAATACACCTGTTGCTGTTCGTATGGGTGAGGTAGATGCCTTGTCAAAGAAACTGAATGCAGAGGTGATCGCTGCAGATGCGACGAGCGTAGCAGACCTGGAAAATGTATTTTCCAAATCTGTCGAAATATTAGGAGGAAAAATAGATTTTGTTTTACACTCAATCGGAATGAGTCCCAATGTGCGCAAGAAACGTACCTACGACGACTTGGATTATGACATGCTGGAAAAGACTTTGGATATTTCGGCCGTGTCATTTCATAAGATGCTTCAGGTTGCAAAGAAACAGGATGCTATCGCAGAAGGCGGATCAGTTGTTGCTCTTACATATGTAGCAGCCCAACGTACATTCTTCGGATACAACGATATGGCAGATGCCAAATCATTGTTGGAATCAATTGCGCGTAGCTTCGGATATATTTACGGTCGCGAGAAAGGGGTTCGTATCAATACCATTTCCCAGTCGCCAACGGTTACAACAGCCGGTAGCGGTGTAAAGGGTATGGAGCACCTGCTTGATTTCTCGGACAAGATGGCTCCGTTAGGAAATGCTACAGCCGACGAATGCGCCGATTACTGTGTAACTATGTTCTCTGATCTTACCCGTAAGGTGACAATGCAAAACCTGTTCCACGACGGAGGATTCTCAAGCATGGGAATGAGTCTACGGGCTATGAACCAATACAGCGCCGGTATGGAAGAATTTACCGACGAAAATGGTAAGATTATCTACGGATAATACACCGCCACCCCTTCGGGGGTGGCACAATATATTCATTTATGTTAGTAAAAATTTATCCCGAAAATCCTAATTTACGGGAAATAGACAAAGTGATCGAGATCCTCAGAGACGGGGGACTTATCATCTACCCCACCGATACTGTTTATGCCATGGGTTGTGATGCCCTCAATGTGAGGGCTGTCGAAAAAATATGCCGGATGAAAGGCATTAACCCGCAGAAAAGCAATCTGTCTATCATTTGTTATGACCTCAGTAACCTCAGCGAATATGCTAAAGTAAGCAATGCGGCATTCAAATTAATGAAAAGACACCTCCCCGGACCTTTCACTTTTATTCTCCCAACCAGCAGCGAACTTCCTAAAATTTACAAGAATAGAAAGGAAGTAGGTATTCGTGTACCTGACAATAACATCATTCGTGAACTTGTAAAACAGCTGGGCAATCCAATTCTCACCACCTCGGTGCATGACGACGACGATGTGATCGAATATACCACAGACCCGGAGCTTATCCATGAAAAATATGAATCCGAGGTAGATGTAGTTATCGATGGCGGATACGGCGAAACCATTGCTTCAACCGTTGTAGATTGTACAACCGATGCCTTCGAGATCATCCGGCAAGGTAAAGGAGAGCTCTCTTTATAAATAAATCCGACCGGAATTTATCCCTGGAAAGGACGAATTACACGACCAATTTGGCCGTATTATACAGATTTGGGTAAAAAAGCCACCGGAAAACATACTCAAAAACCCTAAAATCATTCAGAATCAACCAGTTTATCTTACAGGCACCCATCAATTAACTTAAAATATGGATACCCATAAAGTTATAAATAAATGTTTTTAAACATTTAAGCGCAATGTTTTTAACTTTTTTGTGTAAATATTAAACTAAAAGGCGCTTTATTTGTTTCCTATAATAGAGAAAAATTCTTGCTATGAGGAAGTCTACAATCTGGTTACTTGCATTGGTTATGGTTTTTGCGTTCGGGGGACTGCTGTATCTGCAGGTTACCTACGTTAGCATCATCCTTAAGACAAGCAACGACCAGTTTACAGAAACTGTAAAAAGAAGTCTGCTCGAGGTTTCGAAGAATCTGGAACTTGATGAAACTAAAAAATACCTGGAAGAAGATATACAACGCGATCAGAACAGCTTTGTATTTCAAAGTTCTCAGGATGCACAGGATCTGGCTCAGGTAATCAATCAGGAAAAATATCAGCTACAGATATCAGACTCGGATGGTTCGGTATCCATCATGCAGAAAAGGGAATATACCAGCCGGATACAGTCGGTTCCCCCCAATCCCCGTCAATCGTCGGCCAATAACATTGTAAACACATCCCGCGATTTGCAAAAAACATTGAAAGACCGGTACCAGTATCAACAGGAGCTGATCAAAGAAGTTATTCTGAATATGCTGTACACCTCCAGTCTGAAGCCTATTCAGGAAAGGGTGGACTTCAAGAAATTGAACAATTACCTGAAGGCCGAGTTTCTGAACAACGGGCTGAATCTGCCATACCAGTTTTCGGTGATCGACAAAAACGGGACAGTCGTCTATCAAAGTGACGACATTCAGAAGGACCGAATCGCATCCGATGTGATTACCCAGGTGCTTTTCCCCAACGATCCGCCATCGAAACAGAATTTCTTACGTGTTTATTTCCCCACAAAGGACGATTATATATCCAGTTCGGTAACTTTTTTAGTTCCGTCGGTTATCTTTTCCCTTATATTGCTGATAACCTTCGTATTCACAATGTACATTGTATTCCGTCAGAAGAAACTGTCGGAAATGAAGAACGACTTTATCAACAACATGACCCACGAACTGAAAACTCCGGTTTCAACCATTTCTCTGGCTGCACAAATGCTGAAGGACTCGGATATAACCAAAAGTCCGGATGTGTTCAAGCACATTTCGGGTGTGATAAACGACGAAACCAAACGATTGGGATTTCTGGTTGAAAAGGTATTGCAGATGTCTCTTTTCGAACGTCAGAAGGCAGCTCTTAAGCTTAAAGAGGTAGATGCCAACGACCTTGTAGTGAATATCGCCCATACTTTTACATTAAAAGTGGAAAAGTACGGGGGATCCATTGATATTGATTTGCAGGCTGAAGAATCAAGCATCTATGTGGACGAAATGCACATCACCAATGTGCTGTTCAACCTGATGGACAATGCGGTTAAATACCGCCGTCCGGAGATACCGCTGGAACTTATGGCCCGGACATGGAATGAGAATGGAAAACTGATGATTTCCATTGAGGACAACGGAGTAGGTATAAAGAAAGAGTATGTAAAGAAGGTTTTTGACCGCTTTTTCCGTGTGCCTACCGGCAATGTACACGATGTAAAGGGATTCGGACTGGGTCTCGCTTATGTTCGTAAAATTATTGAAGATCACAACGGTAGCATCCGTGCCGATAGTGAAATCAATGTGGGAACAAAATTTATTATTACTTTACCTCTTATAAAAAGTTAGTTATGGAAGAAAAACTAAAGATCTTCTTTTGCGAAGACGACGAAAACTTAGGAATGCTTTTAAGAGAATACTTACAGGCAAAAGGGTATGTTACTGATCTTTTCTCCGACGGAGAAGCTGGGTACAAAGGCTTTACCAAAGGCAAATACGATTTATGTGTACTGGATGTTATGATGCCTAAAAAAGACGGCTTCACATTGGCTCAGGAAATCAGAGCACTCAATCCGGACATTCCTGTTATCTTCCTTACTGCTAAAACAATGAAGGAAGACATTCTGGAAGGTTTCAAGATCGGTGCGGACGACTATCTGACCAAACCATTCAGTATGGAAGAGTTGTTGCTTCGTATCGAAGCCATCCTTCGTCGTGTTAAGGGGAAAAAGATGAAAGACATTCCTTTCTACCGTTTAGGTAACTTTATGTTTGATACACAAAAGCAAACATTAACCATCGGCGACAAGGCTACCAAACTTACTACCAAAGAATGCGAATTACTGAGTCTGCTTTGTGCTCATGCAAACGAGATTCTGGAGCGTAATTATGCACTTAAGACTATCTGGGTAGACGATAACTACTTCAATGCCCGTAGTATGGACGTTTATATCACTAAACTTCGTAAGTTGCTTAAAGACGATCCCGGAATTGAAATCATCAACATTCACGGTAAAGGATATAAGCTTATCACCCCTAACAGTGAAGAAGTCACCAAAGAATAAAATAACACCTTTGTGTTTAAAAAAAGAAGCATCCCAAACAGGATGCTTCTTTTTTGTTTATACCTCCCCCTTTTTAACAAAATCAATTGTCTTATACAGCTTTTTCCTTTTCTTTGTATCCAGTAGCTTACATACATGGTGTACTTAATATTTCATAAGATCATATATTTAGGTAAGACTCGAAGCGATCACTTGCTTTTCTAAGCAGTTCATCGGTAAAAGAGATATATACAGCAGTATGTTGATACTACTGCGGCCGAGATATGTGAATATAATACAGGAAGTAAGTCTTGGACATCCTTGCCATCTTCATACCAAGAATAGTACTTATTTCCTTAATTGCAAATTTATATACTCGACAAAATCTTGCGCCTTAGTACAACTGATAACATACTTCTTATTATTTGTACGAACGAGAACTAGGTTATTCCACTCCGTTGCATACATTGTATAGCTGCCCAATTTATTGTTCTTAAAACGACCTAAATAGCCGAACAAGCCACCGCTTCCAAAAGTTCGGATAGAGCCACTTACATCGAATTTCGAAATTTGTCTCACCTCTATCACCTCGCTCAGCGGAACCTCTCGCGAAACCAACAGCAACCTTATCGTAATTTTATCGCCATTTGCCTTCAATCGAATGGGTGCGTAACATGATCCGATAACAATCGTGCCTATAACAATAACCATCAACAAATATTTCAACCACAACGCCTGATCCGGCCATTCAGACACAATCACTAGTGTAAGCCAAACCGTACCAAGCAAAACAACCAAAGTCAAGATTGTTACAACCAATACCTCGGTACCCCAATGAAACGGAACAGAAATACAATTATTTTCTAAGCCCATAATGTCCTTCCAATTGAATTTTTAGTATATTAATGCCCAAAACTTTCAAAAACAAACCCTTCTCCTTTAAATAATTCATTAATATTACAGTCTGTTTTGATAATATATGTTTTGTTTTGGACTAATCTTTTTAATTTGTCATAAACTCGCATAGTTGTCTCTTGCTTCCAGAAATTGATGATCACGTATTTATTATTTGCAAATATAATATAGATAAATGGCTTTGATTCAGAATGTAGCAATAATTTAACACTCTTATCTAATGATTTGGAATAGAAGTATCCTTTATTTATTCTCCCAGTTGAAAAACCATTTGTCTTGTACCCTATTGAAGGGAGTGTATCTGCTAAAAAAACGTCACATAATTCAGTTAATGGAATCTTTTCACTATAGATACCACTTATTTTGATATTTTCATTATCAACACTTATGTCTGATTCAATATATGCAGCTCCAAAAAATAATAATATTATTATGAATAATATAGTAAATAATACAAGGAAAGCTGTAGGAATTTTTCCGGTTAAACTTTTTTGACAATAGAAACTACAAAAAAGATAAAGGAATAAGGAAACAAATATTATTACTAATGAAAACTCCAAGTTGTCAACAAAATACTGAATCAAAGAAAAAGCAATAAAAAATACACCAAATCCTCTGGTTGTTTTTGACATTTTATTAGCATACAACTGTATTGCCTCATTTGAAATAATCTTATCGGATAAATTGAATGAGTTTAGAATCAAAAAACAAGGTTTTTTCTTTATATAGAAACCATATAAAGAAAAACCTATACCTAAAATCAAGATGGATAATGTATGTATAAGCATAAAAAATATTATATGATTTTAGCACTTCAACTATGTTGTTTGAATGCTAATCTATGTCTCTGACTGACTTAATGGAAAACAAATTGACAATATATAACGAAAGTGTTGAATTTGCAAATAAATAATAATAAAGAGAAAATAAAATTCACGTAGAATTTGAAACGGGATCTTTACATTTAATAAAGACTGGCTTCCGGCATCATATGTTACAGAAAGAATATCCTTAATAAGAGTCAGTTTATTGCTATTATAGTGGTGCTCTAATAAAGTTTTCGAGTTATTGTCAGAACGATTAAATGGACATATTCGGCTTTGACATAGTCAGAACATGGAACCGAGAGTGAAATTATAGATAACCAAAGTGCTCTAATTATGCAATCCATAAGTTATTTGCCATTACTATACGATAAAGTAAGGTTTTCCCAGTTGGGTTTAGTATCTTTGCTTACGAACTGCTATTCAGTATGCAGCTGCATACTGGAAGTTTTACAGCTGGGTAACTTGCAGTAGGCAGCTGCA